>Ga0247727_10006510_pt1 | contig 22925 bp, 21 predicted proteins | sample WisWelCaveWW1625_FD_202498 | JGI IMG/M metagenome (GOLD analysis project Ga0247727, IMG submission 202498) | Biofilm microbial communities from Wishing Well Cave, Virginia, United States - WW16-25 | ecosystem: Environmental > Aquatic > Deep subsurface > Groundwater > Cave microbial mat | place...
TGTCGCCACAAACTCATCCTTGAATGGAAACCCTGGCCCGCCCGGACCGCCCATCCCGCTGCCCAGTGGGTCGCCGCCCTGAATCATAAAGTTGGGAATCACGCGGTGAAAAATCAGCCCGTCGTAGAACCGTTTCCCGCGCACCGTCTGTCCGGCGCGCGGGTCCACATACGACCGCTGGCCCGTCGCCAGCCCGACCAGCGTACGGACTGTCACCGGCGCCTCATTCTCGTAGAGCTTGCAGGCGATCGAGCCCATCGTGGTTTGAAACGTCAGGTACAGCCCGGGCTCCCGCGTGGCACCCGAGGCGCTCGCCTGGCCCGCAGTTTGCTGCTGGCCCGTTACTGGTGCGACGACCAAACTGACTAAAAGTATCAATCCAAGAAGCTCTTTCCTCATCTTCGCCTCCAAGTCATTTTGCCTTCCCAATTTCTCCGCAGCTACTTTTCCCCCGGCGCATTCATCTCCCGGCTCACCCGCTCGACCTCTCCCATCACCCGCAGAAGATTTTCCCCCAGGATCTTGCGAATGTCTCGCTCCGAGTATCCCTTCCTCAGTAAGGCTTCCGTGAGCTTCGGGAGTTGGGTCACGTCTTCCATTCCTTTTGGCATCGTCGCCCCATCGAAATCTGACCCCAGCCCGACGTGGTCCACCCCTCCCACTTTCACCGCATGGTCAATGTGCTCGACGATTTTTTCCCAACTCACCGCCGGCATCCGGCTGTCGTATTCTTTCCGCAGATTGCGCTGCTCCTCGAGCTTTCGGGCTTCGTCATCGGCAAATTTCTTGTCAATCTCCGCCATTCGCGCCCGCCGTTCATCACGGATTGCTTCTTCCGCGTCGTATAACTCCTGGCTCAAAAACGTGTCCACATAGGTAATTTGGATCACACCGTCTTTCTTGGCCAGCGCGCGGATCATGTCGTCGGTCATGTTCCGTGGGTGGTTCGAAATCGCCCGGCAAGAGGAATGCGACGCAATCAGCGGCGCGTGGCTCGTCTCCAGCGCGTCGGTAAACGTCTGGTCCGACACGTGGGAGATGTCCACCATCACTCCCAGCCGGTTCAACTCGCGCACCACGTCCTTGCCGAAATCGGTCAGCCCGTCATTCTTCCCTGCATCTCCCGACGATCCCGCCCACCCTGTCCCTTTGCTGTGCGTCAGCGTCAGGTAGCGCACTCCCAGCGCGGCATACATCCGCAGGACACGCAGATCGCTGTCAATCATATGGCCGCCTTCCATCCCCATCAACGCGGCAATTCTCCCCTGCCGGTGCGCCCGGCGAACGTCCTCGGCTGTCGTGGCCAACATCAAATCGTCTGGATACTTCCGCGCCGCTTCCCGCACGGCATCAATCAAGTCAAGCGACCGCTTCACCACCGGCGGCCCGGTCAGCGACGTCGGCGCATAAATCGAGAAAAAGATGGCGTCGAGCCCTCCTTCTCGCATGCGTGGAATATCAATATGTCCATTCGCGTCGCGCTTCCCGATGTCGTAAGCCGCCTCAAACAGCATCCGCTGCGGCGTGTCGTCGTGTGTATCCACGACGATTGCGCCGAAATGCAGTTTCTTTGCGCGCGCGGCTGTGTCGTCGCCAGGCAGTGTGGCCACCAGAATTGTTCCTGAAAGTAAAACTACCGCAAAAGTTAAAAGGAAAGAGGTGCGCATCGTTTTCCTAACCGATCAGCCAGCCCGTCAACGCATGTTGGATTGCCTGGCGGTTCACATCGGCAAGCGATTCCGTCAGTGGAATTCCCTTGGGACAGATCTTAACGCAATTCTGCGCATTGGCGCAGTCCGCCACACCGCCCGGTCCCATCACCTCTTCGAGTCGTTCGCGGGCATGCATGGCGCCGGTCGGATGCAAGTTGAATAATCGCACCTGGCTGACAATCGCCGCCCCGATGAACTGGCTATTCTCATTCACTTGCGGACATACTTCCAGGCACGCCCCGCAGGTGATGCACCGCGATAGCGGGTACGCCTTCGACTGTTGCTCCTGCGACATCCGCGGCCCTTCGCCCAGCGCGTAGGTTCCGTCAATGGGCACCCATGCCTTGACGCGCTTCAGATTCTCAAACATCACCGAGCGATCCACCACCAGGTCCCGCACGACGGGAAACTTCGCCATCGGCTCAAGACGAATTGGCTGCTCCAACTGATCCACCAGCGCCGAACAGGCCATCCGCGCTTTCCCATTAATTACCATCGCGCACGACCCGCAGACTTCTTCAAGGCAGTTAACGTCATAACTGACCGGTGTCGTGGGATTGCCGTTCCGCAGAATCGGCCGCTCGGCGATGTCGCGCAGGCAAATGACCACGTTCATGTACGGCCGCCACTGCAGCTCAAACTCTTCCCACCGCGGCTTCGCTTCCGGCCCTGCTTGCCGCTTGATCCGCACGATGACCGTCTTTTTCTCCGTCATCCCTTCGCACCCCAATCAGGGGGTTTTGGTTCTCAACTTCTCGTGGCCTCACGACCTCGAGACCTCTTCACTTTGCCACGTCGTACCGCCGCGCCCGCGGCGGAATCAGCGACGTATCCACCGGCTCATAGCGCAGCCGAATCTGGCCGTGCTCCCAGTGCGCCCGCGTTGTTTTCAGCCAGTTCTGATCATCGCGCTCCGGATAGTCGGGCTTATAGTGCGCCCCGCGCGACTCATTCCGCGCCAGCGCGCCGAGTGTGATCACGCGCGCCAGAATCAGCATGTTATAGAGCTCGCGCACAAAATTCAGCGTCTGGTTGGACCATTTCGTTCGATCCGATACGTTAATCCTCTCGTACCGCTCGAGTAGCTCCTGCAGCTTCGCATCCGCTTTTTCGAGATTCTTGTTGTGACGCACCACCGTCACGTGCTCGGTCATCCACGCGCCCATCTCCTTCCAGATGGACAATGGGTTTTCCGTCCCCTGCTGCGCCAGTAGCCGATCGTTGCTTTCTTGCTGCCTCATCCGTTCGCGTTCGTAAACTTGACTCGACACATTCTCAAAACCCTTCTCCAATCCGCGCGCATACTTCACCGCGGCCGGCCCGGCAACCATCCCACCCCAAATGCACGACACCAGCGAATTCGCCCCCAGCCGGTTCGCCCCGTGATACTGGTATTCGCATTCGCCTGCTGCATAGATCCCCGGCACATTGGTTGCTGCATTGTCGTTGTCAATCCATGTTCCCCCCATCGTGTAATGCACGCCGGGGAACACTTTCATCGGCTCTTCGCGCGGATCCATGCCGACGAATTTCTCGTAAGTTTCCAGAATCCCTTCCAGTTTGCGATCCAGCACTTCCCGCTGAATGTGCGTCAAGTCCAGATAGACCGCCGGCTCACCGGCTGGTCCCATCTTCATCTCGAAAACGATCTTGTGAATCGCGCGGGTGGCAATGTCACGCGGCACTAGATTCCCGTACTTGGGATACCACTCCTCAAGAAAGTAGAATCGCTCCGAGTCTGGAATTTGCTTCGTCGGCCGCGTGTCGCCGGGTTTCTTGGGCACCCAGACGCGCCCGCCTTCTCCGCGCGCCGATTCGCTCATCAAGCGTAGTTTGTCCTCGCCCGGGATCGCGGTTGGGTGCACCTGGATAAATTCGCCATTGGCATAGTCCACGCCTTGCTGAAACAGTGCAGACTGCGCCGAGCCGGTGCACACCACCGAGTTTGTCGAGCGCCCGAAGATCGCTCCGATCCCTCCGGTACAGAAAATGGCCGCGTCCGCCGGAAACGTGCGCACCTCCATAGACTTCAAGTCCATGCAACAGATGCCGCGGCACACACCCGTCTCATCCAGGACACCCGAGAGAAACGTCCACCCCTCATACTTCCTGACCTTTCCTTCGGCCTCAAACCTCCGTACTTGCTCATCCAGCGCATACAGCATCTGCTGCCCTGTCGTGGCGCCCGCGAACGCCGTCCGGTGGTAGAGCGTGCCGCCAAACCGCCGATAGTCGAGCAACCCTTCTGCCGTTCGGTTAAACATGACTCCCATACGGTCGAGTAGGTCAATGATCCCCGGCGCTGCCTCACACATCCGCTGGACCGGTCGCTGATTGGCGAGAAAATCGCCCCCAAAAATGCTGTCGTCGAAGTGTTTCGCCGTGGAATCGCCCTCACCCTTCGTGTTTTTCGCCGCATTGATCCCGCCTTGCGCACAAACCGAATGTGAGCGCTTGACCGGCACAATCGAAAACAAGTCCACGGGCACGCCGTGCTCGGCCACGCGAATGGTGGCCATCAGTCCGGCCAGCCCTCCTCCAACGACGATGACTTTGGGCTGTCTCATGGCAAATAGGAGCTGAAAGGATGCCAATTAAAGCGGAGCCCCGCAACGACAGCGATGCCCATGACCGTCAGTGTGACCGCAACCAAAATGCCGACGTAGCCGGCTGCCCGCTGGGCTTTCACGGTGACCGCCAGGCCCCACTTACACAGGAAATTCCAAAGGCCCACGCCGAGGTGCACCGCGCATGCCGCCACCCCAACCAGGTAGAACACGACATAGGCCGTGCTCTCAAACTGGTGGTTCATGCTGGCAAACGTTGTTTTCCCGTGTTCGAGGATTCGCGTCGTCCAGACGTGAAAGCCGATGAACAAGAGCGCCAGGAGTCCCGTCCAGCGCTGCACGGTAAACATCCAGTTCCCCACCCACGGATAGCGCAACACGTTTGACTTTCCCGTCCACCACAGGTACAGCCCATACAAGCTGTGATATAGAATGGGCAGCCCAAGCACTGCAATCTCAATGGGGACCCGCCAGGGAATGGTTTGCATCCCCGCGGAAATCTCGTTGTATTTCTGGGGACTGACCAGCGCGTAGCTGTTTTCCCAGAGGTGGACCACCAGGTAGGCGCCAATCGGCACGATGCCCGTCAGCGAATGCAACTTGCGCCAATAAAAGCTGTGGTCGGTCGGGACGCTGCTACTGGCAGACATGCACGTTTCGTCCGTTTGCAGTCATTGTGCTTTGAATTCCTGCCGGCGGGGGCGCCCGCCGAGAACCTTGCATCCGCAGTCGGTGGCGCGGTCTCGCTGCAGACCGCTCAGTATAGGTATTTCGCCATGCCTTTTCAACCGCTGCCCAGGCATCTTTCCTCGGCCCTTGTGTGTCTGGCGGGCACAGGGCGCATCATATTCTGCAGGCTCCTGCGTTAGAATAGACCCTGCCGGGGGTCACGAGGGGAAGCGCACCATGAATGCTCGCGTCATCGCTGATCTCGGCCAACTACTAGACGACCTCGCAGCTAGCACAAGGCCGCTCGACATCGAATCGAAGGCTTGTTTTGCCGAGCACGTCGGCAAACTCTTCGGCGTTAAGCCGGACGAGGTCGGCATTCTCACGGTGGTGGACAAGGGCCGTTTGCTGAAATTTCTGATTCCGGAAAAACTTCACGCCGTGGGCACGATTCCCTTGACCACCAATTCAGCCCTCGCCGCGCGCACCGCCCGCGAGAAGCGCTCCGAACTCAATAATTCTTTCACCTCGGCGCGCCATGCCACGGTCTTCGAAGGCGTGCCCCTCAGTCACCGCGCCGGCGAGCTTATCCACAAAATCATGAGCGCTCCCATTCTGGCCGATGGCAAGGTGGTCGGGGTGGTTCAGATCTCGCGCAAAGGGAGGACCTCCATGGACTCCGGGCCGGACTTCTCCCCGCAAGATCTTCGCGCCCTCGTCGGTCTGAACGAAGTCCTGGCTCGCTTCATCTCTCTCTGTCAGGAGACCCGTTCGTGACTCGGGTTCGAAACTCCTGGATCGAGTTCGCCCTTCTCCTGTTCCTCGCGCTGGGTCTTCCGCCTTCCCTGGCATCGCCGCAGGGTTCAACGCCAGCTCCCCAACAAGTTGTCCTCACTCTGCTAGGAACCACGGATCTTCACGGCAATCTCGTTCCGGTGGATTATTTTGCGAATCGCCCCGCGAATCGTGGCCTCGCCAAAATTGCCACTCTCGTACGCCGGGTCCGCGCGGAGCAGCCCAATGTGCTTCTGCTCGATTCTGGCGACACGATTCAGGGCACGCCGCTCGCTTATTACTTTGCCCGCAAACAGCCGAACCAGCCGAACCCCGCTATCGCCTTGATGAATGCTCTCCAATACGACGCCATGGCCGTGGGCAATCATGAGTTCAATTTCGGCCTGGAAAATCTCTGGCGCGCAAAACGAGAAGCGACCTTCCCCATCCTGGCCGCCAACGTTCAGCAAGAGTATCCACCCGATAGCAACTCCTATTTCCGCCCCTACATCATGAAGACCATTGCCGGCGTTCGCGTCGCCATCATTGGTTTTGTGACGCCCGGCATTCCCCGCTGGGAGCTGCCCGTCAATTACAAAGGCTATCAGTTTGAGCCTATTGTGGACGCGGCGCGCCGCGTCATCCCCGAAGTCCGCAAGCAAGCTGACCTGGTTGTCGTCATCGCTCACTCGGGTCTTGAGAAGGATCCCGATACCGGCCGACCATTCGACGCCACCCAACTTCCGGGCGAGAATGCGATGTACGCCCTGGCGACTCAGGTTCCTGGCATCGACGTCATTCTCTTTGGACACAGTCACCAGGAACTCTCCGAAAAAATGATCAATGGCGTCTTGCTGGTCCAGGCAAAGAATTGGGGACAATCACTGGCCCGCGCCGACGTCACTCTTTCCCGCCAGGAATCTGGCGCTTGGCAAGTTGTCTCCAAGCGCTCGACCACTCTCCCCTTGACCGACGCCGTTTCGCCTGACCCGGAGATTCTCGCCCTCGCCAAACCCTACGACGACGCCACCCAGAAGTACCTGGATACTCCGGTCGCCACTTGCGAGAAGGCCCTCGATGGCTCGACCGCCCGCTATGAGGACAGCCCGCTCGTTGACCTGATCCACAAAGTCCAGATGGAATACGGCAACGCAGAAGTCTCCCTGGCCACCATGTTGTTTGCCGGCGCGAAAATTCCCGCAGGACAGGTCACCGTCCGACAAATCGCCGCCCTCTATCTCTACGACAACACGCTCTTCACCGTTGAAATGACCGCCGCCCAACTCAAAGTAGCTCTTGAGCACGCTGCGAGCTTTTTCTCCGGTTGGCCCTTGCCCGCGGGCGAATCGCCGCGCTTGCCTGGCTACAATGCCGACAACGCTGCCGGCGTCAGCTATGAGATGGATCTAAGCCAGCCGGTTGGCAGTCGCATCCGCAATCTCACGCGCAACGGGACACCTCTCGATCCAGCGGCTAAACTTCGTGTAGCCGTCAACAACTATCGCTATGCCGGCGGCGGCCGCTACACAATGCTGCAAGGTTTGCCGGTGCTATATCGCTCGCCACAGGAAATTCGCGATCTCATCATCGAGTACGTCCAGCGAACGAGTTCCATCCCCACCACGGCGGACAATAATTGGCGCATTGTTCCTCCGGAGGCCCTTTCTGCGATTCTGAACGAGGCGCAACGCCTCCAGCAACGCCCTGCTTCAAGGAGCGCGGTGCATTGACGCCCAGTCGGCGTTCAATGCATTACTTTCACATGCGACGAAGCATCGGGGAAATGCGTTGACACCGCTCTACCTTCCTGTTATTTTTTCGCTCGCATAAAATTTTCGCTCGCGCTTTTACCTCACACCAGGAGGCACCGCAGCCCGGCACCATCCATGGCGTTCGTCGCGAAGAAGATCTTCCTCACCAAGGGCGTCGGCAAACATCGCGAGCGGCTCTCCAGCTTTGAGTTGGCACTGCGCAATGCAGGCATCGCGGCCTGTAACATTGTCCGCGTCTCCTCCATTTTCCCTCCCAATTGCAAGCTCATCTCTCGCAGCGAAGGGTTGAAACACATCAAGCCTGGCCAGGTGGCTTTCACCGTCATCAGCGAGAATTCCACGCGCGAACCCCATCGCTTGATTGCCGCGGGCATCGGTCTCGCTCTTCCTGCCGATAAGTCGATGTATGGCTACCTCTCCGAACACCACTCCTTTGGTGAGCCCGAGGAAGTCGCCGGCGAATACACGGAGGAGCTGGCGGCGGAAATGCTCGCAACTACGCTCAATGTTGAGTTTGACCCGGACCTCTCTTGGGATGAAAAAAAAGAGGTTTACCGCATCTCGAACAAGATCGTCCGAACCATGAATATCACCCAGTCGGCCGTCGGCGATAAGCGCGGTCTATGGACCACCGTCCTCGCCGCCGCCATCCTCATCGGCGAAGACGACTAGCTTCCCTCTGCCTTGCACTCCACTGACACATCTTGTTCGTCTGTTGCGCCCCCGGCGTTTTTGATTTGCATGAACGCCATCATTGATAGTACAAAGTCGCCCGCAATGCAAAATACATCTCGCGCTCCGGCTGAGGAAATCCCCGGTGATTCGCGCCTATACTCTGGCCCCTCCCGATAATTTCGGCGGTCTTTCGGAGGAGCACTCGCGCTACGAATCCTCCCGCGCCGTTGTGTTTCCCGTGCCTCTGGAACGAACCACCACGTACCAGGCAGGCACGCGCAACGGCCCCGCCGCCATCATTGCCGCCAGTCGCAACATGGAAACCTACGACGAGGAACTGCGGCTCGAAACCTATCAGGAGATCGGCATTGCCACACTTCCTCCCGTCGACACGCAGGATGGATCGCTCGAAAAAGTTTTGGCCGAGTTGCATACCACCGCGCTCGGCCTCTTCGGCGACCGCAAGTTTCCCGTCGTCCTTGGCGGCGAACATTCCCTCACCGCACCAATTGTTGCCGCAGCTGTGCGACAGTTCGCCGACCTCACGGTTCTGCAGATTGACGCGCACGCCGATCTGCGTGAGTCCTATCAGGGGAATCGCGCGAGTCACGCTTCCGTCATGCGACGCGTTGTCGAGATGTGCCCTGCCGTGCAGGTGGGCATCCGCTCACTTTCCAGCGAAGAGGCCGAGGCCATTCCGTCTCTTCCCACGAAAATCTACTGGGCCAAAGGCATCGCTTGTGCCTCGCTCGATTCCTGGCTGCCTCGTGTCGTTGCTGATCTGAGCAATCACGTTTATCTCACCGTGGATCTGGATGGCTTCGACCCCGCATACGTTCCCGCAACCGGTACGCCAGAACCTGGCGGTCTCGATTGGTATCAAGTGACGTCGCTCGTTCGGGAAGTCGCCCGCAAAAAGACAATCGTGGCGATGGACGTGGTCGAGCTTCTTCCCCAGCCTGGCGATCATGCCTCTGACTTTCTGGCCGCCAAGCTCATCTACAAGACGTTAGGATATGTTTTCTGTCAGAAGTAGTCTCGCCCTTTCGAGTCTGTGCATCGGGCCGCTTTCCAGGGGGCTTAATCATTCTAGCGGCAGGGGTATCGGCAATGGAATTCACGATGACTCATTCACTGATCGGCTGGATCTTGATCGGCCTTCTGGCCGGCTGGCTGGCCGGAGTGATCTCCCGCGGGCGCGGGTTCGGGTGCATCGCCAATCTCCTCTTGGGTTTGATTGGCGCCATCTTGGGTGGCTGGATCTTCCGCCAACTCAACATTGCCGCCGGCCGCCGAGGTTTTCTCTTCAGCTTGGCGGCTGCCACTGTTGGCTCCGTCCTTCTCGTGGCGGTCGCCCGTCTATTCTCCAAAAGCAAAGAGTGACCGCGATGCGCTTCGCCTCCCTCTTCTTGTGATAGGATTTCAAGCAGCCGGAGAACTGGAGAGCCTTTGACTTCCTCCTCATTGTGGGCCATCCCGCTGGGCGGCCTGGGAGAGTTTGGCATGAACATGCTCGCCCTGCGCTACGCCGACGACATCATCGTCATCGACGCCGGGCTGATGTTTCCCGAAGCCGAGCTGTTGGGGGTGGACATTGTCATCCCGGACGTCACCTACCTGAAGCAGAATCGCGACCTCGTTCGCGCCATCATCCTCACACACGGCCACGAAGATCACATCGGCGCCCTGGCCTATATCCTTCCGGAGCTCAATGTCCCCGTGTACGGCACGCGTTTCACGCTGGCGCTGGCCCGGAAGCGGCTCGAGGAAAATGCCCTCCTGGATCAGGCCGACCTGCGGGAGGTGCTTCCCGGCCGCAAAGTGGAGATTGGTCCGTTCATCATCGAGTTCATCTACGTCACCCATAGCACCATCGACTGTGTTGCCCTGGCCATTCGAACCCCGTTGGGCGTCGTGATTCACACCGGCGATTTCAAGATGGACCCCACGCCGACCGACGGCGCTCCCTTTGACTTGCATGCTTTTGCCCGTTACGGACAGGAGGGCGTCCTGGCCCTCTTCTGCGACAGCACAAATATCGAGCGCACGGGCTTCACCCCCTCTGAGCGTGCTGTCTGGCCCCGTCTCGAAGAGCTTTGTCGGGCTGCCCCTCGCAAAGTCCTCGTCTCCTGCTTTGCCACTTCCATTCATCGCATCCAGCAGGTCGTTGAGATTGCCGCCTCGGTTGGCCGCAAGGTGTGTTTCGTCGGCCGCAGCATGGTGGACAATGTTGAGATTGCTCACTCCATGGATTGTCTGCACATACCCGACGGCATGGTTGTCCGGCCACAGGACCTGAAGAACTACGATCCCCTCAAGCTTGTCATCCTTGCCAGCGGAAGCCAGGCCGAGCCGCTCTCGTCACTTTCCCGAATTGCTGTGGATAATCACCGCCTGGTCTCGCTCGAAGAGCAGGACACCGTCATCCTTTCCGCCCGCATCATCCCCGGAAACGAGAAGGCCATCTACCGCATGCTGGACCACATGTTTCGTCGCCGCGCCCTGGTGTACTACGAGAATTCCGGCGGCGCCATTCACGTTTCCGGCCACGCCAGCCAGGAAGAACTGAAGATGCTCCAGAATCTGGTTCGTCCGCGATACTTCATTCCCATTCACGGCGAGTATCGGCAATTGTTTCGGCATGCCGCACTTGCTCATCAAGTTGGCGCTGTCTCAGGTGAGGTGATTCTTCTTGAGGACGGCCAACCCCTCGAATTCACCGCCGAGGGTGCCTTCCGCCGGGAGCCGGTTTCCGCCGGCCGTGTTCTGGTGGATTCAGGCTCTCTGGAAGAGATTGAAGAGGTGGTCATTCGCGATCGCCGTCATCTCTCCGAAGACGGAATTGTTGTCCCCATCATTGCCATCGACAAGCACACCGGCCGGGTGGAATCGCAGCCCGAGATCGTCACCCGCGGCTTCATCCCCTCCGATGACGGCAGCGAAATCCTGAATGGCGCCCGCGGCGTCATCCTTCGCACCATCGAACAGTCCAACCCCGAAGAAAAAATGGACTGGGGCGTAATCAAGGAAAAGATTCGTTCGGACTTGAAGCGCTATCTGAATAAACAGACTTCGAAGCGCCCGCTCATCCTGCCCGTCATTCTGGAAGTATGAGGGTGAGTCGCGTGCCCCTTCAACCGCACGCGAATCGCGCCGAGCAGCTACAAGTTCGGTAAGCATGCCGCCGCTGCTCAGACCCTACGTCGCGGCCGACTTCCAATCTCTCTACCAAATAGACCAGGCGTGCTTTGCGCGCGGCATCGCCTACTCCAAGGCTGCCCTGCGCTGGTACCTCTCATTACGCGGATCCCTTTGCCTGGTTGCCGAGAGCGAGGATTCAGTCGCCGGCTTCATCCTTGCTTGTGTGCAGTCTTTGCAAGCTCATCTGATCACGCTCGATGTTCTGGCCCACCAACGACGCCACGGCCTTGGCTCTCTTCTTCTCCGCACTCTCGAGGAACATTGCGCGCTTGCGGGTGTTCAAACGATTGAGCTGGAGACAGCAACTGACAATCAGCCTGCCATTGCCTTATGGCAGAAGCACGGTTATCGTACGGTTGGTGTGTTACCGCGCTATTATCTGGGCCGCATTGACGCCCTTTCAATGTGCAAATCCCTGTCCGCGCGCCGGGAGACCTGAGCCTCAATGTCCCTTTTCCAAGCTGTGATCCTTGCCGTGGTTCAGGGCCTCACGGAATTCCTTCCCATCAGCAGCACGGCACACTTGTACCTCTTTCCCTGGCTGTTGGGCTGGGAGGACCCGGGAATACCCTTTACCGTCGCCGTCCACACGGGAACTCTCGTGGCCGTGTTGCTCTACTTTTTTCGCACCTGGCTTGAGCTTTTTCTGTGCGGCATCGGTTTTCATTATCCGCGCCAGGCTCCCATCGAGCAGGTGCGAACCTCTCGCCGACTTTTTTGGTACATGGTCGCTGCCACCCTCCCCGCAGGTGTGGCCGGTCTGCTTGCGGAAGGATATATTTCAACGACCTTTCGCAACCCTGTCTTGATGGGCACCATGTTGATCCTGGTAGGCCTGATTATGTGGTGGGCTGAGAAGCGCTTCCTTCACTCCCGCGAAATCACGTCCGTTTCTTTGACAGACGCTCTGGTCGTGGGCACGGCTCAGGCCATCGCTTTAATTCCCGGCGTCTCTCGTTCCGGCGCGACCATTATCGCTGGCCTTTGGCGGGGGATGACCCGCGAAGCCGCAGCGCGCTTCACTTTTCTTCTTTCCACGCCGATCATCGCCGGCGCCGCCGCTAAGACTTTCATTGAGCTTCGCCACTCCCCGCTCGAGAATTCTCAGCTCGCTGCCCTGCTCCTGGGGTTTGTTGTGTCTGCGGTTTCCGGCTATTTGGTGATTGCCTTCTTTTTGCGCTATTTACAAACACGCACGCTCAAGATCTTTATTTACTATCGCATCGCCTTTGGTATAGTCATTTTGCTGCTCGCGTTCCTCCACATGGGCTCCGCGCGATAGCGCCCGCGTGCCCCACCTGGCTGCCGAGCCTTCCCCAAACAAAGGAGCTTCGTGTGCGGATTCTTTCGCCGACTGCAAACCCGCGCCTGAACGAATTGGTGGGCTTCCTGGGCGTCGTTGTGGCCGTTCTGGTCGCGCTTGCCCTGCTCTCGTTCAGCCCTCTCGACGCCTCCCTCAACGTTGCTAGCCCGGCTTTATCCGGAGGGGCTGGCGTGCCGCCGGCGCGAAACTGGATCGGGCCCGTCGGTGCCCATGCGGCCGATCTGCTTTTCCAGGGTTTTGGATATGCCGCCTTTCTTTTGCCGACTGGAATCTTAATTCTCAGTTGGCGCTGGTTTCGCAGCCAGGCGATTCCCTCCCCTACCGTCAAGGTAATCGGCGGCACCCTGTTGGTTCTCTCAGTTCCAAGCCTCCTGGCTCTCTGGGATTTTCCCGAAGTGCGCGGCACAATGCCACCCGGAGGCCTCCTCGGTGCGCTCATCTCCGATGGACTCGTCGCTGCCTTCAACTCGGTTGGCGCCCACATTTTGATGCTCGCCGCATTCTTTGCCTCCCTGTTCATGACCACTACCTTTTCATTCTCCAGCGTCCAAGAATGGCTCAGCGGGCCCATCAGTAGACTGGGGCTGGGCGAGCGCCTGCAAGCCCGCTGGCACGCCTGGCGAGAGAGTCGGCAGCAAGCCCGCCTTCGCGAGCGCGTCGAACAAATCAAGATCGCCGGTCGGCCCCCCGTTGGCCCTCAGGCGAACATCGCTGGGACTCTCGCGGCCAAGCCGGGCGCTGAGGGTGACGACAAGCAGGGTGAGAAGGGTGGGCCCGTGCTGGTTCGACTGGAAAACTCCCCAGCCAGTAGCACGCCCTCGCGTCGCGGTCCTGAGCCCAAAATTGCCCGTGGCGTAACAGCCTTCCGCCTTCCCTCCCCCAGTTTGCTTCGCATGGCTGAGCGTGGTGAACGACTGGATGAAGACGACCTCAAAGACCGTGCCCGGGCCATCGAGCACAAGTGCGCAGAATTCGACGTTGCCGGTCGTGTGACGCAAATCAACCCCGGACCCGTTGTCACCACTTTCGAATTCAAGCCTGAGGCCGGCATCAAGTACAGCCGCATCACCAGTCTCGCCGAGGACCTTTGTCTTGCCTTGCGGGCGGAATCCATCCTCATTGAGCGTATCCCTGGCAAGTCCACCGTCGGCGTCGAGGTCCCCAATCATCACCGGCACACCATTGCTCTGCGCGAAGCCATCGAGTCTCCCGAATTCGCAAACTCGCCCTCAAAACTCACCCTCGCCATGGGCAAGGACCTGATTGGCCGCATCCGCATCACCGAGCTGGCACAAATGCCCCATTTGCTCATCGCCGGCGCCACGGGGACTGGGAAAAGCGTCTTCATCAACTCCATGATTATTTCAATGCTCTATAAGGCGACCCCCGAAGAGCTCAAGCTGGTCATGGTGGACCCCAAGCGCCTGGAACTGGGTCTCTACGAGGACATTCCTCACCTTCTGGCGCCCGTGGTCACAGACCCCAAGGTTGCTTCCAACGTGCTTCGAAACGCCACGCGCGAGATGGAGCAGCGCCTCAAGCTCCTCGCTCAGCGGGGCGTTCGCAACATCGATCAATACAACCGCACCTTTGCCAAGGGGCTGCCGCTTTCCCTCTTCGATCCCAACGATGATCCCGAGCATCGCCCGCTTCCCTATGTAGTCATTGTGATTGACGAGTTGGCCGACCTGATGATGGTGGACACCAGCAATGTCGAAGAGTCCATCACGCGCCTTGCCCAGATGGCCCGCGCCGTCGGCATTCATCTCATTCTTGCGACTCAGCGCCCGTCGGTGGACGTCATCACCGGTTTGATCAAGGCCAATTTCCCCGCCCGCATTTCCTTCCGCGTCGCCAGTAAGGTGGACTCCCGCACCATTCTTGACGCCAACGGCGCAGAGTCCCTCCTGGGTCGCGGTGACATGCTCTATCTTCCGGCGGGCTCGTCGCGGCTCCACCGCATTCACGGACCCCTCGTCACCGAAGACGAAATCGTCGCCGTCTGCGACTTTTGGCGCGCTCAGGCCAAAGCCGTTTACAACCAGCACTTGTTGGAAGCGCCCAAGGATGAAGAAAAGGTGGTACAGGAGGGTATCGAAGTCGGGGCCGGCGACGATGAAATTGACGATGACCTCTATCAGGAAGCCGTCCGCGTCGTTTGCGAAATGGGCCGTGCCTCGACCTCGACGCTTCAGCGCCGCCTGCGCATTGGCTACGGTCGCGCCGCCCGCTTAATCGACATTATGGAGAAGGACGGCATCGTCGGACCTCCCGACGGCACCAAGCCCCGCGAACTGCTTAAAAAGAAAGACTGGATGAAAGAATTCGACGAATCGCTCAAGTAGAAAGCGCGTGCTGGGTGGCTAGGTTTGCAGCCTCCGCGCGTTCCGTATCCCGGTCAAGCAGGAACAGGCGTTTTGCCGGCGCGAGGACCTCGTCTTTTGACTTTCCCCTCGCCCACCCGTAATATTCCTTTCTCCTCGGTGCCGGGGTAGCTCATTGGTAGAGCGCGGCCCTGAAAAGGCCGGCGTAGGCAGTTCGATTCTGCCCCCCGGCACCACTCACCTTTCTTCACTCCTGCTATCGAGCCTTCCGGAAGGGTCGCCATCGCTGTCGCAAGACAGACTCGAGTTTTGGCAGGGTTTGAAGGCTACTGCAGGGCGAGCCAGGCAAACACCACACCACTCATGAGCGCCAATCCGAATGTCGCGATCACTTCCAACCGATCATGGATCTTGATCAACATGTCCCTTCCCTTTTCTCTTTCGGCCACAGGTAATTTGTGACCGCAAGGTGTCGTCCTCGTGTTGCAGCTTAGCGACCCGAAGTGATGCAGGCAATGGAGGGGAGGGACCAAGAAATTCGGTACCGGGGTTGTAGTACTACCTCAATCGGCCCTAAATGCGGGCCCAGCAAGTGCATCCAAGCCGCAAATGTGGGTGATTTGGGACGCGGTTCCAAGCCGTGATATAGTCCACGCTCCCAAAGACGGATCGAAGTTCCTTCACCCCGTTGAGGCGAACACATGCGTTTGCGAATCGCTTATGTGTTTTTGGCGCTCGTGCTGGCAATTGCCGCACCGCTCTCCGCACAAGAACGGATTCCACCAGCCCGGCAAACGCTCTCATTCGCTCAATCAGTTGATTTGCTCGGCCTGCCGACTTTGAGCGCGACCGAGTCGGCTCGGGTGCCCCTGCGCACGGACTTTGGCCCTATCGAGCTCATTCCACGACTCTCAAATAGCGGGCAGGTATCTCTGCAACGGGCTGGACTCAACCCCATTTGGATTGGTTCCGGGGGTTGCACTTCACTGTCATTTCCGCCATCAGTGAAATCTCGAATGAGCTCGGGTTCTTGCGAAAGGAAGCCGCTCTCTCCCGGCGGAAAGTTTGGGCTGGCGATGAAAAAGATCTTCTATCCGCTGCCCTTGTTGTGGTCAGCCGCTGGCGCAGGGATTAGCCAGGCACGGAATTCAGACCCTGGATTTGGACAGGGCGCCAAGGGCTACGGAAGGCGGTTTGGCGATCGAGTCGGCACCCGCGGGATCAAAGAAATTTCCGGCACTTTTCTGATCGCCTCGGCTTTCAAGATGGATCCGCAGTATCACCCCTCCACACGCCGTGGATTTGGACCCCGGCTCGGGAGCGTTCTTTCGCAAGTTTTTGTTTCCCGCACGGATTCAGGCAGGCGCACCTTTAATTTTCCCAGTGTGTTCGGAGCCGCCATTGGGGTGGGAGTGTCCAACGTCTGGCGGGCCGATCGCGACCGCAAGGCATCCGACTCAGCACTTCGCTTTGGGTTGACCTTTGCGTTTGACGCGGCGAGCAACTTCTTTTCTGAATTCTTCCTCTGCCGTAAGCACCCGCGCAATTGAGTTCAGCCGGACGGTGCATCCAACGACCGCGCACATCTCCATGCGACGCCTTCAGGGGATGGCATTGCGGATGATGTCATAAATGACGGCGGTCTTCTCGTTCATCAGAATCACAATTCCGGCAATCACCACCCGGCGATAGCCCGTCGGCATCCGCCGCAGTTGGTGCTCGAGCTCCAGTGGCAAGGGTTGAAGCTTCTTCTGAAGGCCCGGCGGCAAGGTGCCGCGGATCTTGAGTTGCTTATCAAGCCCCGGAGGGAGCTGCTCCTTCTTCGCTAACCCGGGTGGCAGCCCCGCTCGGTGAGTCGTAAACCACTCCTTCACCAACGTTCGCTCGTGCTCGCTGAAAACAATCTCCGATTCAGGCAGGATATCGCGCACTCTTTCTCCGACAGTTTTTGTCCCGACCGATGGCTCCTTGGGTTTCTTTTGCGCCCCTGTCCCCAAGACTCCCGTCAAGAGAAAGATCGCCAATCCGACCAACCAGGACTCTCGCATTCTCATCATTGCCTCCAGCAGAAACGACCCTGGGTAGAGATAACTGTAGAATGCCCTACGCAGGCCACCGACGCCTACGGGAAGCGACATTACGTGCCCATTCGGGTAATGACCGCTTAGCGCCTCGGTAATAAGAGGCGCAAAGGGCCTCGCAAAAGAGGCTAGTCTGCACGTCATCATCCCATAACATGGGAACATGATCGTGGAGAACTCGGGAACGCAAGGGCTGCCAGTGAAAAATCGTGGCCTCGCCTGGCCTGACTACCGGCCTGTGGCCCTCCTCCTCCTTCTGGCCTTTCTTCCCTACGCGAACACGCTGACCGCCGGCTTCGTCTACGACGACTTTCCCCAGCTTGTCGAGAACCCCTACATCCTCAACTTCAGCCACCTGCGCGAAATTCTCTTCACCAACGTCTGGTCGTTTCAGGGCGCTCAAGGCTCGACCAACTACTATCGGCCCATCATGACCATTGGCTATTTGCTCAGCTACAAGGTCTTCGGGCTGCTCCCGTTTGGGTTTCATCTGGTCAACATCCTGTTGCATGCCTCCGTCGTCTGCCTTCTTTTCTTCCTGACCCGGCGGCTTTTCGACAACGGCCCTTTGGCATTGTTCTCCGCGATTCTGTTCGCTTTGCACCCCATTCATACGGAGTCGGTCGCCTGGATTGCCGGTGTCACCGATATCGAGCTTACCCTGTTTTATCTGCTGACCTTCTGGGCGTATGTCCGATTCGGCGACTCCCAACCGCGCCAAGCCCCTGTTCGTTACATTCTGCTGCTTACTTGCTTCCTTCTCGCCCTGCTCTCGAAGGAACAAGCGTTGACCTTGCCCGTTCTTGCTACCTTCTACGAACACTTCCTGCGAGAGGATCGCAGCACGACTTCCTTCTCCGTCAAATTGGCGCGCTACAGCGCGTTTTGGGGCTTGGCTGCTCTCTACCTGGCCTTCCGCATCTTTTTTTTGGGTGCCCTTGCCCCAATCCTTCAACGCTCCGAGTTGAGTTGGTCCGCCACGCTTTCGAGCGCGTTGTCCTTGGTCTCTACCTATGCATGGAAGCTGATTTGGCCGGCCCAGCTCTCCGCCTTTTATGTCTTTCAACCGACGGACACTTTGAGCCAACCTTCGGCCCTCCTTGGCCTCGGGCTGGTTCTCGCAAGCTGCGTCGCATTTGGACTCTTCTGGAAACGCGCCCGTATGTGCTCGTTTGCAATCCTCTGGCTGTTCGTGACCCTTTCCCCTGTCCTCAATCCCCGCTGGATGGCCGCCAATGTCTTCGCAGAACGTTATCTCTATCTCCCCTCGGTGGGTTTCTACTGGTTGGCAGGTTATGGAGCCCTCCAGCTTTGGAAAATGGCCCAGTCACGCCCCAAGCGGTGGCGTCACGCACTGGCGTCCGCAGGCATCGCAATCGCCGTTTTGTTGACGATTCGAACCGTGCTGCGCAACCGCGACTGGCATGATGATCTGACCTTGTACACCCAAACTCTCCGCGTCTCCCCGGAGGCTCATCTGATTCGTACAAACCTCGGCACCGTCTATTGGCGTCAGGGAGACGTTGCCGCAGCCGAGCGTGAATGGCGGGAGGTGATTCGCAAAAGTCCGTCAAACGTCGTCACACTGAATAATCTTGGTTTACTTTGCAAAGAGCAGCAACGCTTCTCGGAAGCGGTAGAATTCTTGAATCGCGCCATTGCCTTGAAGCCGACCTATGCCAATGCCCACATCAACCTCGGACTGACTTACGAAGCAATGGGCCAACCGGATTGGGCACTGGCCGAGCTGCGTACCGCAGTCGCTCTGGCGCCCCTGAACGCCGAGGCTCGCTACCAGCTCGGAAGACAGCTCTTCCTGGCTGGCCAACTCGAGGAAGCCCGCAAACATTTCCTTGCGTCCATCGAGGCTGGCCCAACCGCAGCGGCTCATTTCTACCTGGCGGAGATCCTGCTCCGAAACGGGTATCGCGACGAGGCCGAGCGGTCTCTACGCGAAGCACTCAACCTGGATCCTTTCGACGCGCGAATCCATCTCCAACTGGGTCAGCTCTTGCAAGAAGCAGGTCGGGGGGCGGAGGCGAGCCGGGAATTTGAAGCCGTCTTGATACTGGATCCTTCCAACGCGCAGGCCCGACTGGCGCTTGGAATGCCCCTGGCGGAGTCGCCAGCTTCTCCCAGCCCACGTCCGTAAGTGACTATGCATACAAACGTTAAGCCAGCTTCGCTGTTCACATGACTTGCCTCGGTTGGAAAAGTGTGTTATCCGTGATGGCCTGTGATCGTCTCACCTCGCCAGAAGCGGCTCCCGCTGGGTTCGCCACTTCGAACTACCGAGCTCTATCAAGAGCGCCTCTTCAAGAAGTCCGCGTTTGCACTATGCTCCTCGGACCCTCTTTCCTCCAGCGCCCGTGCGACAGCAGAGATTCTCTTGGCGTTGTTTCGAGGTGGGTCCATCCTCCGAGACGATTCTCCGCCCATCTCATTCCGCATGGTTGGCCTGCTCGCAATTGTCGTGACCTCACGATTTGCAGAGCCGATTTCGAACGGTTCATCTCGTTTTCGAAGGACTTAGAATGCTTGGCGAAGAGACAAAACAGAAAATTGTGCGCCGCGTGCAAGGGTTGTTATCCGCGATTGACCCTGATGTTCATTTGCTCGATGTCATCCTGGATTCCACCCGCCAGCAATTGGCTTTTGTAATGCAGAAGGGGGAATGGCCGATTGTGGTGGGGATGGGCTGGCTCGATTACGTAAGCCATCGAGATGAAGACCTGAAGAATCGCCTCGGCCAGGGATTGCATCTGAGATTGGAGGTAGCTCGCACGCGTCCAGCCGTCGAGAGTGATTGATGGCCTATCGCCTTGCCTCTTCAACGATCACAGAGAGCAGCCCGCCCAGGAACGTCTCCTTTCCCCGCTCCCGAACCCAGATCCCAACGGAATAAACGCCCGGTCTTGCCTTCCAAAAGTTCAAGGGCGCGCGAAAGCTCCCGTCCGGTGCGACCTCGACGCTCCCCCGCGAGCCGTCCACGTATCGTTCTCGAATGAGCTGTACACGCTCGTGTCTTTGTTCATGGGGCAAAGAATAGGACCTCGTTCGACTCAACTCGCTGAGGTTCATGGCTGCCGGCAGCGGCTCATAAAACACCGTCAGCGCCTCGAATGCAAGATTCGGGCTCAGCACGCGCCCGCTCACCGTCAGCGAATCTCGGAGCGTGGCTCGAGGAGGCAAGGGTCTCAGCTCAACATAGCGCGCCTCATACACTTCGATCAGCCGCATCCCACTCGGGTCATATGCCACGCCGATTCCGACATGGGTTTGCCGAGGGTCCAGGATGCTGCGCCGATGCCCGTCGTCGGGCGGTACCTCGGCCATGAATCTTTGATGCCCCGTAAACATACTGACCCAAAGAATCTTCAAATCATCGGGAAACTCCGAATCGCGCAGGCTCGTAATATTCTCCGCAGTATTTCCCTGTGCTCCTGCCCAGGCATACCTTTCGTATGGCTTCTGACCGGCCCGGTTCCAGTGACTGATGTACCCTTCCAACAGCATCTCGCGGCAATGCGCATCGGCCGCCTCCGACAGTGCGGCGGAGTACTCGACGCGCGAAAGCCCTTCCTCAGTGCGAGCGCGATTGATTTCGTCAAGTAAGCGCAGTTTGAGTTCCACCGGGGCTGGGCGAGGATCTCGGTTTCCCGCGGAAAGGCTCGTCAAGATGAGGAGCAGTACCGCAATCATGTCCGGAAGCGCTCCCATGAGAACTTGGGGGTCGAGTTGGCCCGCTCGACTGTAGCTTCCCCCGCTGTTCGATGTGTTGAACGATTCATTTGTTGCCGCTAGAATCCTCGAATGAGTTTGTCTTCAGAGGATCCCCTGGATCACGACACGGCAGCCCTCGAACGCACGATCCTCAGCGCTCTGTGCCATCATTTCGACGCCCTTGCGTTTCGCCGGAAGGCAATTGCCCGTCTCAGACAGTATCGCTTCACCGTGCGAGAGCATCAATGCATCTTCGACGCCTTGTGCAGTATCCCCCATCGCCCGGGCGCAGCCCTTCGCCAGCACCTCTTGCAACGTTTAACAACCATGGGATTCCCCGATGTAGACCTTGCGTTCTTGCAGCAAGGCCCACAGCCCTCAATGGATCATTTCCGTGATGCCCTTCAGCTCTTGTTGCCAAGCTCTCTCAGGTTAACCTAATTCGCATCGTTCAGCCGACGCAGCGATTTCCCTCCGACTCTTGCCTTGAAGAGACCCCGCCACCGGCGTATGCTTTCGCCAGGTCTTTTTTCGGCCCCGGAGTCGGTCATTGACCCAGCCCCGTACGTTGTCCTCGGTTGCTGGCAGGCGATCAGACATCATCCCTGCAGCCGGATTGGCCCTTTTCCTCCTCTGCAGCGCCTCTTCTGTCGCCCAGCGCAAGAAGCCACCCGAAAGCCGCAGGTCAACTCCTCATTCCCAACAATTGCAGCCCGAGACTGCCGCCTCCGCCAAGAGCAGCTCCCCCAACTGGCTTCCCCCGAATATTGACGACCTTGTTCCGCCCGTGTCGCCCGATGTGACTTGTTCGTTCCCGGAGGTCATTCAGCCCGCCGGCGAGCGCGTAAAGGAGCTTGTCTCGAATCTGGAACAGTTCACGGCCATCGAGAAGATCGAACATGCCGAGGTCAGCTCCAGTGGTACGGTCGGCCGTCCCGAGACGGTTTCCTTCAAATATCTTTTCTCTCTTTACGAGACACGGCCCCAGCATCTCAGTGTGGAGGAAACACGCGACGGTCAGGAGATGCCGACTACATTTCCAAAGCAGTTGGCCACGCGCGGGCTCGCTGCATTCGCTTTGATTTTCCATCCCTATTATGTGGACGACTTTTCCATGTCCTGCGAAGGACTGGGAACCTGGCGGGGTGTGCCCGCCTGGCAGGTCCGATTTGCCCAGCGTCCCGACAAGTTTCCCCGCATTCGAACCTATCAGGTCGGAACGCGCCGCTTTGGAATCAGATTGAAGGGCCGCGCATGGATCGCTGCAGATTCGAGTCAGGTCTTGCGCCTTGAATCGGACTTGCTGGAACCCATTCCAGAAATCAAGCTGCAAACGGAACACTTGAACATCGAATATCGGCCGGTGGATTTTCCAAAACGCAAGGTGCAGTTGTGGCTCCCGGAACGTGCTGAACTCTATGTCGAGTCCCGCGGTTCTCGCTACATTCGACGGCACTCCTTCAGCGAATACCTGCTTTTTGCCGTGGATCTCCGCCAGCAGATCCAGGACCCCAAGGAACCACCCGAACCTCCCCCCTCGAATTAGGCACACACAAAAGCCACGACGCAGCGACTTCCGTCTCCAGCCTGCCCTACTTGCATCGGATGGGAATGATTTCGGGCGTTACAAATTGAGTTCTTCGTGCTTGCGAGCGGCCACCTGAGACTTTGCGCCGTCGCGGTGTGGAACTGTGCGTTGAGGATCGCTCCAATGACCCGGAATCCGATGACCGCAGCCCGGGCAGGCCCCATTCTCCAGTTGGTTTTCCAGGACTTTATGCCACGATCTCCGAACCACGATCAGACCACAAGAGGGACAAAGCGTATTCCCACCGTCACTCCAAATATTTCCTTCATACACATACTGCAATCCAACTTCGCGCGCAATCTTCCGCGCCATGTGCAGCGTTTCGGGTGGAGTGTTTGGCTTATCGCGCAGCTTGAAGTCCGGATGAAATGCCGTGAAGTGCAAGGGAACCTCGGGCCCGAGGTGGTCCAGCACCCACTCCGAGAGTTCTCGAATCTGTTTCGGATCATCATTCAGCGTTGGGATCAGAAGGTTGGTGATCTCCACCCAGACTTTCGTCTCCTGCTTCAACCACA
>Ga0247727_10006511_pt1 | contig 22924 bp, 23 predicted proteins | sample WisWelCaveWW1625_FD_202498 | JGI IMG/M metagenome (GOLD analysis project Ga0247727, IMG submission 202498) | Biofilm microbial communities from Wishing Well Cave, Virginia, United States - WW16-25 | ecosystem: Environmental > Aquatic > Deep subsurface > Groundwater > Cave microbial mat | place...
CAAGGAACTTACAAAGTCACACTGTTGAAGATCGGTCAAACTGACTCTGCCAGCCCAATCTCCACCACGCATCACAGCCAAAGGAACCCTCATCCCACACGCCCCGCCGCCCTCAATGTAGGGGAGAGCTTTTGCCCAAAAACTTCATTCTGAACCGAAAAGTTCAGAAAAAAATCGACTTTTCACCGTGGGTTGAGAAAGTCGGGCTAATCTGAAAGACGGTCATGCCGAGACGGCAGAAGAAAACTTCAAGGCCGCCCGTCACGCTTTCCTGATTGAATCCGCTGTGTCAAATTGCCCGGACGTTGCAACGTGATACTGGCTCGTTAACAAAAGACCTCCCATAACCAGCCCGCGCCCCAGTCGGGTTCGATGTTCGATGCCGCCTCGAACTGTGCCATTGGTGTTGCCGCCAGTCTGCGGTCTTATGAATTTGACTCTGTCACGAACCTTTTAATTTCAGGGTCCTTCAATCCACATTGACGGAGAGTGGATACCACGTAAGCATCTTCCAGATTGTCGCATCTTGGAATGGAGACGTAATGATCCCCACCGCGTTTTCGCCAGATATCCACACGCTTCTTTTGTTCGTGGTGTGTATATCCAAGCTCTCGGATTTTATTGACAAAAAACCGCTTCGCGATCATGGCGCGTCATTGGTCGAGTTTCCCATGGTAAATCAAAACGAACGGATGTTCGTCGATTTGGAATCTCGCCATGATGCTGCCACCCCTGTTTGTGCAGGAAAGAATCCAATTCGCCACGTTTCAACACATCTCCAAGCACCCCATCCAAGGTCTCCGCAATGCTTTCCATCAACTCAGCCCATGTTTGAGCTTGCACAGTCAACTTTAGAGGATGACAGGCGGCAATCCAAGCTCCTGTCTTGGGAGCCTGTACGAAATGCCACTGCACACGACCATCGATTTTGAGAATGTTCCGCATAACGCTGATTGGATACGTGAACCTACTCGGATAGCAAGCAAAAATCAAGTTTGCCTTTCGGGGGGTTGTGAGCGACTCTTGCATTACACTGCATTACAACTTTTGGGGAATTTGTTGCGTTTGTCTGCAACTCGGTTTTTATAGAAATGCTGCATTTTCATGGGGAAAACATGCAAAATGATGTAAGCCGCTGAAACTATGCTGCGGGTTCGAGCCCCGTCGGTCACCCCATCTGGTACTGTCACCCTTGGCACCCGTCTTGAAAGATAGAGACGAGCCTTGGGTCACTTCATGCCCATGCCGACACTCTGCACCATTTGGAAGAGTTTTCCTTCGCTTTTGATGCTCGGGGCGATGATAACTTCCGTTTGCTGAAAATCGCGGATTGTCCTGGCGCCAACGTTTCCCATGCAGGTTCGAATCGCGCCGACCAGATTTTGCGAGCCATCATCCATTTCCGCAGGCCCGAACAGGATTTGTTTGAGCGGACCCGTCACACCCATGCGGATACGTGTACCACGAGGCAGGTTGGCGTGAGGCGTTGCCATGCCCCAATGATAGCCCTTGCCGGGAGCTTCCCTGGCGCGGGCAAATGCGGAACCAATCATCACGGCATCGGCCCCACAGGCAAAGGCTTTGCAGATATCCCCGCCCTTGCTCATGCCGCCATCGGTGATGATGGGCACATATTTGCCGGAACGTTTGTAAAAATAATCCCGGGCCGCCGCGCAATCGCAGGTGGCTGTGACCTGGGGAACGCCCAACCCAAGAACACCACGCGTTGTGCAGGCTGCTCCCGGGCCGACGCCTACAAGCACTGCGGAAGGACCGCAACCCAGGATCTCAAGGGTTGCCTCATAACCGACTGTATTCCCGATAATGACGGGAATTTTCATCGTTTTGCAGAATCTGGCCAGATCAAGCGTCTTGTATTCACTGGAGACATGGCGAACGGTGGAGACCGTTGATTGCACCACAAAAATATCGGCTCCAGCTTCCTGGGCAATCCTTCCAAAACGCTCCGCACGCTGTGGAATCGAAGAGACCACTGCCTTGACTCCGCCTTTTCGAATCTGCTGAATTCGCTTGCTGATCAACTTTTCCTGGATGGGTTTTGTGTAGATACTCTGGAAGAGCCTGGTCGCGAGTTCCTTGTCTGCCTTGACAATCTTGTCAATCACCCCCTCCGGGTTCTCATAGCGCGTTTGTATCCCCTCGAGATTCAGTACGGCCATGCCGCCCAGCTTGCCCATGGCAATGGCAAAATTCACATCGACCACTCCATCCATCGCGGAAGCAATAATGGGCACCTGAAAAGCATGCTTCCCGATGCGGAAGGAAGTATCCACCTCATTCGGGTTGATGGTTGTTGCTCCGGGAATCAGCGCAATTTCATCAAAACCATAACAAACACGCGCCTTGCGATTTCTGCCTATCCACATTCCCATAGAAAATCCGGGTCAGTTAACCTTTAAATTTTAAGCCGCTCATTTTTCTTGCCGCAAAGCGGACAAGACAACCTTTCCTCCTGCTCCTCCGAATCATAAAAACAGGAGCACTCTGAACATCGATAGAGCCCACGCCTTGGCGGAAGCGCTTGCAATTTGCAATCGCGCCACCCACTCAAAGCCCAGAGACCGGCCAGCGGTCCCAAGGTGAGTACCAGATACAAAACAAAAAATTGCTCGGAGTCAATCAAGGTTTGATGATGGAACGTTCCGCCCGCCAAAGAACTTTTGCAATACCCCACATGGTCGAACCTTCTGTGCCCGGATCAACAGGTGTAAAACGGATTCCCTTTACGAAGCGAACCGCAGCTTCGTCGGCCCTGTCGGAGCCCGAGCTTCGCTTCAGTACCACGAATTGAGCATCTCCCCGGGGAGTCACGCCGACGTGCAACACAGTTGCACCCAACAGTTCAGATGATGGAACCACGGGCAAAGCGGATTTGGTGGAGGCCAGTCGCTCCACAATACTTCCACTCAAACGCCATGCGGATCCCTCTTCGGATGCTGTTTCAGGGATGCGGGACGCTGTTGGACGAACATCCATCCCATCAGAGGACGGCCTGGTATCCATCAGGGTTTCCACACTCAAAACACCCCCCTCCCGTCGTTCTCTCTGGTAAGCCAGCACAACCGATGGCGGCGCCCGGTTCTCCATCAGTACCTCCAGCGAGGCAGTGGTCCGGCGTGGATTTATGGAAAAACCAATGCTGCTGGGCAGCAGATAGACGGTTGGGTCGCTCCAGGAAAATTTCTGTTGCAAAGTGAGTGGCGGCGGTGGCTGCAAAACAAGAAAGCTACGAGGAATCACGGCTGTAATGGCATTCCGGGCAACGAGGTCCTTATCAGAGGTAAAAAGAAGGGGGATATGCCACAGCAGAGCAAGAAGAACAGAGAAAAGCGCCACCTTCCATGGCATGGCCCTTTTTTCTCGAGAACCCTTTTTCATGGAAGCTTGCCGGCGGCAGGGGGCGGGATATGCTGTGTGGCAATCGTCACGAGAAAGCCATTTTCGATTGCGGATGCCGCCACTCGCTGAACCTCTCCATGAGAAACTGACTCGTCGGCATTGAGGGTGATCCAGTCTCCAGAGGATTTTCCGCCAGAGGCCATTTTCAAGGACGCACGAAGACCATTTTCATTCACCCGTTCTTCGTCGAAGAACATTTGTGTTTCCTTTGTAGTGGACTTGAGGGTGATGACGTGACGTCCCTGCGGACTTGCCGATGAAAAACTGGTGGACGGAAGCCGCACTTCGATTCCAGGCTGCCGCACGAATGACCAGCTTAAGAGGAAAAAGAGGCAGAGCAGCAGGACCACATTGACCACAGGAATCAGGTCGACCAGCCGTTCCTCCCGCTGATGACGATGTAGAAGGCGCACTCCCTATGGTTCGGAAAGATCGAACTCGTCCTTGCGGCGCTCACGCTCGAGTTCCGCAAATACATTCATCAATTCAGTGGCACATAACTCCATGTCACGAACCATCTCATTTTTTCGTGAAACCAGATAATTGTAGGCCACATAGGTGGGAATCGCCACGGCCAATCCCAGCGCGGTGGCGATCAAGGCTTCCCATACGCCCCCCGCCAGGTCCCTGGCGGTGATCAGCTTTTCCTGTTGTTCAATACTGCGAAAGGCATGCATCATGCCAATGACTGTTCCCATCAATCCAAGCAGCGGAGAAATCTGGGCAACCGTCCAAAGCACCGGAAGATTTTTCTCCAGACGCCGTTCTTCGTGGATGGCCGTGGCCTCGATTGCCTCGCGGATCTCCGAGCGGCTCCGGTCATGCTTCAGAATCGCCGTCCGCGCCACCTGCGCCACAGGGCCGGGCGCATCATTGCAGATGGAAATCGCCTCCACATGACTATTTCTCCGGATACAGTTGCGGATTCCCTTTAGAAAATCGCCGAGGGCGATTTGAACCCGATGGTAGTACATGAAGCGCTCCGCAAAGATCGCCATGCCCACCACGCTGGCAGCCAGGATGAACCACACCATGATACCACCCTTGGATAATATCGCCATAGGTACGGTCTTATACGATAAAACGCATTCCTGCTCAAGAACTTATATGCGGACCCCACCAAATATCCCGGGCAAAGGTATTGACGAATGAGCTGGCTGATCTTATGGTGTCGGAACCCTTGGATTAACCGTTAGTTGCAAAGTGGGTCAAAAGCCCACTTTTTTATTTCCTTGAAAGGCTCATATGAACGGCGAACTGATAGCATTGCTGGATTACTACGAAAAAGAAAAAGGCATCGAGCGGGAGACGATGATCAAAACCATCGAAGAAGGAATTGTCGCTGCAGCCCTGAAACGCAAGGACGAAGCCTCCCGGGGACTTAATGTCAAAATTGATCGAAAAACCGGCAGCATTCATGCAAGCGTCAAGCTGGTTGCCACTGAAACGGTGAAGGATGCCCGTTCGGAAATCAGCATCCTGCGCGCCCGACATATCAAGTCGGACACGCAGGTCGGTGAGGAAGTTCTTGTTGAGCTCGATCCGCGCGGTTTTGGCAGGATTGCTGCTCAGGCCGCAAAACAGGCGATCATGCAACGTCAGCGCTCTGCGGAGAAGGAACGGATCTTCGTGGAGTTTAAAGATCGCGTGGGAGATATTGTCAGTGGTATCGTGCGTCGCTTCGAACGCTCGGATGTTTACGTGGACCTCGGCAAATTTGAGGCGAAACTGCCCAGCCGCGAGCGTGTTTCCACGGAGGAATATCAGATGGGTGATCGCATTCGCGCCTACGTACTCGCGGTCGAGAATGATGCCCATGGACCCGAGATCATACTTTCCCGCAGTCATCCCAGTTTTGTGCGGCGGCTTTTTGAACTCGATGTCAGTGAGATCTCGGACAAAACCGTGGAAATCAAAAGCATCGCCCGTGAGGCGGGGTTCCGAACCAAGCTGGCGGTTTTTTCGCGTGATGACAAGGTGGATCCTGTTGGCGCCTGCGTGGGCATGCGCGGTGTGCGTGTGAAGAATATTGTGCGCGAGCTGAATGGCGAAAAAGTTGACATCATTCGCTGGCATCTGAATATCAAGGAGTTCGCGGCTGAGGCTTTGAAACCCGCCAAGATCAAGTCGATGGACCTCGATGAGACCAATAAGAAGATCATTGTTCGAGTCGGGACGGATGAGCTTTCTCTTGCCGTTGGCAAACGCGGGCAGAATGTGCGGCTGACCTCAAAATTGATTGGCTGGCATGTGGCCATCGAAAAGGACGAAACCATCGAAGCCGCATTTGAAGGCAAGCTCAGTCAGGTGACGGTCGTTCTCTCTCAAACCCTTGGCATTCCGGAGAACGTGGCTTCGGCCCTGGTTCGCGCCGGATTTTCAAGTGTGGAAACCATCCAATCCGCGGAGCCCAGCGACCTCGAACAAATACCGGGTATTACTGCGGACCAGGCCAGGGCGATCTTTGATCTGGCTCAGAGAAAAACAGCCGATATTCCCTCGCCGGGACGGAGTCTCGTGGGAACGGACGAGGCGGCTCCCATTTCAACGACATCCGTTGCATCCTCCTGACTCAATCCACAATGCCCAACAGTCCGAAGAAAACCGCTGTTCTCGAGAAGAGCTCTGGCAGGCGCTTGAGCGCCAAAGTGGAAAAGTCCTCGAAAACAAAAATTTCGACTGTCAGGAAGGTTAAAGCGATCGGAGAAAAAGCGGCTCCCAAACCGGGCGAAGGGACGCTCTCTGCAAAAATGTCCGCCCCAGCGGCTTCAGTATCACCTCCCATCGTTCATGCAAAATCAAAGCCTGAGGTGGCTAAACTCGTGGTTAAGCCAGCCCAACGGGGCGAGGCTTTGTTGGAACAAGTCAGTCCACCGGAGAGGAAGACCGAGCCAGCAGCAGAAGAGGTTCGGCAACCCCTTGCAGGCAAACCGGCTGCCGGGGTTGAAGAGCCGGTCATTCCCGTCGAATCTTTAGAAACCGTTCCACCTTCCGAACCTCCTGCTCCGGCGCCTGCCAGGACGGGCAAGGGTTCCGCTGCGAATGGAGATCACATCATCCATCTTAAACCGCCCATCATTGTACGGGATCTGGCGGCTCGCATGGCAGTAAAACCGTTTCAGTTGATCAGTGACCTGATGCAACTGAAAATTCTGGTTTCCATCAACCAGCCGGTTGAACCCGAGATTGCCCGCAAGCTTTGTGAGAAACATGGCTTTAAACTGGAACTCGAACGGCGTGGAGAGCATGCCGTCAAACCCGCGGAAGTTCCGAAGGAGGAGTCCCCTGAACGTGGAATCGCACGCGAAGCTCCCAAAAAGGAAAATCTCGTCAGCCGGCCACCGGTTGTCACTATCATGGGGCATGTGGACCATGGTAAAACCTCGTTGCTGGACGCCATTCGAAAAACCAATGTTGTCGCAGACGAAGCAGGTGGCATCACTCAGCATATCGGCGCTTATTCCGTGTCCGTATCCCCTCAGGGTAATGGTAATAAAAATACGCCGGCCAGGACCGTGACATTCCTGGATACACCGGGACATGAGGCGTTCACCGCCATGCGCGCAAGAGGCGCCAACATTACCGATGTTGTGATTTTGGTTATAGCGGCAAGTGAAGGACTCATGCCCCAAACCATCGAGGCCATCAACCATGCCCGTGCGGCTTCCGTGCCGATCATCGTTGCCCTCACAAAGATGGACCTCGAAGCCGCCCAGAAGATGAAAGATCGGGTCAAAAAGCAACTCCAGGAACATGATCTGGCCCCCGAGGAATGGGGTGGCAAGACGATCACGGTGGAAGTATCCGCCACTAAAAAAACGGGCATTGATCAGCTCCTGGAAATGATCCTGCTTCAGGCGGAGGTGATGGAACTCAAGGCGGAGCAGGATTGCCTCGCCGAGGGAAGCGTGATCGAGGCACAGATGGAGGCGGGACGCGGTCCCACAGCCACCGTGTTGATTCGACGTGGAATCCTGCATGTTGGGGACTCCGGTATCGTTGGCCCTTACTGGTGCAAGATAAAAGCTCTGGTTGATGACAAAGGCAAGGCGGTGAAGCAGGCAGACCCTTCAATGCCGGTTAAAATTGTCGGATTATCCAGGGTTCCCGTGGCAGGCGCGCATTTCCGGGTGATGAAATCAGAGGCGGAAGCGCGTGCTTACAGCGACCGGGAACAGGAAAGGCTGCGTGCTAAAAAACTGGAGGCTCCAAAACGGCTCACGCTCGCGGATCTTCTCTCCAACACCGGTGACAATCGCAAAGTGCTCAAAATCATTCTCAAGACGGATGTTCACGGATCATGCGAGGCCATCACTCAGTCCGTCGAAAAACTTCCGCAGGATAAAATTAATGTGGATATCATCCATACCGCCGTTGGCCCCATCACCGAGTCCGATGTTCTGCTGGCCGTTGCGTCCAAGGCATTGATTGTCGGTTTCCATGTGAAGGTTGACAATTCGGCGGCCGATGCCGCGAAGCTCAATAATGTCCAGATCCAGTTGTTCCGAATCATCTATGAACTCATCGACAAGCTGCGTGAAGTGATGACAGGATTACTTGAGCCTGATGTCAAACTTTCCAGTCTGGGCATGGCAGAAGTGAGGCAGGTCTTTTCGATTTCGAAGGGTGGAGCTGTTGCGGGTTGCGTTGTCACCCAGGGGCGGATCGAGCGCAAGGGGCGTGTCCGGATATTACGCCGTAAAAGCGTCATCTTCGAGGGCGGGATTTCCACGCTTCGGCGTTTTCAGGATGATGTGAGCGATGTTCGCACCGGTCTTGAGTGCGGTGTCCGTCTGGATGGTTTCGATGATTATCAGCCCGGTGATATCATTGAGGTCTATCATATCGAAAAAGTTGCGCAAAAACTCTGAGGGAAGGGGTAATGAAGGGTGGGGAAGGGGGAGTGGGCGTGGTCATGGGAAGGAGGAACCCCCCCTCTTATCTCCCCTCAAGGTGAGAATTTTTCGGCGCTTTCGTGTTTTTAGCGAGCTGAACGTTCTTCCAGCTTTCTTCCCCTTAATCACGCCTCCTTGCCCATCATTTCCCTTACTTACTCTTTCCCCATCAGACTTTTTCCCGTCATCTCCTCCGGAATTTCCAGCCCCATCATTTCGAGAATCGTTGGCGCAATGTCCGCCAGCCGCCCACCCTCGCGCAAGGCGCGCCCCTTGGATCGATTATCGACGACCATCAGCCAGACGTCATTCAGCGTGTGACTCGTGTGTGGACATTTATTCACCGGGTCGTACATCTGTTCGCAGTTGCCGTGGTCGGCCGTGACAATCGCCACACCACCGACTTGCCGGGTGGTGTCGAGCACCTTGCCCACACAGACATCCGTGGTTTCTACCGCGCGGATCGCTGCTTGCAGGGAGCCGGTGTGTCCCACCATATCGGGATTGGCAAAATTGATCACTGCCAGATCATATTTCTTTGAGAGAATCCGACGGATACTTTCCTCACAAATACCGGCCGCCGACATTTCCGGTTGAAGATCATACGTCGGGACTTTGGGAGAAGGAACGATGACGCGATCTTCGCCATCAAACGGTTCATCACGATAATCGTTAAAGAAAAAGGTGACGTGCGGATATTTTTCCGTTTCCGCACAACGAAATTGTTTCAGCCCCAATCGGCTGATGAGCGTGCCAAGGATACTTTCCATCCGGGGAGGTTTGAAAAACAGGGGATGTACGGACAGGCCTGCTTCGTACTCCGTCATGGTGGCGAAATAAACATTCAGTCTTTCGGAACGCGGGAACCCCTTGAAATCCGCATCCACAAACGCGCGTGTGATTTCACGGGGGCGATCACCCCGGAAGTTGGCGGAGATGATGGCATCGCCACTCTGGATGATGGCTACCGGCCTGCCGTCTTCCTTGATGATATTACACGGTGGCACAAACTCATCTCCGTTCATCGTGGGGATGGAGGGATTCGCGTAGTAAGTCTGGACTGCTTCCCGGGCGCTTTTGGCTTTCATGCCGTTTCCAAGAGTCATGCATTCATAGGCTTTCTGCACCCGATCCCATCGCTTGTCGCGATCCATGGTGTAGTAACGTCCACTCACCGTCGCGATTTTGCCGACACCCAGTTTGGCACATCGTTCCTCGACCTGGGCGATAAAGCGAATTCCCGAAGTGGGTGGGGTATCGCGTCCATCAGTGATGGCATGAATGAAAACTCCCTTCAAGCCGGCGCGTTTGCCGAGTTCCACGCAGGCCATCAGATGATCAATCGTGGCATGGACGCCCGCATCGGAGACGAGGCCCATTACATGAAGTTTGCCTTTGGTTTTTTTGACGAACTCCACGGCGCCCAATACAGCTTTATTTTGAAAGAAATCTCCGGACTGGATGGCTTTATCGATGCGAATGATTTCCTGGTCCACGATCCGGCCGGCGCCGATATTCTGGTGACCAACCTCGCTGTTACCCATCACCCCTTTGGGCAGGCCGACATCCAGCCCGCAGGTTTTGATCAGTGTGCGGGGATATTCCTTCATGATCCGGTCATCGACCGGATGTTTGGCGAGGAGGACCGCGTTGAAGGAATTGTGAGATGGATCCGGATTGTGTCCCCATCCATCGCGGATGATGAGAACTGCGGGATACGGTGAATCGGTTTTCATGAAGGATGGCGCATCCACAGTAACCGAATCTGATGGTTACAGAAAAGGAAAATGGAAGAATCTGCGGATTCATCTCACACGAAGATCACAGAGATTTGGAGGAAATGTTTTCCTCCAAGCCCGTGTGTTTTTGTGAGGAATTCTTTTTATGGCACCAAGTCCTGCGTGAATCCATGGAGCGCCTTGATTCTCCGGAGGAATTGTGTCACATTGTGTCACATGAAGACTATTTCCATCCGCCAGCTTCACGAGAAAACCGGTGAATATGTCCGGAAGGCGGCGGAGATTGGAGAGATTTACGTGACCGACCGGGGCAAGACTGTGGCCAAGATCATACCCGAGGCGCCGGAATCGGACATTCCCTACTTTGCCCGACGCAAATTGACACCGGCCTTTCGAAAGCTGATGGAAAGCGGCAAACTGCAGGGAGGGACCGATAGCACCATTATCATTTCTGAAGACCGTGACGATCCCTCCGAATGATCTATTTTGACACCAGTTATCTCGCGCGATTGTATTTCGAAGATTCCGGCTGGGAAAAGGTTCGTCAACTGACTGAGGCCAATCATCTTGCCTGCTGCATTCATGGACGGGCGGAGGTCATGTCCGCCATCCATCGCAAGTTTCGGGAGGGAATTTTTACCGTGATTGAATTCCGTCAAGTCCTGGAGCAATTCGAGCTGGATTGCAATCGAGGCGCCTACCACTGGTTACCTCTATCGACAGCCGTTACGGCGTGTTTAAAAAGAACCTACGAAGTCCTGCCCAAAATGGTCTCCATGCGGGCGGCCGATGCCATGCATCTGGCATGTGCGGCCGAAAACGGCTTCCGGGAGATCCACTCCAACGATCGGAATCTTCTTGCAGCAGCCACCCATTTCAGGTTGCGTGGAATCAATATTATATAACACGCAGATTCCATGCTTTCCCAACGGCTCCTCCAGTTTCACTATCTGGCCACGCCGCTTTATTTCCTTTTGGATTATCTTACCGGGTTCAACATCCGCACAGCCGCGCTGGAGGCCTGGCCGTTCTGGAAGTATGTCTACTACTGCTAAATGTTTTGTATGTTGATTGGAGGGATCAACTGGGTCCGCCCCAAGTGGACATCAGCGTTGAGCTTGGGTGAGTGCAGTCTCAATATCACGCTTCTCATCATCGGGTTGATGAAACCCATTCTCCAGGCGCCGGATGCCATCATGTCGGGCGGTGAACTGCCATCACCGCCCACCATCGCACAAGTGGGCAATTTTCTCGTTTCCGGCTCCATCATGCTGGTCAGCTTCTATCGCAATCCGATCGTCAGAACCGGACAGTAATCTCACACGAAGCTCACAGAGTTTCGGAATTTGGGAGATCGCTGAGCGAGCTTGTTTCAGGGATTTTCCTTCTTTAACGTCCTCAAACGCCATGTCTCTTCACCCTCAATTTCCAAGCTCGCCTTACGCACCACTCGTTCCGGAGCAGCGGTGGTTTCCTGCCGATGAAGCATTGCGAAGCACAGCCTATGAAAAGCTGCTTCCGCCTCTCGTGGCAAAAGTCCGTCAGGAGGTTTATGCATGGCGAAACAAGGGCTACAGCGGAGCATCTCCAACTTCAATCACTCTACTCCGATGGTGGTTTGAAACGGAACACCTGCTTGAAAATGCTGACGCCTCTCTTTCAGGCTTTCGCTATTATTTCGCCCAGCGCGAGGCTATGGAGACGGTGATCTGGCTTCACGATGTTCAACAGGCTCGTGACAAGTTCGACCTGATCCGATTCGATGGTTCGGGCGCAGTCTCGTCCGGAATGTTCGCGGAAGATTGCCGCGCTACGTGGTAAAGATGGCAACGGGTTCAGGTAAAACAAAGGTTCTCTCGCTACTCATCGCATGGAGCTATTTCCATAAACTTTATGAACCGAACTCAACACTGTCTCGCAATTTTCTTGTCATTGCCCCGAACATCATCGTGTTGGGTCGTCTTCGTACTGATTTCGATGGCCTCCGCATTTTCTTCAATGATCCGGTGCTCCCCGATAACGGTCGTGATGGACGAAACTGGCGTGATGATTTTCAAGTAACTCTTCACATTCAAGATGATGTTCGTGTTGCTCGCGACACGGGGAATCTCTTTCTAACCAATATCCACAGAGTATTTCTTGGTGATGTCAGCGAAGCGTCGCTCGAAGATGACGACTTGAAAGATTATTTCCTCGCACCGTTCGGACAAAAACCAGCAGGCAAAACTACCGATAGTCAGACCGATCTTGGCGAAATCATTCGTGAGGTGGATGAGCTTGCGGTCTTCAATGATGAAGCTCATCACATCCACAATCCCAAAATGGCGTGGTTCAAATCCATTCAGGACATTCACCATCGGATGCTACAAAAGGATCGTCGCTTATCTCTTCAAGTGGACGTTACCGCCACGCCACGGCACGACAATGGGTCGATTTTTGTTCAAACCGTTTCGGATTATCCACTTGTTGAGGCCATTCACCAGAATATCGTTAAGCATCCCGTTCTGCCCGACGCCGCAAGCCGGGCAAAATTACATGATCGCAAGAGTGCGATTTTCACGGAGAAATATGACGACTATCTCAAACTTGGAATTGAAGAATGGAAGAAGAGTTATGCCGAGCATGAATTACTAAAAAAGAAAGCAGTCCTCTTCGTGATGGTGGATGATACTCGGAATTGCGATGAAGTAGGCACGTACCTCGAAAAGATTTGCCCTGAACTCCATGGCGCAGTGCTCGTCATTCATACAAAAAGCAATGGTGAGATTTCCGAAGCTGCTTCAAGCAAGAATAAGGAAGAACTTGAAGTGCTTCGCAAGGCTTCCAATGAAATTGATTCTTGGAAATCGCCATATAAAGCAATCGTTTCTGTTCTCATGCTCAAGGAGGGTTGGGACGTTCGGAATGTTACGACCATTGTTGGACTTCGTGCTTACGCAGCCCAAAGCAATATCCTTCCTGAACAAACTCTCGGTCGTGGTTTGCGCCGCATGTATTTTGGCAACGACACAGTAAAAGAAACAGTTTCAGTAATGGGAACGCCTGCTTTCATGGAATTTGTTGAATCCATTCAAAGCGAAGGCGTCACTTTCGAGCAAGTCCCAATGGGGCGAGGCACGGAAAGACATGAATCATTGATCGTGGAGGTGGACACCGAGAACAAGAAGAAGAATCTTGATGGCCTCGACATCCGACTTCCCCGGTTATCTCGTCGTTATCATCGGGAATTTATGAATCTTGATGAACTTGATCCCGCTGCGTTGGGGAACACCCGACTTCCGATCAAGCCATTTTCACCAGAAGAAACTCGTGAAATCGTGTTCAAGACCATGCTCGACTCTGAGATTCACCACACCATTCAACTCGATGGTGCCGGGCCTGCTGATTATCGTTCCGTTGTAGCGTTCTTTGCACGGCATTGTCCTTAAAGACCTACGCTTGGTAGGTGGCTACGATGTTCTTTACCCCAAGGTGCGTGATTTCATGCGAGATCATCTTTTCAACTCGTCCGTAAATCTCGAAGACCCTATCATTCTCCGCAATCTTTCTGAACCGGAAGCAGGCAAAATTCTTTATGACTCTTTCAAAAAGGCAATTAACGCCCTGACGATTCAAGACTCTGGTTCTTTTGAAGACGGTGGTTCAACCGAAGTAGAAGGATGGATGTCTCTGAGCGATACCCGTCCCTTTCGTACCGACTACCGTGCCTATTTGAACGCCAATAAAAGCATCTTCAACAAAGTTGTGGGTGAACCCAACTCTGGAGGTTTTGAACTCCGCTTTGCCGCCTTTCTCGAAGAAGCCTCCGACGTTCAGTCCTTCGCCAAGAACTACCTCGCCGTGGGATTCAAACTCGATTATGTAAAAGCCAATGGCGACCTTTCGACCTACACCCCTGATTTTATCGTGCGTACTGCTGATGGAGTAATCTGGATTGTTGAAACCAAAGGCAGAACTGAACTCGACCTCCCACAAAAAATGACCCGCCTAAAACAATGGTGTGCCGATGCCACTGCCACCAAGGAAAATAACCAACACTATAATTTCGTCTTTGTGGATCAAAATGGTTTTGAGACCCACGCTCCAAAAACTTTCACGTCGCTTGCCACAAGCTTTACTGAGTATAAAAACTGATTATGAGTGAACCTATCCCACAACTCCCAATTCACGTCGTCCGTGACCAACGGGTACTGCTCGATGCCGACTTGGCTTCCCTTTATGGCGTCCCCACCAAACGACTGAACGAACAGGTTAGGCGCAATCTAGAACGTTTTCCCAAAGACTTCTGCTTTCAGCTCACTCCTGAAGAATGGCAAATTTTGAAATCGCAAATTGCGATGTCAAACCTGGAAGCCGTTGAAAATAAAAAGGTTAAAAATATGCGGTCGCAATTTGCGACCGCATCAAAACGCAACGTCCGCTACTTTCCTTACGTTTTTACCGAGCACGGGGCGCTTCAAGCCGCCAACGTCCTGAATAGCAAAAAAGCGGTTCACATGAGCTTATACGTCATTCGGGCTTTCGTAAAAATGCGGGAAGAACTTACCGCAAACGCTACAATCCTCAAACGTTTGGCTGAGATTGACAAGACCTTGTTTCTCCATGACTCGGCCTTGCGAGACCTCTACCAAAAGCTCCTCCCACTTCTGAGTCCACCCCCTGAAAAGCCTCGTCCTCAAATCGGCTTTCACCAAAATAAATAACTTATTCTCTCATGCCCCGCCAGGATTCAGAACGCTACGAACTTTCCGATGCTGAGAAGCGCGACCTCATCAAGCTCATCAATGAGGGCAAATCACTTCCTGAGAAATACCGCTTCCTCCTCTTCGCTGACAAACGCGAGGTCGAACTCGTCTGGAACGGTAAATCCCGAGAAGTCTGCACCGCCATCCTCCCCTTCCAGACCCTCGAATACATAGACGAACCCCGGAAGGAAACGGGGAGCGCACGCGGCTCGCGTGCTGCATCGGGCGTCCCGCCCGATGCCATCCAAGAAGACCTTATCGATATGTCTGGCCGCCAGGTCAAAGGCTGGACCAACAAACTCATCTGGGGCGACAACAAGTTAATACTCGCCTCGCTCAAGAGCGGCGCGCTCCGCCGCCAGATCGAGGACGCCGGCGGCCTCAAGCTCATCTACATTGACCCGCCCTTCGACGTCGGCGCGGACTTCAGCATGGACATCGAGATTGGCGGCGAGACCTTCCACAAAGAGCCGAACCTCCTCGAACAAATCGCCTACCGCGACACCTGGGGGCGCGGCGCGGATTCCTTCATCGCCATGATTTACGAACGCCTCATTCTCATGCGTGATCTGATGCACAGCGACGGCAGTATCTACGTCCACATTGGGCCAAACGTGAGCCACTATGTAAAAATCGCGATGGATGAAGTTTTCTCACCGCAGAACTATCGAAGTGAAATCATTTGGCGACGCAGCAACTCACACAACAAACTCACCGGACAATTCGGCCCGATTCACGACGCGATTTTCTATTACTCGAAAACGGAAAACTATGCGTTCCATCCAGGCAAACGTCCGTTCTCGAAGGGCTACATCGAGTCGCGTTTCAAATACAAAGACAAGCACGGCATCTACCAACCGAACTATCTAACTGGGCCGGGAATCCGAAACGGCGAAAGCGGCCAGCCGTGGCACGGCTACAATCCAACGAAAGCGCGGCGGCATTGGGCGATTCCAGCTTCGGTCGTCGAAAAGCTCGGCATTGACGTAAAGGGAATGACGATGACTCAAATTCTCGATGCAGCTTTGGAAGCAGAGCTTCTTGTCATTCCGAAGAAGGAAGGCGGGCAACCGATGTATCGGCAATACCTCACGGACGGAATTCCTTACCAAGACGTGTGGGCGTATCAGGCCAACACGCAAGGCGCGCTTTATAACTCGGATGAGTGCATTGACGAAGACGTGAAATGGCTTGAGCAAGAAGACGAGAAGCTCGGTTACGACACACAGAAGCCGGAAGGATTAGCTCGTAGGATTTTAGAAACTTCAACGAGCGAAGGCGATTTGGTGGCGGACTTTTTCGGCGGCAGCGGCACGACCGCCGCCGTGGCTGAAAAGCTCGGGCGCAAATGGATCGCCACCGACCTCGGCAAGTTCGGCATCCACACCACGCGCAAGCGGCTCATCCAGGTGCAGCGCGAGTTGAAGGCCACCGGCAAACCGTTCCGCGCCTTCGAGGTGCTCAACCTCGGCCGCTACGAGCGCCAGGCGTATCTCAACGTCGGCGGCAACCTCTCGGCCAAAAAGAAAGAGCAAGCCCTCGCCCGCAAAGAAAAAGAATTCCGCGATTTGATTTTGAAAGCTTACCGAGCGGAACCGTTGTCGGACGCAGGATTTTTTCATGGGAAGAATGGTGGACGACTCGTGATTGTTGGCCCGATCAATCTCCCCGTAGGGCGTTTATTTGTGGAAGAAATTATCACAGAGTGTCGGAAACGAGGTGCGACTCGTGTTGATATACTGGCTTTCGAGTTTGAAATGGGACTTTTCCCTGCCGTACTGGATGAAGCCAAACAGAAGGGAATTGATCTTGCGCCTAAAACGATTCCTCCAGAGGTATTCGACAAACGTGCAGTGGAGAAAGGTCAGGTACGCTTCCATGATGTAGCGTATATCGAAGTCACACCGCGTTTCGACAAGAAGGATAAACTTACTCTGTCGGTGGAGCTATCGGATTTCTCCGTCTATTATTCACAGGGACTCGCCGAAGCCATTGCTGCGGATTTGAAGGAAGGCAAAAGCGAGGTTGTATGCGAACAGGGCAAGCTTATCAAATTGAGCAAAGACAAAAAGGGCGTCATCTCTCGTGATGTCTTGACGAAGAGATGGACGGATTGGGTGGACTATTGGGCAGTCGATTTCGATTACGAGAGCCGCAAGGAAATTGTCAAAGTCCCGAAACGGATGGGCGTGGAAAGCGAACTACCCGGCGTGGTTAAAGGGGACGCTGGTGAGTTTATTGATTTCGAAGAACGCTGGACGGGCACCTACATTTTCGAGAATGAATGGCAAAGCTTTCGCACCCGCCAGAGCCGTGACCTGGAATTGACGACGGTAAGCCACACCTACCCCAAGCCGGGTCGTTACACCATTGCCGTGAAGGTGATTGATATTTTCGGTAACGACACCATGACGCTCGTGCCTGTAACGACAGGGTGATCGTTCCAGATAATTTCATGATGAATTGGATTCACAGCCATCCCATAATTCCCAAAAAGAGGGGTTCTGAGCCTATCTTCCGGAGGAGAAGCTGGCCTGAGACAGAAAAGTGAGTTTATGAATTTTGGCTTTGGGGAACATGCGCGGCTCGCGTGTGCTGCTTGGCGGCTCGCCAGGCAGTTTCCCTCTGAGGAAAATCGGCGGGCCGCCGATTTTGGCACGCGGGCCGCGTGCGCTCCCCATCCTCAATCCATTTTCTGTGGGATGGCTGTGAATTGGATTAAATGTTTTCAAATTTTGCGGCAGATGAAATAAAAATCGTGAAGGAGGCGCCTATGGGAGATGACAAAGTAGAAAAGGATTACGAGCGGATTACCTCCTTTCTTAATCTCATTCTTGGATTGTGTGTCGCAGCCATGGTTGGGTTACTGATTCCAACAGTAATTCCGGGTTCCCGGCTTCCCATTTCACTCCCTTTTACGCTTACAGAAGAGCACAGCGAATTATCGTTTAGCCGGCAAATTGTGATTTTAGCCGGCTGTAGTGGCGCAATCCTGATACTCCAGCTCATTGGTCTCTGGAAACACAACTGCAAGTACTTTCATCGAGCCATGAAAATTCTGACTGCGATCATTCTGGCATTTGCTTTGTTGACCATTGTTTCAGCAGGGCGGAAGATTTTGAAGAATCCTCATATCTTGAAAAGCAACGTCTCGTCCCTATCATTCGCTGGGAACTTGTCTTTGAGATGGAACGCCTGGTGTTCCGGTTCAACCATCTGACCCAGACCGTGAGCCAGCTTGGGAGCGAGATTGTTGTCGAAAAAGAGCTTCACGCCGCAAGCTGTACAAGGAGGTCGAGAAACCCCAACGCCAAGCTGTGATCTATGTGCTCGAACTGGCCTTTCCAGACTTCAGGGGAACGACGACGACCATGTTTCACCTTGAATTCATAACCCCTTAACCATCGCCGAATCCGCCCGGGCGACACACGCGTAAGCCCGGCGGCTTCCGGAACAGTGTAAATGCCAATGTCCAATAACGTTATAAACCTGTCAGGAACAAAAACTCAGGCAAGCCTGTAGCGCAAAAATTTATTTTTTCACTCTCGGAAAAACTCGATCACCCGGTCACAAATATAATCGACCTGAGCTTCAGTGAGGTCCGGGTACATGGGAAGGGAGAGGAGTTCCTTTGCACAACGCTCGGTGACCGGCAGACTGCCGCGACGTTTCTTTAGAAACCGATAGGCGGGTTGCAGATGCACGGGGATCGGGTAGTGAATGTTGGCGCTGACACCCGCTGCTTCCAGATGTTTGCGTAAATCATCCCGTTTTTTGGTTCGGACGGGATAGATATGCCAGACATGACGTCGCCCCGGAAGTTCAACCGGAGTGGTGACAACGCCTTTTAATCGTCGGGTATAATGGGCTGCATGCTGCCGGCGTTTTTCAGTCCAGTCTTCGAGATAACAGAGTTTTGCGTGGAGAATGGCAGCTTGAAGAGTGTCCATCCGAAATCCAAAACCCAGATGCGCATGTTTGTATTTGGCGCCTCTGGGACGTCCATGGTCCCGCTGTTGCAGGATGTACTCATGAATTTTCCGATTATGAGCCACCACCGCGCCGGCATCGCCGTAAGCTCCGAGGTTTTTGCCGGGATAAAAGCTGAAGGCGGCCACGGGACAGATGGGACTGCGTTTGCCATTGAATTCAGCAGCGTGACCCTGGGCACAATCTTCCAGTATTTGAAGACGATGTTTGCGAGCAATGGCAAGGATTCGATCCATGTCGCAGATTTGCCCGTAGAGATGAACCGGGAGAATGGCCTTGGTCTTGCGGGTGATGGCGGATTCGATTTTGCCTACATCCATCAGCATGCTGTCCGGTTCCACATCGACGAAGACGGGTTTGGCGCCGGTGAAAGAGATCGCTTCGGTTGTTGCGATGTAAGTGTGCGCCACGGTGACGACTTCATCGCCGGGGCCAACGCCCATGGCCTTTAATGCCAGGTACAGGGCATCGGTTCCGGAACCGACACCCGCGCAATAGGGAGCGTTGCAAAATTTCGCGAAGTCATTTTCAAAAGTTTCAAGTCTTGGTCCGAGGATGAAGGCGGATTCTTCAAGCACACCCTGAATCGCCAGATGAATTTCTTCCCTGATACTTTGGTGCTGAGCCTTCAGGTCGACAAACGGAATTTTCATCAAGGTTCGACGTGAGTAGACCATTTTCATTGGAAAGGCAAGAAGGCTGACAGACTGCGGGCGGGCTTGCAAAAAAAACCGAAAGAAGTGATTGACAGTTTAGCCTTAATTTGGTTTGTTTTGGAACGTTTTGGAGGAAGTAAGAATAATTCGCATATACTGTTCATGAGTGTTCACGTTCGATATTTCACCGGTGAATTTGAGCATGCGATTGACGCAGTCAACCGTCTGGTGATTCCCGCGAAATGGCGCATGGGGAAAAGCGAGGAATTTTTCCTGCTTGTTCGAGACCAGGGAAGCCTGGCCGTGCTGACCAGGGAAGAACTCGGAAAGATTATCCAGGCGATTGATTCAGCGCCCAATTTGAGCAATCGCGAGAAGCGGGACCGGAAACAACTTTTTTCGACAGCTGTGCAGGTGACCTGTGACAAGCAGGGACGGTTCACCATGGATGTGCGGTTGTTGAAGCAGGCCGGCTTGAAGAAAGCCGTGGTGTTTGTCGGAATGCTTGAACGTTTTGAGATTTGGAACCCGGAGGCATGGGCGAAGCGGCATGGGGAAATTGCCGCCACGAGAGGCGCAACGCTGGAAGAATTGGGGATCTAAGACCCAAGGAGGAATTCATGGCGGAAGAGACTGATGATCATCTTTTGCTCGGCCAAAATACGGGGATCGAAAGCGGTGAAAAGGGAGGTGTGGGCAGCTCCAGGCCAAATGGCCTGAGCGCCCGATCCGCTCCCGCGAGACCTCGCCCCGGCGGGTTGGAGTCGTTACTGCATGGAAAGACGGTTGTGAAGGAAGCAACCCGGGTCTCCCGGAATCTGAGCCGCACAGCCATGGTGAAAATGCCGATTACGGTGGAAAACGGCAAACGGATGCGCGCGTTGAAGCGCGGAATTTTATCGGGCTTCTGGCGGATAGGCGGAGTGAAAACATTGAATTCAGTGCGGTATGTGTGAATGGAAACCAACCATCGCTGATCCATGATTCTTGAAACAGAAGAACTTTCTGATTCCGCGGGGCCGGTCCAAATGAGCTTGTATCATCAGCCGGTCATGTTGCGCGAAGTGGTGGATCTGCTTGGCGGAAACGGGAAGCGTGGCGGCCTGTTGGTGGATGCCACCCTGGGTGATGGTGGACATGCTGAGGCGCTCTTGCAATGCGTCATGGAGCCCCGGTTGGTTGGTCTTGATCAGGATTCGGAGGCCATCCGGGCCGGCACCGCGCGCCTGCAGGAATTCGGTGAGCGATTTCGGGCCGTCCACACGAATTTTAGCGAGCTGTCAAAATTGTTTGGAAGAGGGGAGGTGGATGGGGTGTTGATGGATCTGGGAGTTTCATCCCATCAATTGGACGCGGTGGGCCGGGGGTTCAGTTTCCAGCAGGACGGACCCCTGGACATGCGAATGGATCAAACAAGGTCTCTTACTGCAGCCAGGTTGATCAATGAGTGGGGCGAAAAAGAACTTGCCCACATTTTTTACAAACTGGGTGAAGAGCGATTTTCGAGGCGCATTGCCGGAGTCATCGTGGAGGCAAGAAAACATCATACCATTCGAACGACAGGCGAATTATCGGCATTGGTGATACGGGCGGTCGGCCGTTCAGCGGGAGTTGGGCGAATTCATCCGGCAACGAGAGTCTTTCAAGCGCTGCGTCTGATGGTGAATGACGAATTGGATGCCTTGAGCGAGGGATTGGATGGCGCCTGGCAATGTCTGGCAGAGGGAGGCCGTCTGGTGGTGATCAGCTTTCAGTCGCTCGAGGATCGGATTGTCAAACAACGATTCCGGCGGTGGGTTCAGGAAGATGGCACGAGCGAACTGCTCACCAGAAAACCCATCAAGGCAGGCGGGGATGAAGTCAAACACAACCCGAGATCCCGCAGCGCAAAGCTGCGAGCCATCGGGAGGATCAGGTCGGAATAAACACCCAGATAAAATAATCTTATGGCGCGCAATCGAAAAAGAGTGGAGGGAGAAGTCACATTTTCATGGATCGCCACCAGACTGCTGCTGTTCCTGCTGATGGTGGGATTTCTGCTGGGCATCACATTTCTCAAGCGTCGAAATCTAAAAATGGGAGATGAACTGAGCGTCCTGGATCGTGAGCTGAAGCTGGCAAAGGAGAAGACCTCAGATCTTGGAGCGCAACTGGCGCGTTATAAAACACCCCGTGAGCTGGAAAGCAAAATTTTGCGGTGGCGTCTGGTGATGGCGCGTCCTTCCGAAAGCCAGATCCGGCGTCTCCGTGAGCCGGAAGCGGTTACCGTCCCGCCCAGCGGGATCGTCAAACCGGGAATGCTGGCGCAAGCCGATTCGATCCACCCGGCCACCCGAACCCCGTAATGATACCGACACGAGCCCATCGTATTCGCGCGCTGCTGATTGCGGGCATCCTGCTGGCCGGAATGGGAGCGCTTGGATGTCGTCTGTACGATTTGCAGGTCATTCGGCATCAGGAACTATCCCAGGCAGCAAACCGTTTACGCCGCGTGAAGCTGACGGCGCTTCGAGGGGTGATTCTTGACTGCAACCAGAATGTCCTGGCTCACAGCGTTGGCGTTCACACGGTGTTTGTCGATCCGCAGGCTGTCGAGGAGGAGGATGCCAGATTGGCCAGCGCGAGGCGTCCTTCGCGGAAGCCCGAGCTGCTCCAGGTTCTGAGTGACCAGCTTGTGTTGCCCCGAGCCGAGGTGTGGGCGAAGCTGAATGAGTCCGGTCGTTATTCAGTCCTCAAGCGAAAGGTATCGGAAGAAACCGCACAAAGTTTGCGGGAGACGTTAAAAGAGAAACAACTTCGGGGCGTTCTCTTCGAGGACGAGCAGATGCGGTTTTATCCCAATGGCCCGCTTATGAGTCACGTATTGGGATACATGAACATGGAGCAGCATGGAGTTGATGGGGTGGAGCTGATGATGCAATACGATCTTCAGGGACAGGATGGCTGGCGCAAAATCGAGTGCGACCGGCATGGTCGGGAGATCGTTGTTTTTCGAAACGAGGATTTCCCATCACGTAATGGCTACAGTGTGGTGTTAACACTGGACCAGGTCATCCAAAGCATCGTGGAGCAGGTGCTGGATGAGGCTGTACAGGAGTATCGTCCTGATTCGGCCGTGGTGATTGTGATGCGTCCTGCGACGGGCGAAATACTGGCATTGGCGAACCGTCCGACCTTCAATCCCAATTCAGGCGACAAGCGGATTGAAAACCTAAAAAATCGCGCCATCTCCGACCTGATTGAACCCGGATCGACCTTCAAAATTGTAACGGTTGCCGCGGCCCTGGATCAACGGATCGTTTCGCTGGATGACACCATCTGGTGTGAAAATGGAAAGTTTTTCTATGGGGGGCGATATCTGAACGATCACGCGCCTTTTGGGAATTTAAGTGTGGTGAATGTGCTGGTTCACTCATCCAATATTGGCGCCGCAAAAATCGCGGTGATGCTGGGCAATGAGAGAATGCACAAGGCGATGC
>Ga0247727_10006512_pt1 | contig 22924 bp, 22 predicted proteins | sample WisWelCaveWW1625_FD_202498 | JGI IMG/M metagenome (GOLD analysis project Ga0247727, IMG submission 202498) | Biofilm microbial communities from Wishing Well Cave, Virginia, United States - WW16-25 | ecosystem: Environmental > Aquatic > Deep subsurface > Groundwater > Cave microbial mat | place...
CGAACCGAAACCAGAAACCAACGTCAGAAAATCAACAACGAAAGGCAAGACCATGACCGACAAAACACAAAAACACGTTCCGCAACCCCCAACAGGGTTCCGAAAAGCAGTTAGCGGAGGTTCCCTTTACATCATCCGCCGCCGCGACTATTCTTCGGCCGAGGTCAGTCCATGAGCCGCGTTCGAGAGACGAAGGGGTTTACGCTCATCGAGTTGCTGGTGGTGGTGGCCATCATTGCGCTGCTGGCGGCGCTGTTGATGCCGGCGCTCGGACGGGCCCGCGAGAAAGCGCGTCGGGCCGGCTGCCTCAACAATCTGCATCAGATCGGTCTCAGCCTGCACATCTACGCCGATGATTTCCGGGACCGGTTTCCCACCTGCGGCGCGGTGGATAACACGCAGGACTGCGCCGGACAGGGTGTTGGCGGGCTGGCCCAGTTTGCCCGCGTGTTGGTGAAGAAGAGCTATCTCGCCGGCACCCGGTCCTTCATTTGTCCCAGCGACCAGTTTGACGGGTTGGGCAGTCCCGTCCGCGCCGCCGCGTCCGCGGACGTGATCGCCTGGGACAACCTGAGCTACTTCTACGTCTCCAAGCTGGACCGGCTGCACCCGCAATTCTACATGATCCTGGCTGACGAAAGCTGGCAATCGGAAGGCGGCGCCGGCATCACGCCCGACGTGGACGGCACCGACAACCACGGCGCGGAAGGTCGGCACGTGCTCCACACCGATGGCCACGTCGAATGGGCTAACGGCCCGTCGGTGCAGAAATACTGGGACGATTATCTCATCCCGGACTACGGCGCGTTCGGGACGCAGAGTCTGGATTAACGCGCAACTGCCGGCAGAGCTCCGCCGCCGCGGGCTGGCTGGGCGCAGCGGGCGCATCCAAGTAACCGTAGGTCAGACACGATCCCTGCCGCGGGAACAACGTGCGGGTCGGCAACGCCTGCGGCCCCATGCCCAGCACGCACAGCGGCACGCCCCAATCCTCCTCCAGCAACCCGCGCAACGTGGCGATGTCGTCCGGCTTGGTGATCATCGTCGCAATCTTCACGATGGACGCTTGCCGGCTGGCTTCCAGGATCCGGTCCTGTAACGCGCCGCGCGCGGGGGTCTTGGTGAAATCGTGCAGCGACGCAATCAGCGCCTTCCGATTGGCGCGGGCCAGGTGGGCGAGCTTGGGCAGGAGTTTGCTTTGCAGCTCGACGTCAATAGCGGCGAGGTGTTCCAACGCCAGCGTGTAGTGCCCGGCGCGTTCCTCGTCGGGCCGGCGCCAGCCGCCCCCTTCCGCCGCCAGGCGCAACGTGAAGATGACCGGCAACCCTTGCGCTTCGATCGCCTTGCTGCGTCCCAGCCAATCGTCCGCGCGCAACATCTGATCGAGCCGCACCTCCGCGATGTCGCACAGCGGCTCCGGCGTCCGCCGAAAACCGATCAGCGCCGGCAACGACGAGATCGTGCCCACGACCCGCGGGTCGGTGCCGATCTCCAGATCACCCAGTCGCACGTTCACGGGCGCGAGACTACCAGACCGACGAGAGCGTTGCAAATCGAGGGGTTCTTCGCTACAGTCCCCGCTCACATGAAACGTCTCTGGCTGGTGGCGGTGCTGTGCGGGAGCGTGTGGCCGGCGCTGGCCGTGGAGGATCCGGCCGACCGTTTTCTGCAGGCGTATTTCCTGATTCAGGAAGGTGACGAAGCTGACCGGCAAGCCGATCTGGTGAAGGCCGACGCCAAGTTCAAGGCCGCCCGGCAGATGCTGCAAAACATCCAAGCCGGCGCGCCGGATTGGAACCCCCACATCATTGAGTACCGTCTCAAATACTGCGAACAGAAGCTCCTGTCGTATCAAGGCCGGCTGCCCGCGGTCGCGCCCGCGCCTGCGCCGGCACCAGCGCCGCCACCGGCCGCGCCGGCCGCCGAGCCGGTGGACCCCGCGCGGATCGCCGAGTTGACCGCAGAGTTGGAGCAAGCGCGCGAACAGATCAAGAAACTGGAGTCCACGCAGGACGACCTGAACGCCAAGCTCCAGGAAGCCCTGAAAGAAGTCCCGGTCACCCAGACCGATCCGCGCGTCGAGAAGCTGTTGGAGCAAAACAAGGAGATGGCCGCGCAACTGGCCGATGCCCAGCAGAAGGTTGCCGAGTTGTCCGAGAAAACCGGCCAGTTGGTGCAACTGCAGGAGCAGGTCCAGCAACTGGAAGCCGATCGCACCCGCCTGACCGCGCAACTGAAGGACGCCCGCACGCAAGCCGAGTCGGCCGCCCAACCCGACCCGCGGCTCGCCGAGTTGATCGAGCAAAACCAGGAACTCGCCGACCAGCTCACCGCCGCGCAGAAGGAATTGTCGGCAGCCCGCACGGATGCCGTGGCGACGGCTGAATCTGCGGAAGTGCAGCAGTTGCGCACCCAATTGACGGAGACCACGGCCAAGCTGGAGAACACCGCACGCGAGTTGGTGGCGGCGCAGCGGGACCTCTCCGCTTCCCGGGAAGAAGTGCGCACGGTCCGCCAGGAATTGGAGACCGCCCGCGCCGAGACCACCACGTTGCGCCGCGATTACGCGGCCATGCGCGAAAAGCTGGACGAGGCCGCGAAAAATCTGTGGGCGGTCCAACAAGCCGGCCAGAAGGACGCGGAGATCATCATGTTCCTGCGCAAAGAGAACGCGGTGCTGAAAGAGATCGTCGAGCGCCGTTCCCGGTTCGCCAGCCGCCCCGCCGAGCGCGCCGGTCCGAGCATCCCGGAACTCAGGAACTGGCGACCGCGGCGGCGGGCGGCCCCGCCCAAACCGGCCCCGGCGCCGGCGGAAGAACCGGCCGTCGCCAAGCTGAAGGAATCCGCCACGGCCCAGTTGGTCGCGGAAATCTCGGCTCCGCCGCCACCGGCGCCACCGCCCGCGGCCCCGCCCCCGTTGACGGCGAGCGAAGCGAAAGCGTCTGTCCCCGTCCGCCCGGAAGTGCCGGCCGCCCTCGCCACCGGTGATGCGAAGACCAAGACGTTGCTCGACGAAGCCCGGGCCGCCATCGAACTGAAAGATTTCCCGGCGGCGATCGCCAAGTATCAGGCCGTGCTCGAGACCGACTCCAACAACCTGCTCGCCCTTTCCAACCTTGGCGTGATCCATTATCAACAGGGCCAGCTTGACGAAGCCGAGCAGCACCTGCGCCGCGGCGTCGCCCTCGCGCCCAATGACAGCGAGTCGCGCTCCCTGTTGGGCGTCGTCTATCTGCGCAAAGGCAAGGTCGAGGAGGCGTTCACGGAACTGACCCGGGCTGTCGCGATCAACCCCCGCAACGCCGAGGCCCACAACTATCTCGGTATCACCCTCAGCGAAAAAGGCTGGGCCGCTGCGGCCGAACAGGAAATGCGCAAAGCGGTCGAATTGAATCCCCAGTACCCCGACGCCCATTTCAACCTCGCCGTGCTCTACGCCGGGCAGCGCACCCCGCGACTCGAACTCGCCCGCTATCACTACCAGAAGGCGCTCGACCTCGGCGCGAAGATCGATGCCGGCCTGGAAAAACTCCTGAACAAAACCACCGCCCCGGCCAGCCAGTGAGATGCTGGCTGCTCTTGCTGTGCGTGTTTATCGCCGCCCGCGTTGAGGGCGGCACCGCCGACCACGTCATCATCATTTCCATCGACGGACTCCGCCCCGAGTTCTATCTGCCGGGTGGACTGTCCACGAACTGTCCGACCCTTGTCCAGATGCGCGACTCTGGCAGCTACGCCAGGCAGGCGGTCAGCGTCTATCCCTCGGTGACCTACCCCGCCCACGCCTCGATCGTCACCGGCGTCCATCCCGCCCGCCACGGCATCGCGGCCAACAGCAAGTGCGAGCTTCCCGACCTGGAAGGCCGGGGTTACTGGTTGGCCAGTGACCTCCAAGTCCCCGCCATCTGGGACGTGGCGCACGCCGCTGGGCTGACGGTCGGGGCGGTTTCGTGGCCCAGCACCGCGGGCTCGCGAGCCATTGACTGGAACCTGCCTGAATTCTGGACCACGGCGTTCGGCACCGCCGACCAGTTGCGTGCGCAGTACGCCACCCCGGGATTGTGTCCGATGCCGCCGAAGCTGCCGGCGGATTCGGTGGCTTGGGACGCGCGGGTGGCCGAGTGCGCTGGCGAAATCATCCGCCAGCACCAGCCGAACCTGTTGCTCGTGCATTTCGTCGAGCCGGACAAGGTCCAGCATCAAGGCGGTCGCCGCGCGCCGGACCTGCCGGCGGCGATGCGACGGGTGGATGCCCACGTCGCCCGCCTCCTCGAAACCACGCGCGCGGCCGGCCTCCATTCCCGCACGACGGTGGTCGTGCTGGGCGACCACGGATTCAGCGACGTGAAATCCAGCCTCGCCGTGAACTTGCTGCTGATTCAGGATGGCCTGATCACGCTTCGCGACGGGAAGATCACCGACTGGAAAGTCATCGTGCTCAACACCGGCGGATCAGCCGCGGTTTTTTTGAAAGACCCTGCGGATGCCAAAACGGCGACACGCGTCCGGGCATTACTGGAACGCCACGCGACCGACACCAATGGCAAGCCGCTGTACCAGATCATCGACCGGCCGCAACTCACCGCACTGGGCGGCCCGCGTGACGCCGCGTTTTATCTGGAGGCCGCGCCGGGCTGCATGTTCTCCGGATCGCTCAAAGGAAAGAATCTGGTCCGCCGCCCGCCCATCAAAGGCAACCACGGCTACTTGCCGGACAAGCCCGAATCACGCACCGGCTTGGTGGTGATGGGTTCCGGAATCAAGTCGGGCGTCGTGGTGGACACCGCGCGCCTGATCGACGTGGCGCCGACCGTCGCCGTGCTGCTTGGTCTCAAGACCGAAGGCATGGACGGCAAACTGATCCGCGAATTCCTGCCCTGACGCCCTGGTCAACCGCGTTCGCTCCGCCCCCATTCGCGAGACCGCCACCCGCACTTTGATAAAAGTGTTACACGTGTAACACTTTTATTTCGGCGGTGGCATGGTGAATGTCCGGGGGGCGATACAACACCGGGGACAACGCTCAAGGCGCGTGTGGGAAATCGAAATGGACTTCGCTGGCGCGGCCACGCGCGACACGGACCCGGCCCGCCAGCGTGCCGAGCGTCTCGTGCCAGGCGTAGAGCCGGTGCTCACCCACGGGCACATCGGCGATCTGATAGCGTCCCTGCGCGTCCGTGAGCGCAGCCCACGGATGCGGCATCACGGCGACGTAGGCGATCATCCGTTCGTGACCGTTCTCACCGCAAGCGCGGAGCAGGAACGCCTCGTCCATGGCCGGGAGGGTCCAGCGTTGCTCGTAGCCGGCGTAGGGCGTCGCGATCCGCCACAATGGCCGGGCCGCGGCGCCGCCTTGCAGGAGTTCCACGCGCAACACGTGCAGGTGCGGATCGCTGTTCTGAATGATCAACGGCGTGCCGCCACGCGCCAATTGGACCCGGGGCACAAACTCGTTCTGCTGTTGATCGAGCACGGCCGGGGGCGCGTTCGTGCGCGGCGCCGGCCGGACCCCGCCGAGATAAACGACTGCGTTCGACACTGGCTGTTTCTTCCCGTTCAGCCACACCGCGCCGGTGATCTGGCCGGTGCGTCCGTTGCCCGCTGCCGCCGGCAGGAATGGCCAAACGAGCACCATCAACCAGATCAATCTACGCCGCATACCAGTGGTACAACATGAAGTAAATCACCACGCCCGTCACTGAAACGTACAACCACACCGGCAACGTCCACCGCGCGATGCCTTTGTGTTGCTCGAACCGGCGCCGGGCTGCGCGATAGACCGTGACCGGCGCCAGCCACAACGCCACCATTGCCGCGAGCACCGTGTGCGTCAGCAGAATCCCATAGTACACGGACCGGATCCCGCCCTGCCCGTCGAAGGGCCGGCTGCCGACCTCCGCGTGATAGGTAACGTAGCAAACGAGGAACGTAAGGGAGACAACCACGGCGGCGATCATGCACGCCGCGTGGGCCGTCGTTCGTTTCTGGCGGATCATCAGGTAGCCCGCCGCCAGACACACGGCGCTGCCGGCATTCAGCGCGGCGTTGACAGTCGGCAATTTCGACTCCAACCGTTGGGCATCCCCGATCAGTCGCTTCACCTCCGCGGCCTCGGTGCCGTCGTAGTAACCGCGGATCCGTCCCCGCTGATCCACCAACACCAGATGCGGACTGTGCAAAATCGGCTCGGTGTCCTCGGAGCCGCCTGCCTCCGTCGTCAGCCGAAAACCACTGTGCGCCAGCGTCCAGATGTCTGTTTTTGAGCCGGTGACGAAATGCCAACGCGCGCGATCGGCATCGTAACGGCGGGCGTAGTCGGCCAGCACGGCCGGCGTGTCGCGCACGGGATCGACGGAGAAACTGACCAGTCGCAGACCGCGCTGCGCAAACAACGCGCGCTGCGCTCCGCTCAGGTTTGCGGTCATGACCGGACAGATGCTCGCGCAATGGGTGAAGATGAAGTCCGCCACCCACACCCGGCCGCGCAGATCGGCGCGGCGCAACGGCCGGTCACTGGCCTCCACCAACGAGAAATCCGGCACGTTCCCCAAAACAGGCAGGCGATCGGCGCGGACGAGTCGCAGGACAATCACCACTGCCAGCGCCAACGTTGTGATCGCCAGCAGTCCCCGCACCGCCCAGCGGACGTTCACGATAGATCTCCCCGCGTCGTCCGCCGCGCCAGCAGCGCCGCAATCACCACCATTGCGACGGCAAACACCGCGCTGACAACCAACGTCGTTCCGCGGGCCGGCATTTGCGCCGTCAGCGCCGGTTGATCCCAGTACAACCCATGACGCAACGCGGCCAGCCCGTAGGAAAGCGGATTGCATTTCATCACCCATTGCAGCCAGACGGGCGCGCCCGACGGCGGAAACACCGCGCCGGAGAGGAACCACAGCGGGATGAGAAACAGATTCATGATCGCGTGAAATCCAGCGGTCGAATCCAGCGGCCAGGCCACGGCGAATCCCAAACCGGTGAGGCCGATGGACACGAACACCATGACCAGCACGAGCCAGCTCAGCGAGACCACGCTCAACTGCAAATGCACCAATGGCGCGAGCAGCACGAAAACCAAGCCTTGGAGCACTGCCAGCGTCGCGCCGCCGAGGATTTTCCCCAGCACCAACGCGACCGACCCGACCGGCGCCACCAGCACACCCTGCAGGAATCCCTCCCGGCGATCTTCGATCACGGTGATGGTTGAAAAGACCGCCGTGAACAACAAAATCATCAACAGCGCCCCGGCAAAGAAGTATTCCAGGTAGCCGTGCCCTTCCGTGGCCCGAAACGACGATCCCAACCCCGATCCGAGCAACGCCCAGAACACCACCGGCGTGACCAGCGCGCCGACGATCCGGTTGCGCGACCGCAGGAAGCGCACGACTTCGCGCTGCCAGAGGGTAAGACCGGGCAGAACACTCATCTCACGCGCCTCCGTCCTCCAGCCGATGGCCGGTCAGCCGGATGAACACGTCTTCCAACGTCGGTTTGCCGACGCTCACCGACTCGATCTGTCCGGGAAACGCTTCCACCAGCGACGGCACGAACTCGTGGCCGCGGACCCGCTCGAACCGCACCGTGCCATCGAGCACCGTCGCGTTGACCTGAAACTTCTCGGCGATCTGCCGGCAGAGCTGATCGGGCTGTGGCGTGCCGACCGACACCACGTCGCCGCCAATCCGGTGTTCCAGCGCGTCCGGTGTGTCGAGCGCGACCAGCCGGCCGCGGTCGATGATCCCGATCCGGTCGCACGCGTCAGCCTCGTCCATCAGATGGGTGGTCAGCAGCACGGTCACGCCATCGCGGTCACGCAAGTCCCGCAAATGCCGCGTCAGTTCCCGCCGCGCGCGCGGGTCGAGTCCCGTGCTCGGTTCGTCCAGCAGCAACAACGCCGGCCGATGCAGGAGACTCTTGGCCACCTCGACGCGTCGGCGCAGTCCGCCGGACAACGTCTTGACGAGGTCGCGGGCGCGGTCGGTCAATTCAAAGCGATCCAGCAACTCCGCGATGCGCTGTTGCAGCGCGGGGCCGCGCAGATCGTAAAGGTGTCCCTGATGCCGGAGGTTTTCGGCGACGGTCAACTCCTTGTCCAAACTGGGTGATTGGAAGACGACACCGAGTTGGCGACGGATCTGGCTGCGCTGGGCGACAGGATCACAGCCGAAGATCGTCACCCGGCCGGTGGTGGGGGCCATGAGCGTGCTGAGAATGCGAAACAACGTCGTCTTGCCGCCGCCGTTAGGACCGAGCAACGCGAAGATTTCCCCGCGACCGACCGTGAGGCTGACCTGATCGAGCGCGACCCGTTGGCCGTAGCGGTGCGTCAGAGATTCCACGAGCAGCAGCGCGTCGCTCATGCGATCTCTCTAGAGGCCGGCATCCACGAGGATCAAGATTAGCAACAGCGGCAGATACAACACGGAGGCTTTCAGTAGGCGCCGGGCATCGTCGATTCCCTGCCGACGGGTGAACAACAGGCCGACGACGAGCAGTCCCACCCCCAACGCCAGCGCGCCGGCCAGATAAACGCGGCCCGCCATTCCCATCAGCGCTGGCAGCGCAGAAATGATCAGCAGAAATACCGAGAACAACAGCGTCTGCCGGAACGTGCTGGCGCCGTCAGGCTCGACCACCGGCAGCATGCGCAGGCCGGCCTGCGCGTAATCGTCGCGGAACATCCAGGCGATCGCGAAGAAGTGCGGGTGTTGCCACGCGAACAAAATGCCGAACAACACCCACGCGCCGGCGTCGAGTCGGCCGGTGGACGCCGCCCACCCGGCCAGCGGCGGGATCGCGCCGGGGATGGCGCCGAAGGTCGTGTTCAACCACGTCAGCCGCTTCATCGGGGTATAAACGAGCACGTACAGAAAAGCGGCCAGCAACACGAGAAAGGCGGTCAGCAGATTGACCGCGCTGAGCAACACGAACAGGCCGAGCAGCAGCAGCGTCACGCCCAGGCCCAGCGCGCCGGACGGCTCGATGATCCCGGCCGGCAACGCGCGGCCGCGGGTCCGGGCCATCTTCGCGTCCACGTCGCGTTCAAGATAATTGTTCAGCACCGCCGCGCCGGCGGTGGCGAGTCCGACGCCGAGCAGCGTCAGCAACAGTGTCGGCACGGGCTGCAGGTCGCCGCGACCGAGAAAGAATCCGAGCGTTGTCGTGACCAGCACCATCGCCGCGATGCGGGGTTTGGTGAGTTCGAGCCAAGCCGGCCACGGCAACGGCCGCACGGCATCGGCGGGCCGGAGGTGACGAAAACTTTTCACGGTCAGCGTGAAGCTGGCCGCGAGGATCAACGCGCCGACGGCAAGGTGAAGCGTCGGCAGCACCACCTGCGCGGTGGAGGGTTGGTGGCCGATCGCGTCCTTGGGGATGTGCACGACATAGGCCAGCACGCCGAGGATGAATTGCGCGAAGACTAACAGGGCCAGTGCGACGGACGGCAGGATGAAATCGCGCCGGCGCACGCCACTGAAGAACGCGAGGCCGGTGGCCACGGCGCCGACGGAGACGATGATGGCGCCGATGATGTGGGCGACGACGGCCTGCTCGGCGTGGCGGATCGTGGCGCCGAGGATGAGTTGGGCGAACACGGCGCACGTGGTGAACAGCGCCAGCCCCTGAAGCAGCCGGGCGCGCGGCAAGGGCGCGGCCGGCCCGAACCACCGGGGCGAGGTCGCCAGCGCGAGGGCGATGGTGAGACAGAAAAACGCCTGGGCCAGGCTGGCGTGGAAAATCGAGACGGGCGGCGGCAGGAAGAACTTCACCGTCAAGCCGCCGAGCAGGCCCTGCGCAATCACCGCGGCCAGGGCGGTGATGCCGAGCCGGCGCACCCAGCGGCGCGGTTCAGCTCGCACGAGCCAGAGGGCAAGGACGATCGTCAGCAGGCCGACCGTACTGGCGATGAGCCGGTGACCGTGTTCGTAGAAAATCCCGCCGTCCATTTTCGAGAGCGGAAAGAGAAACAGGTTGTGGCCATAGGTGGTCGGCCAATCCGGCACCGCGAGGCCGGCGCGGTGGCTGGTGACGGTGGCGCCGGCAACGAGGAGCAAAAAGGTGGCGACCGCAACGAGACAGGCGAATCGGTGCAGCCAGCATTGGGGAACGGCCATGACGGGCGATTACTCCTCGAGCGCTTCCAACTCCTCGGCGATCCAGGCTTGATAGTCTTCGTCGGAGAGGACGGTGAGGTAGCCCACCATTTTCGCGTGGGTCAATCCGCAAAGCTGGGCGCAGGCGATTTCGGTCGGGTTAAACGGCGCCACGTTGAGCGTGGTGACGCCGGCCTTGCGCAGCTTTTCCATCGCCGTCTTCGTGAAGCGCGCGCCTTTCTTGTGGATGACGGTGCCGGCCGCGTCCGTGATGTTTTCGCGGGCGACGTATTTCTCGCCGTTGCGCTTGGCCAGTTGTTCGCGGGTGGTTGACTCCTGCAGTTCGGCGCGGATGTCGTCGGTGGTGCGGGTCGGGGTGAAATGGATGGGGATCAACATGCCGGGGATGGTGTCCTGCTTGACCCGGAACAGTGGCAGGAAAAAGCTGTGGATGACGTCCTTGGTGGTGAGTTCGAGACGGGCGGGTTTGTTGACCGGCAGTTTGAGCTGGTTGAGCGTCACGATGTCGTCCTTGCCGGATGGATCGCCGTCGCGGTCGAGGCCGATGGGATTGGATTGTTCGTTGACCAGCTTGATGTTCTGTTTGCCGAACTGTCCGTCGGGTCCGGGATACCAGACGTTCCAGGCGAACTGTTGGGCGATGACGCGGACGCGCACGGCCTCCCCGTCCGTCTGCGCCGCGCTGACCTTCGCCGCCCAGAGCGGGATGGAGAAGGCAAACAACAGGATCAGTTCAAGGATGACGATCACGCCCTCGATGTACGAGGTGGCATGCGATTGCACGCCGTCGTGGTCGGCGCGGACCTGCCGGCGATGGCTGAATCGGAACACGGTGTAGAGGAAGAACGCCATCCAGCCGACAAACAACACCGCCATCATGAGATGCACATAGAAGGTGAGTTGGTCGAGCGCCGCGCCGTGGGTGGAGGCGTTGAGGGGCAGTCCGAGAAGTTTTTCGATCATGACGAGGTTTCCTTCAGCAGTTCTTCGACGGCGGCTTCGATTTCCGCCTGATGACGCGCACGCCGGGCGAGCACGATCATCCCCGCCGCAATCCCGCCCAACACCGCCAGCGTGACGCCGAGCAGGGTCAGGATGCCGAGGTTCATGCCGTGCGTGAGGGCGGAGTTGGGGTCGCCGTAGCAGGTGGCGCAGGCCAGGATGATGGGGCTGGCGATCATAGCTTGTTCTTGAATTTCCGCACAAACATCACTTCGTAGCCCACCAGACCAAATCCGACCAGGATCGAAACCCAGCCCCCGGCAACGTAGCCGGCCCGTTCACGGGCGGCCGGGTCGTTCAAGCACCAGAGGCCGAACCCCCAGCACAACAACACGGACACCGAAATGAACACCACGTGAAACGCTTTCAGCGACATACGCGACCCATCCTCAGTGTTCGCCCCCGTGCGGCATTTCGACGTGCCGCGGCGGCACCGCGAACGCGCCGCCGGGATGGCCCTGCTGGTCGCCGTAGGAAAACAGGAGCAACCCCACCATCACCACGATGAACACGGCGGTCAGCCCCAGCACGAAGTAGGTCAGTTTGCGCTCGTGCAACAGATGCATGAAATAGCCGGCCACCAGCGACCCTTTCACGATCGCCACGATCATCGCCACGATGATCGCCAGGACGATGGCCAGATGCACCGAGGCCACGGCCACGGTGATGATCGTGCCGATGGTCAGCGCGGCGAAGATCTTCCAGTAGGTTTTGATTTCTTTCTTGATCGCGTCGGGATGGATGGCGCTCATGATGATGTCCTCACCTTCATTTCCCCGGCAGTAAATACAATGTCGGGAACAGGAAAATCCACACCAGATCGACGAAGTGCCAGTACAAACCGGCCACCTCGATGCGGTTGGTGAATCGTTGCGGTTCGCTCTGCCACATCTTCGCGCCCGGTCCCCAGAAATAGCCGTTCACGATCATGCCGCCGATCACGTGCAAGGCGTGCAGGCCCGTCATCGTAAAATACAGCGCCATGAACGTGCTGGTGGCCGGCACCAGCGGCGGGTCGTGGGCCAGTTTCGCGCTGTACTCGAAATACTTGATCACCAGGAAACCCACTCCCGCCAGGAACGTCAACCCGAGGCACAGCCGGAAGCGCGCGAAGTTGCGGGCTTTGAGCGCCGCCCAGCTCAATACCATCGTCACGCTGGAGGCGATCAGCACCATCGTGTTGACCGTGGCCAGCGGGATATTGAGAATCGCGGCGCCGGTCTCCCAGTGTTCCGCGCCCGTGCGCAACAGCACGTAGGTCGAGAACAATGCGCCGAACAACATCACTTCCGACGCCAGAAACAACCACACGCCGAGCTTGGCGTTGAACAGTCCGGTATCGGGCCGTTCCTCGACGTTGTAGGGAATCTCGATGACGGCTGACATCAGTGTTTCTCCTTGGAGGCCGGGCGGTCCGGTAGGTGTTGCGGATGATAATCCTCGGCGTCGCCCGGCACGCTGTACTCATACGGCTCGCGATGTACGGTCGGGATCTGCGTAAAATTGCCGTGTGGCGGCGGCGTGGGCGTGGCCCATTCCAGTGTGGTCGCGTGCCAGGGATTGTCATCGGCCTTCTGGCCTTTCCAGAGGCTCCAGAAGAAATTGATGATGAACGGAAGTTGGAAGATCGCCAGCGCCCAGGCGGAGTGCGACATCACCTTGTTGAGCACCAGCACGTCCTGCGCGTGATAGTAGCTGAACCCGCCATCAAACAACCGCCGCGACACGCCCGCCATCCCCTGGATCAGCATCGGGAAGAAAATCCCGTTCATGAACACCAGCGACCCCCAAAAATGCACCTTGCCCAATGCCTCGTTCATCTTGCGGCCGGTCACCTTGGGATACCAGTGGTAGATGCCGGCAAACAGCGCGAACAACGTCCCCGGCGCCACCACGTAATGGAAATGGCCGATCACGTAGTAGGTATCGTGCAGATGAACGTCGGCCGCCGCCAATCCCAGCGGCAGACCCGTCAAGCCTCCGATGCCAAACATCGGCAGAAACGCCAGCGCAAACAGCATCGGCGCGGTGAACCGAATCGACCCGCCCCACAGCGACAAAATCAACGCGGTCAGGATCACGATCGAGGGCACGGAAATGATCATCGTCGTCGTCTGGAAAAACGCGCTGATCGACGTGCCCATGCCGGTCAGGAACATGTGGTGCGCCCAGACGATGAACGACATGAACCCCAGAAAGATGACCGAGTACACCAGCGACTTGTAGCCCCAGAGTGGTTTGCGGGTGTTGCAGGCGATGATCTCCGCCACGATGCCCATCCCCGGCAGAATCAACACGTACACCTCGGGATGCGCCAGAAACCAGAACAGATGTTGCCACAACAACGCGCTGCCGCCGCCGCTGACCGCCAGCGACTTCCCGCCGACCACCAGTCCGCTCGGCAGGAAAAAGCTCGTCCCGGCCACCCGATCCATCAACTGCATCACCCCGGCCGCTTCCAGCGGCGGGAACGCCAGCAACAGCAAGAACGCCGTCACCAACTGCGCCCACACAAAAAACGGCAGCCGCATCCAGGTCAGCCCTTTCACGCGCAACTGGATGATCGTCACGATGAAATTGACCGAGCCGAGCAGCGAGGACGTGATCAGGAACACCATCCCAATCAGCCAGAACGTCTGCCCCGTGAACAGCGACCGGCTCAACGGCGTGATGTCCGACAAGGGCGCGTAGGAGGTCCACCCCGACTGCGCCGCCCCACCCGGCACGAAGAAGCTGCACAGCATCACCACGCCGCCGATGAAATACACCCAGTAGCTCGTCATGTTGAGCTTCGGGAACGCCATGTCCTGCGCGCCGATCTGGAGCGGCACGATGTAATTGCCAAACGCGCCCACCGCGAGCGGCACGACGCCGAGAAACACCATGATCGTCCCGTGCATCGCCCCGAGTTGGTTGTAAAACGCCGGTTCCAGCACCCCGCCCGGCAACCGCGCCTCCCCCAACAGCTTCGCCAGCCACGCCAACGGCAATGGCTGGTTCGGGTACGCGATCGACCACCGCATCAGCATCATCAGCGTGAACCCGAAAAACAGGAACACCAGCGCGGACAGCCCGTACTGGATGCCGATGGTCTTGTGGTCGGTCGAAAAGATGTACTTCCGCCAAAACGTCGGCTCGGCGTGGTGCGTTTCCGCGTGCGGATGCACCACCGGGTGATGATTAACGGCTGATTCTTCCACTGCTGGTTGTCCTCCAAAATTGTAGCCGCGCTCGCCCGAGCGCGGCTACCCACAACACGGTTTACAACGCCAAGGGCACTACTCGCCCTTGAACGTAAAGGAAATATCCTTCGTCTCCCCTTCGCCGACGGTCACCTTCTGGGTCTGCGTGCCGTACTTCTCGTGCCAGGCCGCGATTTCGTAGTCCCCGGCCGGCAGGTCCTTGATCGCGTACGTGCCCTCCGCGCCGGTCGTGCTGTGGAACGGATGATCCAACACACCGATGTAGGCGCTCATCCACGGATGCACGTCGCATTTGACCGGGATCATCACCTCGGCCGTCCCAAACGTCGTCTTCAAATCCGCCCCGCCCTCCGCCTGACCCTTGTTGAATTCGGGGCCGTTTTCGGGAATGGCGTGAATGTTATGCGTCGTCGCGTCGCTGTTCTTGATTTTCAACATCTGTTTGGCCTGCATGCCCATCACATGCGGAAAATACTGGCAGCCTTTCTGGTCGATCTCAACCGGTTCGGCCGGCTTCTCGAACGTCTTGCCTTCCAGGCCCGTCTTCACATACACGAACACGTTGCGCAACGTCCCGTTTTCGTTGACCACGACTTCTTCCGTCAGCAACGGCGTATCCGCGTGCATCTCCGCGCAGGTCGGGTCGGCCGACACCGGGAGCTTCTTGCGCTTCGGTGCCGCGCCCTCAAACGCCGCCTTACCGGTGATGTTCCCGCCGGCCCAGCACGCGTCACCGAGTCCGACTGTCAACACACTCATCACTGCTAACTTCAAGAATTTCATTGCTCGCTCTCCTCTTCGGGTTTTGGTTCTTATTGGAATTTACTGCCGTTATCAAGGGAAATGTTCCCTGGTTTCGGCTGCCTGTTCAGACGTTTTTCCCACTGAATCATTCAGCCGCCGCCGGCGCTGTCTCTGGCGGGGGGGGCACCCAGGGACAGGACGTAATCCACCAGGGCTTCGACCTGTTGGCGGCCATTGCCGCCCAGGATTTTTGCGTCGAGATTCGGGCCGTATTCAAATTGCGGCATGCGCGTGCCGGGCACCTGCTGGCCGGGGTTGGGAATCCATTTTTCAATCAACCATTCCCGCTGCAACCGCTGGTGCGCCAGCGCCAGATCCGGCGCAAGCCGCGGCAAATCCTCTTCGGGGATTTCCGCCAGCGGTTTGCCGAGCGCCTTGCCCTCCAACACGTGGCACAGACCGCATTTGACCTTGTCGAAGACCGCTTTGCCGGCGGCGAGATGTTCGGGCGACTGGTTGAGCGGCGGGCTGTGATATGGGAATTGGGTCCGGCCTTCGAGCGCGAAGTATTTCACCAACAGGTTTGCTTCGGCGTCGCTCAACCCGAACGTGGGCATCCGTACTTTCAGCCAGGGCCGGATCTGGCCGGTCTGCGGTGATTTGAGGAAACTGAACAACCAGTCCGGCTGGGTCCGTTGTCCCTGCCGCAATTGAGTGGGGTTGCCGCTGATCATGGGCGGCTCCATCCCCTTCGGAATGCCGGTCGCGCGCACCGCACCGCCTTTGCCCTCGACGATGTGGCAGGCCACGCAGTTCAATTCTTTCGTGAGCCAGCGGCCGCGTTCGATGGTGAACTCGGCCGGGGTGAGTTGGCGCGGCTCCTGGTAGGTCAGCTTTTCGTCGGTCATGCCGGACACGAAGGTCACGATCTGGTCAACCTGGTTGCTGGTCAGGTTGAACTTCGGCATCTTCAACAATTCCTGCGGCGTGCGGGTGACGCCGATCCGCCCCTGGTCGTAGGAGCGTGGGGCGTGCAGCTTTTGTTTCAGCCACGCGATCCGGTTGTGTTCGATGTCGAGCAGGCCGAAGTCGAGTTTGTTGACGGCTTTGCTGCCCCATTCGCTGAGTTCGGTGCCGATGGGTTTGGCGTTCTCGAACCCGTGGACGTTGTGGCAGGCAAAACAGCCGTAACGGCCGATGAGCTGGCTGCCGAGATAAACGTTCTTCTTCTGGTCGGCGGAAAATCCGGCCACCCGGTCGCGCGCCGCCTTCATCTTGGTCTTGGTGGCGGTAATTTGGGCAGCCAGTTGGTCGGCCTGCCGGCCGATGGCGTCGTCAAAAGTGTCTTCGAACTCCTTCTGGAGCGCTTTCTGTCGGGCCTCTTCGCGCGGCAGCCGGGCGGGTTCGTCGTAGTAGGCCATCGTCTCCTCGTCCACGAAGTAGCGCTCGATCAGGTCGTCGAGCTGCTGAATCTTCTCCACCGCCTCGTGGCGGGGCCGGGTGACTTCGAGATATTCCACCGTGACCTCATCGAGCCGGTGCGGTTTGATCGCCGGCAACGGTTCCTCATCGGTCGTCTCGTTGCGAAGCGTGACGAGATACGCGGCGAGGTCGGCGGCCTCCTGGTCGCTGAGCCGGAGGTTGGGCATCTTGGTGCCGGGATGATACTTCTTCGGGTCTTTGACCCAGGCGTACACCCAACCAGCGGTGGTTTTGCTGCCGAGGCCGGCCAGTTGCGGCCCTTGCGACCGGGCGCGCCGGTAGGCCCAGACATCCATGTACGGTTTGAGCTCCTTCGGCAGCGACAGATCGGCGACACGCTCGTCAATGACGTGGCAGCCGAGACAGCCCAGTTCGCCGACCAGTTTCTGGCCGCGCGCGACGTCGCCGGGCACGGGCGGCTCGGGATACTGCACCGGTTCGCTGACGGCGAACAGATACTCCGCGATGGCGTTGATTTCGACGGCGTCGCGGTCGGGGTCCTGGTTGTTGTCCAGGCCCCAGAAGCGTGGCATGTAGGTGTTCGGCCGGAACGCGACGGGGTTGGCCAGCCATTTGCGCACCCATTGCTGGTCATCCTTGCCGGCCACTTTGTAGAGACTGGGGCCGTCCTTGCGGAGCGTGCGGATCGGAATCTGGAGTTCCTGGCCGAGGGTCACGCTGGCCTCGCGCTGGAGACTGTTGAGGCGGCGGACCTGGGACGGCTCGACGTCGTAGAGTTTGCAGATGCTGTCGAAATCCTCCCCGTCCCGGACCTCGTGGGTGGAGTAGGTCTCCATCTGCTTCATCTTGTGGCAGCCCCAGCAACCGAGTTGGCCGATGAGACGGCGACCGTGATCGAGTTGTTCGCCGCCGGGCAGATTCGTCTGGTGGGTATGGCACTTCAGGCAGGAGGCTTGGACGTATTTCTGCTCACGCATCGGCTGGAGCAGATAATGTTGCTCCTCCCAGTGATGATTTTTCTCCCACGCTTCTTTCTGCGTCAGGGCAACGGTCTGAAGCTTCGGCTTCGCCTCGTCTTCTTCTTCGTCGTCGGACTCGTGCTTCACCCAGTGGCCGGTGGTTTCCTCGAAGACGTGCGGGTGCGTCTCCTCCCCGTCGGGGGTGTGGCCGGCGCGGGAGAACGTGGTTTCCCGGTCCCATCCCCAGTGGCACACGGTGCAGCCGTACTTGCTGGCCGGGTGCGGCGAGGTGTCGCTCACATACAGGTCCAGCCGGGGATGATTGCGCAACGGTTCGGGCAGCTTGGACCATTCGACGGCTTCGATCTGCTGCTTTTTCCGCCAACTGAGTTCCTCGGGCGTCGGATCCTTACGGTCGATCGCCTTGTGGCAGGTGATGCAGCGGTCCACGCGCGGGACGGTGACGAAGTTCACATCCACGTGGTGATCTTCGGCGACGATCTGCTCAACCTTGTAAGTGGCCGAGGCAAACTCGAGGACCGGCGCGTTGACGACGGTCTGGACGAGGAGGCTGTCCAGTTCCTGCTTCCGGTTTTCGAGGAGTTTGCGGTTCGCCGTGAGCCGGCCGGCCTGTTTTGCCAGGTCCGCATGCTGGCCAATGAGCGCATCGAGTTTTTCCTTCGCGGCGGCCAAGTCGGCATCGACCTGTTGCTTCTCCAACTGGAGATCATCGACGAGTTTGTTCTGAGTCTTGACCTTGCGTTCCCACTCGATGACTTCGGGCTGCTGCTTGTCGAAATCATGCCGCTCCAGCGCGGCTTCGTAGAACGACCGGAACTCGTCACGCGACGCTTTCTGCATCGTGAACTCGCGGGTGACGCGGTCGGCCACGACCTTCCGGCGGTCCGCCTCGGCCTGGAGTCCGGTGATTTCGTCGTGCTTGGCGGCGAGTTGGGCTTCGAGTTTCTTGAGGTCGTCCTCCATCGTCGCGAGACCGGCCTCGTTGGCGCGGACCTCGGCGGCGCGAGCGTCGGCGGCGAGCCGTTGTTTTTCGATCGCGTAGAACTGGCGTTGATACTTTTTCCATTCCCGGTCACCGCGCACACCGAGCCAGGAAATCTCGCCGCCCGAGTAGTCCACCCAGATCATCAGCACCAAGCTGCCGACGAACAGCGCGCTGGACAGCACAAACCACCAGTTCAGCCGCGGGATGTTGTACTCGTGGAGGGTCTCGGGTTGGTTTCTCATTGCGGACTAGAACTTGATCCAGGGGGTATCCACGAAGTACTTGAGATTGAACGCCCAGCGACAGACCATCTTGAGCGGGAGCGTGCCCATCGTCAGCACCAGCATCGCCAGCGAGCTGTAGCGGATAAAATCCATTTGCTCGTAGAATTTTTTCAGCCACGTCTTGGCCAGCACACCCGGCAGGGCGACAAAGTAGAACCCGAGAAACAGGATGCCGGCAAACTCACGCTTGAACGCCATGCCTACCTCGTGCCAGAACGCTTTGGTGTTCTCCAGCGAGGGCAGGAGCAGTTGCCAGACGACGTTCTGCACGGGCGGCAGCCCTTGATTGAACCAGTCGATGCCCGTCACCCGGTAGAGCTTGGGAAACAACACCACCCAGACGTAGTCGGAGACGTTCACGTTGTTGAGGGCGACGACCTTGTGCGGGTCCCAGTACTCAAACGGCCCGAAAAAGTTCCAGCCCGGCCCGCGCAGGAAGGTGCCGGTAATGATCATGAAGACCCACAACGCCAGGTAGCCGAACAGGAACATCGTGATCGCGAACTTCCGCTCGACGAACGTGTAGTAGCCGCTGCCCTTCGGGTTCACGTCGAGGTACGGAATCGCCATCAACCCGGCAATGATGATCAGCGGCAACACGACTCCCGCGTACCACGGATCGTAATAGACCAGCATCTCCTGCAAGCCGAGGAAGTACCACGGCGCTTTCGACGGGTTCGGCGTCGCGGCCGGATTGGCCGGCTCCTCCAGCGGCGCGCGCAGGTAAACCCCCCACAGGATCAGTATCACCGAGCAAATGATCAGCGCGATGAACTCGATGTACAGCAGGTCGGGCCACACCCACGTTTTCTGGGACGAGCTTTCTCTTTCGTCAGCGGGCAGTCGCTGTTCGGCCCGACGCTCGTTGTTCACCGCCTGGCTCATCGCCAGCCAGAGCGTGAACGTGGAGATGAACAGCATCAGCGTGATCGGCACGTTGTCGGGTTTGCCGACGATCAGTTTGAAATTCGGATCGAGCATCCCGAACCCGATCACTGCCGCTTCGACCAGCAACACCGCGCCGCCCACCCGCCAGTTGAACACATACCGGCGGAACCGCAGCAGCAACAGCAGTCCGACCGCCGTCAGCGAGAAGCTCAACCGCGGATCGGCCAGGATGTTGGCAAACGCCTTGAACGCCTCGAACAAGGCATTGGAGTGGGCGGAGGCAGCGGAGTGCATGGTTTACAGAGGCCCGGAGATACCGCCGTCCTTGCGGATACGCCAGAAATGCACCGCCATCAACACCGCCGCCGCCAGCGGAATCCCGACGCAGTGCAGCACGTAAAACCGCAGCAGCGTCGTGCCGCCAATCTCTTTCGCGCCGAGCAACATGAACCGCGCGTCGCTGCCGGGATGCACCAGCGGCACACCGCCGATCTGGAGGAAATCGGAGAACGGCCCGCCCGCGCCCACGAACGGATGCGCCCTCGCCATGTTGGAGCCGACCGTGATCGCCCAGATCGCGAGCTGATCCCACGGCAACAGGTAGCCGGTGAAGGAAAGCAGGAAGGTCAGCACCAGCAGAATCACTCCGATGCACCAGTTGAACTCGCGCGGCGGTTTGTAGCTGCCGGTCATGAACACGCGGAACATATGCACCATCACCATGATCACCATCGCGTGCGCGCCCCAGCGGTGCAGTTCGCGCATGATGCCAAACGGCACCTGCGCGCGGATGTCGAGCATGTCCACATAGGCGCCTTCCACCGTCGGCCGGTAATAAAACATCAACAGCACGCCCGTCAGCGTCAGCGTCAGAAACAGAAAGAAACTCAGCCCGCCCGCGCACCATGTGTAGCGCAACTTCACGCCGCTGGTGCGCACCTTGGTCGGGTGCAGGTGCAGAAACACGTTGCCCAGCACAATGAGCACGCGTTTGCGATCGGTGTTGGGGATGCCGACGCGAAAGATGGATTTCCGGACCTGCGACTCGACGCTCTTGGCGGATTCAATCAGTTTCTTCATAGTCACTCAGACTGCGATGTACGACCGCGCATCCTCGAACTCGCCTTTCTCCTCAAAGAACAGCCGGCCCTTGTTCACGACGATCTGCCCGTCGTCCGCCAGCGACACTTCGTACCGACGCAGCCAATTCGGCGCAGGCCCCTCGAAGTTCTTACCCTGCATCGTGAACCCGCTGCCGTGGCACGGGCACTTGAACTTGCTCTCGTTCGGCATCCAGTTCGGCGTGCATCCCAGATGCGTGCAGACCGTCGAAACCGCGATAATCCTCTGCCCGTCGTTCACGATCCAGGTTCGCCGGCTGGCCTTGAACGACTCGTCCACCGTGCGCGGCGGGAAATTCGACGGCGGCCCCGCCTTGAACACCTCGATCTTGGTAAAATCCACGCGCGGAATCATGAAGGCCGACAGCGCGGTCAACCCGCCCCCCACCGCCGCCGCAAACGTCGCCCACCCCAACGCCAGGCTCACGAGGAACTTCCGGCGCGGCATCGGCTGGCCCTCCACGTTGAGCACGCCCTTCTCTTTCAACCGGCAAATCGCCTGCTCCCGCGGCGAGAGGCTCTCACCCGGCTTCGGCTTGTCAGCTCCCTGCACTTTCAGTTCCGCCATAAAATCATTGCTGCAATTTGTTCAACTCCTGCAACGCCGCGTTGCGCACCCGCAAATCCGCGTCGGATGCGCTGATCGTCTCCAGTTCCCTTCGCACCGCCACGCCCTGCAACTGCGCCACCCAGGTCACCGCCGCCACCCGGTAACGCTGCCGGTTCTCCGTCGTGACCGCGGTGAACCGATCCACGTACGCCTTGTCCAGCAGCCGCCGCAGCACCGGCACCGCCGCGTCGTCCCCCCGCGCCGCCAATCCGAACGCCGCGTTCCATTTCACCAGTTCATCCGGGTCATGCAGCGACGCCACCAACAACTCCCGCGCCTGCGGATGCTCCAGCGACCCCAACACATACACCGCCATCAACCGCACCGTACTCTCCGAATGACGGGTCAACTCAATGACCTTGGGCGCGACCGCGTCCACCCCCATGCTCCCCAGCGCCCACAAACAATTCTTCACCGTCTCCGCGTCGGAGTCCTCCAACCCCTGCGTCAGCGCCGGCACTGCTGCCGGGTCAGCCAACAACCCCAGCACCAACGCCAGATACCGGCGCGTCTTCGGATCCTGTCCGCGGGCCTCCTCGAAAATCCCGACCAACTCTGTCACCGCCTGCGGATGCTGCGCCAGAAACTGTTCGCGGTCCGCGCTGATCCGCGCCGTCACGTCAAAAATGCCCTGCCAGCGTTTCGACTCCTGGATGTAATTCAACAGGTGTTGCGCCTGCTGGCTGCGCCGCGTCCCCGAACTGGACTGCAACGCCCGCACGTAATCCCCAAAATCCTTCCGCTCCGACGTCAGCCACATGAACAACGCCCCCAGCCCCACGCAGAACAACACCACCGCCAGCGGAATCACCACCAACTGCACCGCCAACGTCGCGAAAGTGGACTTCTCCTCCGCGGGTGGCTGAACCTCATCACTCATTCCAAAGAACTAGTGCTTCTCCAACTGATGCGGCAACATCGCCGCCCGATGCGTCGGCGCGTTCGGCACGATGATCGCGTCCTTGTCGCACACAATCTCGCAGAGCCGGCACGCCACGCACTCCGCCGCGACCACTTCCGCCACCTTGTAATGGCCGGCCCCCGTCCGCGTCGGATCGTCCTTCATATAAATGCAATCGAACGGACAGATATCCACACAAAACTCGCAGCCCGTGCAATCATCGACGATGACCAATGCCTTGGGAATCTGGGACGGCTTGATGCGCTGCACCAGATTGCCGTACTGATCCTGGATGCAAGAGACCGGGCAGTAGATCGCGCACACGCCGCAGTCGATGCACCCGTCTGGGTGGATGACATACAGCTCCTTGGGTTTGCCGCTGATCGTGTCCACGGGACACTTCAACTCGCAAACCGTGCAGCCAATACAGGTATCGGTAATGAAATACGCCATTGCCGAGCGCGACCCTACCGAAAAGCCCCGGCAGAATCAAGCCCCCCTTGGGAAACTTTTCACAAGCGAATTGACTCAAAAAGAATGTTACCGAGGCGCAGGGGGTGATCAGCGGGGAGTTGATTCGTTGCCTCAAAAGTGGTGTTACCCAGAAATGGACACCACCATGAGTGCACAAACCAAGCGGGAAGT
>Ga0247727_10006513_pt1 | contig 22919 bp, 22 predicted proteins | sample WisWelCaveWW1625_FD_202498 | JGI IMG/M metagenome (GOLD analysis project Ga0247727, IMG submission 202498) | Biofilm microbial communities from Wishing Well Cave, Virginia, United States - WW16-25 | ecosystem: Environmental > Aquatic > Deep subsurface > Groundwater > Cave microbial mat | place...
CCGCCGAAGCGGCGCAGCACCAGCGAGCCGGTGGCAACGATCTGCTGGGTCACGGCCTCGCCGCGCCGATCGAGCCGGATATCGCCGAAGCTGTAGGTCTGCATGCGCCCTCGCCGTCGAATCAACCCAACCAGGGCCTTGAATCATGAAACCGACGGCCAGGGAATCAGTCACACAGAGAATCACTTGTGTGAATGCCGTAGCCCGCAGGGTCTGACACCATACCGATTTGCAGCCAACCCAACAAAGCCTTAGATCATGGCCATGCAGACTTTGACCCAGAGGCTCGCCAATCCCACGCGCTTCATGGCGCTGTCGGGGCGCATTCTGCCCTGGATTTCCGGGTTGGCGTGCGTGCTGATTGCGGCCGGCTTGTATATGGCCTTCACGGCGCCGCTGGACTACCAGCAGGGCCACGCCGCCAAGATCATGTATGTGCATGTGCCCGCGGCCTGGCTGGCCCTGCTCGGCTATGCCCTGGTGGCCGCCTCGAGCTTCGGCCTGCTCGTCTTCCGCCACCCGCTGGCCGATGTCTCGGCCAAGGCGGCGGCCCCCATCGGCGCCGTGTTCACCTTCCTGTGCCTCGTCACCGGTGCCCTGTGGGGCAAGCCGATGTGGGGCGCCTTCTGGGTCTGGGACCCGCGGCTCACCTCGGTGCTCATTCTGTTCTTCCTCTACCTCGGCCTCATCGCGCTCCGCTCGTCCATCGAGAACGAGAGCCTGGCCGCAAATCTCACCGCCATCCTGGGCCTCGTCGGCATTGTCATGCTGCCGGTCATCAGGTTCTCTGTCGACTGGAACAGCATCCACCAGCAGCCCAGCGTGTCCCGGTTCGGGATGCCCGCCATTCATCCCTCCATCCTGTGGCCGCTGCTGGTGATGGCCGCCGGCATGTTCGCGCTGTTCGCCGCGCTGCACCTCAAGGCCATGCGCAACGAGATCCTGCGCCGCCGCGTCAAGGCCCTGCGCCTGGCGGAGGTGCAGTCGGCCTCCGGCCTGGCGCAGCAGGCCGCGGAGTGAACGGTATGGACCTTGGGCCGCACGCCGCGTTCATCTGGGCATCGTATGCGGTGGTGGCCCTGGTGCTTGCCGGACTCGCGACCTGGCTGGCCCTGGACGGCCGGCACCAGCAGCGGCTGATCGACGAGCTGGATGCGCGTGGCATCCGCCGCCGCTCCGACCGCGGCCGGGGCCAAACCTGATGCGCATGCTGGCCTGGCCCCTTGCCATCTTCTCGGTCCTGGCGCTGCTGTTCGCGCTCGCCCTGCGCAGCGGCGATCCGTCGAGGCTGCCCTCGGCGCTGATCGGCCGTCCCGCGCCGGAGATCGCGTTCCCGCCGCTGGAGGGCTTGAGCGACGGCGTGCGCCCCATTGGCGGCTTTTCCACCACCGACCTGGCGAAGGGGCACGTGTCGGTCGTGAACTTCTGGGCGTCGTGGTGCGCGCCCTGCGTGCAGGAGCACCCGCAGCTGGTCGCGCTCAAGCAGCGCACCGGGGTGCGGCTCTACGGGGTCAACTACAAGGACCAGGCGGCCAACGCGCGCCGCTTCCTCGGCCGCTACGGCAATCCATTCGCTGCGGTCGGCGTCGACACCGCCGGCAGGGCGGCCATCGAGTGGGGCGTCATCGCCATGCCCGAAACGTTCATCGTCGATGGCAAGGGTGTCATCGTCTACAAGCACGTGGGGCCGATTTCGCCCGAGGCGCTCGAAACCACGATCATTCCCGCCATCCGTGCGGCCGAGTCGCTTTGACCCGGAAGACTGCACCGCCGCGCGGCGCGCTTGGGACGAGCGCCAGCGCGTCCGGAGCTCGGCGCGAACCTCAAAAGCGAATGTCGTGGCGGCGCACCGAAAAACAGGCTTCGATAGGCGCCGCCATCGGGGGGAGGCAGCATGAAGTTCGGCGTCTTCGAGCACATGGACGACAGCGGCGTGCCGCTGGGCCAGCAGATCGAGAACCGCATGCGGCTGGCCGAGGCTTACGATCGGTACGGCTTCTACGCCTATCATCTCGCCGAGCACCACGGTACGCCGCTGGGCCTGGCCCCCTCGCCCGGATTGGTCATGGCGGCCTTGGCGCAGCGAACCAAACGGCTGAGGTTCGGGCCGCTGGTGTATCTCTTGCCGCTCTATCATCCGCTGCGGTTGATCGAGGAAATCTGCATGCTCGACCACATGAGCGGCGGCCGCCTCGAGTTGGGCGTCGGGCGGGGCGTGTCGCCGATCGAGGTCGGATTCTTCGGCGTCGACCCGGCCAAGGGCGCACGCCAGTTCCCCGAGGCGCTCCGCGTCGTCAAGCAGGGGCTGACGTCGGAGGTCCTCACCTTCGCCGGCGAGTTCTACCGTTTCGAGAACGTGCCGATGGTGCTGAAGCCGCTGCAGAAGCCGCACCCACCGCTCTGGTACGGCGTGACAACCCCAGAGGCGTCGGTCTGGGCGGCGGTCGAGAAGGCCAATATCGCCACGCTGGTGCCGGCGCCCGCGGCACGGCCGATCAGCGACCGCTTCCGCGCGGAGTGGGCCAAGCTCGGGCATCCGCAGGACCCGCCGCCGCTGGTCGGTCTCATCCGCCACATCGTCCTGGCCGAACGCGAGGCGGATGCATTGAGCATCGCCGCGAGGGCGTACCGGCGCTGGCGCAGGCACATGGAGCATCTATGGGTCCAGCGTGGCCACGAGTTTCCGCTTGCACTGCCGCAGGAGATCGGGCCGCTGCTGGCGGCCGGCGCGGCGTTTGCCGGCACTTCGGCCGGTGCAAGGCGGTTCATCGCCGAGCAGCTGGAAACGGCGGGCGCCAACTACTTCATCTGCGACATCACCTTTGGCGACATCACGCTCGACGAAGCGATGCGCACGGTGGAGCTGCTGGGGCGCGAGGCGATGCCGTTCTTCCCCGGCTAGCGAGCCTCGACGCAAAGCCCGACGGAACGGCTGGTTCCGCCGGGCTCGCGGCTGCCCTGTCGCAGCCTGTGGTGATCAAGGGCTTACGCGTTCAACGGCGGAGGCGCCGGAGGACCCTGGCGGTCAGGCTGACCGCGGTCGCGGCAACATCTCCGGTGCATTGCCCTCCTGATCGATTGCAGGTGTTACGGTCGAGCCAACCTTCCGGCGACGCGACCAGTTATAACTTCGGATTGTCTGGTTTGCCGCCCCGCAATCAGGCCAATCGGCTCTTGCGCAAAGGCGGCGTGGGACTGCCCGGGGGTAGCATTTTCTTAGACCTCCTTATGGCAGAAGGTTCCAAGTGTGCGCCCGCAACTCTGGGCTGTCAAATCACTTTGCACCATATGCCGGGCAAAACCGGCGTGCCGCCCGTTAACCGCGCGTTTCCTCAGCCGGCTTACCCTGGTCCACGGGCCGGCCGCGACCTGGGCGGGTGGGCCTTGGGGGAATGGTCCTGCGTGCGAGGAGGGCTTCCCCGGCATGCATCGCATCTTTTGCCTCCTGGCGCTATCGGCGGCCGTCCTCGGCCTGTGGGTTCTGTTTGCCGGTCCCGGCGTCGACGCGCTGGGTGGGAGCGCACTATCCGAAGCGCCGGGCATCTATAGCGCATGGGCCCTTGGGTTGTTGATGGGGCTGACCTTTGCTTGGCTCGCCGCCAAGGACTGGGGGAAGCTGCCGGAGTGGCTACGCCTGCAGCGCCGGCGGCTGGGGCTGCTCGTTCTCGGCGGCGTGCTCGCCAGCCTACTCATGTTGTTCTAGTTCCGAATGCGCCGCGATTGGATTGGCGGGAATCAGACTTAGCCCCGCACTTGGAATCACGGTGTAGACTTGTCCGGCAATGAGCCGATACGAATTCGCCGCCCAGCGTTTGTTCGTCGACGCCGACCTGGCCGAAGGTCGCACCGTTGTCTGCACGCCGTCGCAGACGAACTACCTGCGAAACGTTCTTCGCCTCAAGGCCGGAGGCGCCATTCTCGCCTTCAACGGCCGCGATGGCGAATGGCGCGCCGGGCTGTTGGATACGAGCCGGCGCACTGCCGGGCTGCTTATTGGCACACGGGTGCGGGAGCAGGAGGGCGGCCCCGACCTCGACTATCTGTTCGCGCCGCTCAAGCGCGCCCGTCTCGACTACATGGTCGAGAAGGCCACCGAGATGGGCGTGGCCCGCTTGCGCCCGGTGCTGACACGCCGCACGGTCGCCGATCGCGTCAACCTCGAGCGCATGCGCGCCAACGCCATTGAGGCGGCCGAGCAATGCGGCATCCTGCGCGTGCCGGAGCTGCACGCGCCCGAGAGGCTCGAGCGCATGCTTGCGGGCTGGGAGCCCAGCCGCCCCCTCGTTTTCTGCGACGAGGACAGCGATGGTGCCGATCCGCTGGCGGTACTTTCCACGCTGCAACCCGGACCCGTTGCGGTCATCGTTGGTCCGGAAGGCGGGTTCGACCAGGCCGAGCGTGGGCTTCTCTCATGCCAGCCATTCGTGACACGCATCTCGCTGGGACCGCGCATTTTGCGCGCCGACACCGCGGCCGTCGCAGCCCTCGCTCTCGTGAATGCCGTGTTGGGAGATTGGCGTTAGCCCTGCCGCGACAAAGCTTGTGTGCAGTACGGCTTTTCAACTAACAAGGATGCGAGTCACGCCACCGGCGCCAGCCCTCCGCAGACCAGGACAAAAAAAGCCCGATGTCCACACGCCAGGACAGCATGCCGAGCCAACCGGTGGACTCGCGGGACGACCTCGTCGCCTGGATTGCAGCGGGTGCCAAGCCCGCACAGCAATGGCGCATCGGCACCGAGCACGAGAAGTTCCTGTTCCAGGTCGACACCCTGCAGCCGGTACCCTATGCGGGGCCGCGCGGCGTGCGCGCGCTCATGCAAGGACTGATCGACCGGTTCGGCTGGCTGCCGATCCTGGAGGGCGAAAATATCGTCGCGCTGAAGCGGCCCGAAGGCGAAGCCGGCGGAACCGTGTCGCTGGAGCCGGGCGGCCAGTTCGAGCTCTCGGGCGAACCGGTCGGGACCGTGCATGACGTCGGCGCCGAGACGCAGGCGCACCTCGACCAGTGTCGCGCCGCGGGCGCGCCGCTCGGCATCGGCTTCCTGGGTGTCGGGTTCTCGCCGAGCTGGACGCTGGCGGAAACGCCGCGCATGCCAAAGCAGCGCTACAAGGTGATGACCGGCTATATGCCGAAGGTCGGCGCCCGCGGCCTAGACATGATGTACCGCACCTGCACGATCCAGGTGAATCTCGACTTCGCGGACGAGGCCGACATGGTGCAGAAGTTCCGCGTGGCGCTGGCCCTGCAGCCGATCGCCACCGCGATCTTCGCCTGCTCGCCGTTTACCGAGGGCAAGCCGAACGGCTTCCTGTCGCTGCGCAGCGAGGTCTGGCGTCACACCGACCGGCATCGCACCGGCATGCTGCCATTCGTGTTCGAGCCAGGCATGGGCTTCGAGCGCTACGCCGACTACGCGCTGCGGGTACCCATGTACTTCGTCTACCGCAATGGCCGCTATGTCGACGCCGCGGGCGCCTCCTTCCGCGATTTCCTGCGCGGCAAGCTGGCCCAGCTGCCAGGCGAGCTGCCGACGCTGGACGACTGGTCGGACCACCTCACCACGCTGTTTCCCGAGGTGCGCATGAAGCGGTTCCTGGAAATGCGCGGCGCCGACGGCGGGCGCTGGCGGCGCATCTGCGCGGTGCCGGCTTTCTGGACCGGGCTGCTGTACGATAAGGCCTCGCTCGACGCCGCATGGGACCTGGTCAAGGATTGGACCGCCGAGGAACGCCAGGCGCTGCGGGATGGCGTGCCCCGGACCGGCCTGCGTACCACCCTCCGCCGTACCAGCGTGCTCGAAGTGGCGCGCGCTGCCCTCGCCGTCGCCAAAGCCGGCCTGGCGCGGCGCACATTGCTGGACGCGCAGGGCAACGACGAGACCAAGTTCCTGGAGCCGGTCGAGACCATCCTGCGCCAGGGCTGCACGCCCGCCGAGGAGATGCTGTTGCGCTACGAGCGCGACTGGGGCGGCAGCACCGATCCTCTGTTCAGCGAGTTCGCGTTCTAGAAGGCCGCGACGTCGCCGCGGATGGAGCCTCCCGCCGCTGTCCCACACCCATCACCGGCCTGCGCGTCTCACCACCAACTATTAACCATCGCCACGGCCCATCCTTGCCGGCACGACGCAATAGGAATTTCCGTTGGCATTGGTTGTTCCACGTCAGCGGATCTGAAACTCGAAAGGACGCATCATGGTGCCCGTACCAGTACGCGACTGGGGCGAAGCCATCTCCACCTCGATCGCCCAGGCGCTCTCCCTCTTTCTAGCCGCCATCCCCAAGATCATCGGCTTCCTCATCATCCTCGCCATCGGCTGGATGATCGCCACGCTCGTTGCCAAGGCTGCGGCCGCGCTGTTGCGGAGCATCCGCTTCAACGACATGGCGCAGCGATCGGGCTTCGCCGGCTTTGTCGCCAACACCGGCGTGGAGACCGACTCGTCGGGGTTCGTCGCCGACATCGCCAAGTGGTTCATTCGCCTGCTCACGCTGGTGGTCGCGTTCGATGCTCTCGGCCTGCCGGCGGTCTCCGAAGTCCTCAGGCAGCTCCTGCTGTGGCTGCCCAATCTCGCCGTCGCCATCGTGGTCCTGATCCTCGGCGGTCTGGCTGCCAATTGGCTGGCCGGCCTTATCCGCGGCGCAACCGCCAAAGCCGACCTCGGCAATCCGGATCTTCTTGCCAGCATTGCGCGCGTGGCGGTTTGGGCCTTCGCGATCGTGATTGCCGTCAACCAGGTCGGCATCGCCCGCGAGCTCGTGAACACGCTGTTCATGGCGACTGTCGGCGCGGTAGCCCTTGCGCTCGGCCTGGCATTCGGCATCGGCGGCCGTGACACGGCTGCGGAGGTCGTGCGCGAGTGGTATGAGCGCAGTCGCAAGCGCGCTCCGAAGGCCGGGGAGGCTGCCGAGCAGGCCGGCCGGGATGTTCGTTCGGAGCGGCCGCACTGAATGTATACCCGTCATCCCGGCCGGAGCGATGCGAGCGGTACGCGAGCAGCGCTCCGAGCCGGGATCTCCCGCAGGTTCGACTCGTTGATGGAGGTCCCGGATAGCCTCGCTTCGCTCGGCTTCCGGGATGACGGGTGACCGCTACGGGTACCGCCAGAAGTCACCCTTGGCGGTGCTCACCTTCTGCAGGATCGGGATGCGCTTCTCCGGCGGGCGCTCGCCGGTCTGCAGCAGCAGCCCGATGTCGTTCAGCAGCGCGCTCTTTTCTGCATACACCGAATGGTTGAGCGCGAGCAGATCGGTGCTGGTCTCGGTCACGTCGATAGTATCGATGCCGGCGATGATGATCGGTCCGTCGGCCGGCACGTCGCCCGCCCGCGGCACCCCGCCGGCAAACCGGCGCGAGGCGCTCATGGCGCGATCGTTGGCCGAGCAGTAGAGCGTGATCCCCCGCCCGTACTGCTTGATGCTGGCGATGAGGTTGGCGAACACGTCACGGTCGACGTCGGGGGCGGCCAGGATCAGCTCGTTGAGCCGCACGCCGGACGGCAGCGCGGGCCCCAGCTCGCGCAGGACATTGAGCAACGGCAGATTGCCCATGCTGTGCGCGATCACGCTGACGCTCTTGGCGCCAGTCTCCCTGACGACGAGGTTGAGGAACTCCTTGAGGTAGGGCTCGGCCTGGGTGGCGCTTTCCCGGTCGTAGCCGTAGCCGATCACCGCGCCGCCCGACGGCCAGCTGTAGAGAAATGGCACGCCGTCGAACTTGAGGTCGTAGGCCATCTGCGCCGTGCGGTACAACGCGTGGTCGAAGGCGGTGTTGAAGCCGTGCACGAACACGAGAGCGTGGTCCTTGAACGAGCGGCTGGCGGCCACGCGTTCGCGTACCAAGACCAGGAACTGGTCGCGCGAAAGCGCTTTCAGCTCCTTGATGGTGAAGTGGCGCTTGGGATCCTCCTCCCACTCGTAGAGGGTGATCTGGAAGTAGGGCACGCGCAGCGCGAACGGCCGCTCGATAGTGGGCACTTGGTGCGCCGCAGGCACCGTCACCAGCGCCCGCCCCAGTTCGAGCCGCCTCGCCCGCTCCGAGCCGTACACGACGTGCTTGGGCCCGTTCTTGCGCACGCGATCTGTACCGAAGAATACCGGCACAACATCCCAATCGCCGTTTGGCGCCGCAGAGCCGCCCGGCGCGGGCGCCACGTCGCCGCTCTTGGTTGCGGTCTTGGCCTGGGACGGCAGTGGTGGCGCGGGCTGAGCGGCGTGCGGGGCGGCTTTGGTTGATTTCGCCGTGTCCGCCGGCACGGCCTCGGGGTCGCGCTCGGGTCTCGCTGCCTTCTTCGCTGGTCTCGGGGCTGCGGCTGGCTCCGCCTCCTCGTGTTGCGGCGCCAGGACAAGAGAAAAGAGAAAAATGCCGGGTGCGATCACGATGATCGGCGCCGCGCGCGCCAGCGTCTTGGGCAGGCCCGGCAGACCGCGCGTCGCATACCAGATGACGGCATAGAGGAAGCCCCCCACTACCGCAGCGGCAACCCCCGGCAGTGCCGACGGCAGCTCGGGCATGGCGGCGCCTCCAGTTGCAGGTCTCGGTACGCAGGTGCAACTATGGGACCGCGGCGATTCGCGCAATTCCGCGTTGCCCCAATCCTGTGGAGCCGGCCGGCGTGCTTGCTTGCTCGCCCCGGCGAAGGCATGACAGGGCGATGCTGCCGCCCTCCCGCCTTGCCGCCGCCCTGTCGCTGATCGCGGCCATGACGCTCACCGGCGCCAATGTGGCGTTTGCCAAGGCGATTGTCGCCGAGTTCCCGGTATACGTGTTCATCTTGTTCCGGTTCCTGGTGGCCAGCGCGGCGCTCGCCCTGCTGGTGCGAGGCGAGCCTGGGCCGAAGCTCGCGGCCATGACCGTGGCGGAGTGGCGCGACCTGACGTTGATGGCGCTGCTGGGCATGCTGGGCTTTACGGTGCTGATGTTCGAAGGGTTGAAGCGTACGGCTGCGGCCGACGCCGGCATCATCACCGCAACCTTGCCGGCCGTGGCAGCGGTGCTGGGCGTGGTCATCGCCGGCGACCGGCTCTCGCGTCTGCAGGGGCTCGCCATCGTGCTGGCGGTCGCCGGCCTCCTCCTGGTGCAGGCGTGGGGGACGGTGCCCGGGCCGTCTACGCTGGTCGGCAACCTGCTGATCGGCGGGGCCGTGCTGTGCGAGGCGAGCTTCGTGCTGCTGGGCAAGCGCCTGGCGCCACCCTATCGGCCGCTGCGGCTGGCGCTCGGGGCCAATCTCGTCGGGCTCGTGCTGTCGCTGCCCCTGGCATTGCCGCAGCTCCCGGCATTCGATCCGGCCTCCGTGCGGCTGGAGATGTGGGCGTTGGGCACCTGGTATGCGCTCGCCGCCAGCGTCGTTTGCCTGTGGCTGTGGTACCGCGGCCTGCCGCATGTCGAGACCTGGCTCGCCGGGCTCGCCACCGCGGCCGTCCCGGTGTCGGCGCTCGCCGTGTCGGCGCTCTATCTCGGGGAGTTCATCGGGCTCCCCAAGCTCGCCGGTGCCGCGCTCGTGGTTGCCGCAATCGTGCTCGGAGCGCTGGCACCATCGACTGAGCGCGGCGGCGTCAAAAAGACTGGTTCGCTATGATGCCGATCAGGAACACTGCGAGGATCCGAAGACAATGGCATGGCCCCAACCCGTCACCCTGCGCAGCGCGCGCGTCACGCTGGAGCCGCTGGCTCACAGCCATCGCGACGACCTTGTCGAGGCCGTGCAGGACGGCCAGCTCTGGAAGCTTTGGTACACCTCCGTTCCCGCGCCCGAGAAAATGGGCGCAGAGATCGACCGCCGACTCGGCCTGCAGACGGCGGGCTCGATGCTGCCCTTCGCCGTCATCGACAATGCGGCAGCCAAGGCCGTGGGCATGACGACCTACATGAATATCGACGCGGTCCACAAACGGGTGGAGATCGGCTCGACCTGGTACCGCAGGAGCGCCCAGCGCACCGATCTCAACACGCACTGCAAGCTGCTGCTGCTGACCCACGCATTCGAGACGCTCGGCTGCATCGCCGTGGAGTTCCGCACGCACTTCTTCAATCAGCAGAGCCGGCGTGGCATCGAGCGGCTCGGCGCCAAGCTCGACGGCATCCTGCGCAGCCACCAGCTGGCGTCCAACGGCACGCTGCGCGACACCTGCGTCTACAGCATCGTTGCCGGCGAGTGGCCGACGGTTAAGGCGCATCTCACGTTCTTGCTGAGCAAGGCGTATCGCCCCGACGCTGGCGCCTGAGGCAGGCAGCGAGGCCTCACACCTTTTCGAGATCGTCCGATTGCGAGAACGGGTCGATTTTCACGCGGAGGACCTTGACCGCCGGAACTGGAATCTTGGCCTTCTTGTGGGCACGCATCTTCACGAGACCCGCATCCTCGAGCTTGTTGAGCGTACGGGTGAGATTGGAGGGCGCGCGCCCCGTCAGCTTGGCAAGCTCGGCAATCGACTTGGGCTTCTTGTCGCGGATCGTGGCCATGAGCTGGCGATTTTCAGGCGTGAGGAGCCGCATCAGGACATCGACGGAATTGAAGCTCGGCGCCGCAGCGTCCTTGGGGGGGCGCCTCTCGCCGCGAGCGACGGCCCGCATTTCTGCTTCCAGGTCTTGCAGGCGTTGGATCTTGTGCTTGGTCATTGCTAGCTCCTGTCATCGGTATCTTCGGTGACACGACGGATCTCATCCGAGATGCCGCGTTCCGCCAGCACGCGATGCACCTCGGCAAAGAAGTCGGCGAGCAGCTTGTCGGCGCTCTCGAACCGATAGGGGCGCCCCTTGTCCCCTTTCGCACGGTGCCAGTGATCCGCCAACTTGAGTCTTACCTTGCGGCGTGAGCCTGTGGCGGTGACGCCATGTGCATTGTCGAACCCGACCAGGCGATTGCCGTTGCGATCATGCAGCGTGAAGGAGTACCGCAACCCATGTGGGCGCCTGCCAGTGGGTGGAACACGCCTGATCTTGAACCGGAGGCAGTAGTCTTGATCGAGCCAATGCGTGCGGCCGTCAAACGCGAGCAGGAACTCTAGGCTATGATCCTGCTGCCGTCGCGGCATATCATATCCTCACATGATATGTATAGAAGACCAAGGGTGAAGCAGTCAATGATGCAACCTGGGATTGGTGCAACAAGGAGGACTTCCCATGGCTGGTAACATCGAAGCCGTCGAGAAGGTGGTGTGGACCTATCTCGATGGGCTCTACGAGGGCGACACGGGCAAGCTTGGCCGAGCCTTCCACGAAGTGAGCCACCTCTACGGCCTGCGCGACGGCACCGTCGACGACATGCCGCGCCAGAGCTGGTTCGACCTCGTGAAGAGCCGGCCATCGCCCAAGGCCAGAGGTCTCGAGCGCACCGACCGCATCGTCTCGGTGGACTTCTCGGGGCCGGAGACCGCCTTCGTGAAGGTGGAATGCTCGATCCACCCGCGCTACTTCACCGACTACCTGACCTTGCTCAAGCTCGAGGACGGCTGGCGCGTGGTTTCCAAGACATACCGTACGGAGATGCGGGAATAGCGAGGGCCCTTCGAGGACGTGCAGATGGGCTCTGCCGCTGACAGATTGCGCATCGGCTTCATCGGCGCAGGCCAGCTAGCCACCCCGCTCGCCTGGAGCCTCGCGCGTGCCGGCTGCACAATTGTCGGGGCGGCCAGCCGCTCGCAGGCTTCGGCGGCGCGGCTGGCGGCGGGCATCGCCGGCGCAAAGGCCTACGACGATCCGCAGCGGCTGGCGGATGATGCCGACCTCATCGTCATTGCGGTCCCCGACGACGCCATCGCAACGGTGTGCGGCTCTGTGCGCTGGCAGGCCCGGCACAGCGTCGTTCACTGCAGCGGCGCCACCGAAGTCTCGGCGCTTGCGCCCGCCGCGGCAGCCGGAGCGGCGATCGGCGGCTTCCATCCAATGCAAAGCTTCACCAACACCGAGGCGGCGATGCAGAGCCTGGCGGGGTGCACCGTCGGCATCGAGGCCGAAGGGCCGCTGCTCGGCGTGCTCACCGCCATGGCGGCGGCACTGGGCTGCCACCCGATCCGGCTGCCTCCTGGGGCGCGCGCGCTCTATCATGCCTCGGGCAGCTTCGCTTCGTCGTTCCTGGTCGGGCTGCTCAACGATGCCCTTGCCTTGTGGTCGACCTTCGGCGTCGACCGCGAGGACGCCTTTCGCGCCCTGCTGCCGCTGATGCAGGGCACGCTCGCCGCGATCGAGGCCAACGGCCCGGTCCACAGTCTCGCCGGGCCCATCGCTCGGGCCGACGTGGGAACCGTCGAGCGGCACATCGCTTCCCTGCGCGCCGAGGCGCCGGCCCTGCTGCCGACCTATCTCGAAATCGCCCGCCGCTCGCTGCCGATCGCCGAAGCCAAGGGCGGCGCTGACAAGGCCAAGCTCGAAAGCCTCCGCGCGCTCCTCGAACAGTCGGGCTAACCTCATTCTGGCGATTGTGCGGGCCTCGGCAATTTTGCCGGGAGCTGTCACCTTGGTGACTGCGACGCTCGGCAATCCGGTCTTTCATTGTGCAGGACTCGATCGACGCATCGACAGCACTTGCCTCACAGCGAACGCAGGGCGGGTCGATGCTTCAAAGGTCTTGCACGACGCCATGGGCCCTCGTTCACAAACACGCGTTCGTCCCTTGCTGAGGAAGAGTGCATTCCTGGGACGGCTCCCCGATGCCGTTCTCGAGGCCCTGATGCACCGGGGACAGCTGAAGAAATATGCCAAGGGAGACACCATCTACCGGCGCGGCGATCCCGGTGAAAGTCTGATGATCCTAGTCGCAGGGCGTCTCAAGCTCGCCATCATCAGCCTGAAGGCCAAGGAGCTGGTGCTGCACTTTGCCGGCGTCGGTGAAGCATTCGGGGAGATTTCCGCTCTCGATGGCAAGGAACGCGCCCTCAACGCCATCGCGCTGGAGGCCTCGGAGGTTTTCGTGATCTACACGCGGGATCTGCTGCCCGCACTGACCGCATATCCGCACGCCATGCTCGAGATCGTTCGCTTGCTGTGCGAAAAGCTCCGAGCTCGCGCGTCGCTCCTCGAGGACAGGACGCTCGAGATGCGCGCGCGTGTTGCCAGAGGCCTCCTCAGGCTCGCGCAACAGCTCGGGCGGCGGCGCAAGGACGGCATTCATCTGCAGCTGACGGTCTCACAGGAGGAGCTGGGCAACTACGTGGGCCTGGCCCGGGCGAATGTCAGCCGGCAGCTCGGTCAGCTGAAGCACGCCAAGGCCATCAGGATCGACGGGGCGCGGATCGTCATCACCGATGAGCGTCGGCTCGCCGAGTTCGCCGAGGCGGCATCGTCGAGGGACTGACAGAATTTGGGACTTGAGGTGCGACGCTATTCGCAGCGCCGCACCCCAGGCCCGCACCACCCCGCACCACCAATTCCTGGCCGCGTGCGCCCAACGGCCACGCACGCGAGATTGGCGGCTAGGATCATCTAGCGCCTGCCGAGCATCGGCTGTGCCGTAGAGCACAGAGCGCGCTATATTTTTTGCCGTCGGCGGAACGGCGCAGGCGCCGGGGGGCGCCGTACCTTCCCGATATGTTCCCACGGGACAAATGATGGCGCGTGCGCAACACTGAGCCTCCCGGCGGCGGGAAGGCCTGCGGCAACAGAGCGACAGGACAGCCATTCTGGGCTATTGCCGGTGGGGGGTGTCAACGGGGGAGTTGGGTTCATGGCCACTGTCACCGCATCGGCCGACGACGGGGGCTTCGGGCGCGGATTCCTCAGAGCCGTCGACTACATCGTGGGGCGCAACACCCTGATTGGTGTGGCGTCGCTCATGCTGCTCATCATTTCGGGATACGCGACTTGGCATGGCATGCGCGATTTCATCATCGGCGTCTCCACGACGCCAACAAGCACCGGGCAGAACCTCCCGGGCGGCATGTCGGTGTCCAACGACTTGCTGGTGATCGCCGTCGTCGCCGCACTCACCTTCCTAATGTGGCTGATGCTGCGCGAGACGTTCGGCGCCCGCCGCAGCCCGCGGGTTCGGCTGGTCACTTTTCCCCTCTATGTGTTCCTGGCGATCTGGTCGATCGGCTTCGGCTACGGCTTCTGGTGGAGCCTGATCTCGGGTGAGGAGGCGACCCGCACCGGCCTCGCCGGCCTGCAGGAGGATGCGCGGGACGCCAGCGCCGTCATCGCCGCGCGGCTGGCCGCCGTGCGCGCCCAGCTCGACAGCGTGGTGAGCTGGTCGGACAGCCAGATGGGGCGCGAGGAGACGAGCGGCGGCAGCTGCGGGGTGCCGTCCGGCGCCGGCAAGGGGCCGCTCTACAACGCGCGCCGTGGCGTGCGCGATTCCGTGATCACGCTGCGCGACGGCATGACCCGCTCCTGGCTCGATCCGGTGCAGGCCGATGTGGAGGAGCTGCGCAAGACCGCCGCCGGGCTCAGCGGCGCCACGGTCGAGGAGCGCCAGCGCGCCTTCGAGGCCAAGGCGTCGGAGATCCGGGGGCGTGCGCGCAACATTGCCGCGCGCTCCAACCAGCTCGGCAAGTCGACGGCCGCCGAGATGCGGGCGATCGCCGGCGCTGTGGCCATCCAACCCAACGCGGCGGGCTTCTCCTGCTACGACCCGACCTTGGCCGAGCGGCTGCGGCAGGCCGCCTTGCAGGCGGAGCAGCCGGCCGAGCTGAAGCTGCGCGAAGCCGTGTTCAACGAGGGCCCGGCCGGCGTGGCAAACGCGGTCAAGAACCTGTGGCGCAACATCGGCGCTTATTCGACGAGTCTCGTTACGTACGTGTTCTCCGGCGGCAACGTGACGGCAGGCCGCACCGACAGCGGCGAGCCGATCACAGGGCGCGACCTGATCGCGCTGTTGGCCACTATCGGTATCGATCTGGGACTGCTGGCTCTCGCCATCGTGAACCCACCGCGCGAAGGACCGTCGTTCCGGCCAACATGGGCGCTGAGGCGCCAGATCAACGACGCCATAGACACAGCAATAGCCCGCGCCGGTGTCGATCGCGAGTGGGTGCACCGGCACTTCATTCACCACCGTGACGCTTCTTACCTGGTAATCCCCAACCTTTATGCTGGCGATCCATCAAACGAGACGGAGGCCTCGAGGGCGCTGGCAATGAACCACCTGGCCGGAGTCCTGAGCGACCTGGAGCTGGTCCGCTGGCCTACCCGCAGGGAAGGCAAGAATCTCCGCAAGGAGGAGGGGGTCGCCAGCGACACCGACCTGACCGAACTGCGCAAGAAATGGGCGAGCGAGCATTGGCGCGATGAGCCGGCGCGCGAAGGCGATCCCACCCACCCGCTGCGAAATCATGGCTTGTTCTCGAAGGCCGAGCGTGCGCTGCAGGTCGCCGGCTGGAGCGTGGGCGCGCGCCGCGACGTCGAGATCTTCCGCCTGGTCGAGGCCGAGGGCCTGACGCCGCTGCTCATGGTGCTCAACGAGCCAGGCTCGGCCAGGGAGGTCCGCCGCGAACCCGAGCGCGCAACGGCGTAGGTTAACCCCGGCGAAAGCTGGGGGCAGACCCAACACAAGCGGGCACCGCGTGCGACCGTGATGGCCGCCGCTCGACCCAACCTACGAAGCTACGAAGCCTCGAACACGCAACCCGACAGCGTCCTCCCTCGCTCCGAAGCAAGGTAAAGCGCCAGCGAGGCGACGTCGGCCTCGCCGCGCAGGCTCGAGCCCGCGGTCGCCGCCACGGTCTGCGGCGCGATCGCATTGAAACGGATGCCGCGGCCGGCCCATTCGGAGGCCTGCGCCCGCGTGAGGCCCGTGAGGCTGGCCTTGGCGACCGCAGCAAAGGCCTGGGCCGCACGGCCGGCCGGTGTCGCCAGCGTGGCGACATTGAGGATGAGCCCCTCGTTCCACGTGACGCTCATCCGGTTGGCGGCGATCCTGGAAATGTGGAACGGCAAGGCCAGCTCGCGCGCAACGAGCCGCTCGACATCGGCTGCGGTCCCCGAGCCGTCGAGGTTGTATGTCTCCAGCGGCACTATGTTGACGACCACGTCGAGCCCGCCGAACGCCTGCACGGCGGCCCTGGCGAACTGCGCCACCTCCTCCTCGCCGGCGCCGACAGAGCCGTACACTTTGGCCTCCAAGGCCGACGGGGCTACGATCTCGGCCACCGCTTGCATTGCCGGGCTCGCCTCCGCGAACTGCACGACCATGCGGGCCCTTTGCTCGGCGAAGGCGCGCGCGATGTCGACGCCGCAGCCGCGCCTAACTCCCGTGAGGAGCACGCGTTTTCCGGCAAGCTCGGGGTAGGCGGGGGCCGACAGGGCGCCCTCGATCGCACTCATCAACATGGGGGGGTTCCTCCTTGACGCAGCCACTTTCGCGCGGCCGCGCGATTGGCCTTTCCGGTTCTCCGGCCGATTCGGCTAACAAGCCCTAAACGGGGCCGAAATGCCAAGGTGATTCGGGTCGCCGTGTGCCGGAATCCGCGCGACTACCCGGCGGGGATGTGGCAGCGGTGGGGCGGAGCGGTTGTAGATCGCCGCCGGCCTAGGGCGTAGCCCCGAGCCTCTTCAGGGCGTCTCTCGCGTGGGTGTATGTTGGATCGATTTCGAGTGATTTCCGGTAGTCCGCCAGACGAGTTTCGTCTTCCGATCGAGTCGCGCGCGGGCCTCTTGGCGTACCCTCCCCTTGACGGGGAGGGTGGTTCGGCGCGCCCTTCGCGCACCGAACCGGGTGGGGTGAACATCCAAGGGAAACCCTCTGTTTTACCCCCACCCCTAACCCCTCCCCGCGTCATGTCGAAGACATGCCTTCGGCATGATGGGGAGGGGAATCCGGTTGACGGCGCATCGAGGTTGGCGGCCAACCCAAGCCTGCGCCGCCGTACCGCGCTTGGAGCCGGGCAGCGCCCCTGCTAGACCTGCATCCAAGCAACCCACCTCAGCACCGGAGGCCGCCATGGCGCCGCTCGACATCAACCCCAACGAGCTCGAGCCCTATTGGGTGCCGTTCACCGCCAACCGCGCCTTCAAGAAGCGCCCGCGGCTGTTCGCCGGCGCCAAGGGCCTGCACTATTTCAAGCCCGACGGAGCCAAGGTGCTGGACGCCACCTCGGGCCTGTTCTGCGTCAACGCCGGCCACTGCCGCGAGCCGATCGTCAAGGCCATCCAGGAGATGGCGGCGAAGCTCGACTACGCGCCGGCCTTCCAGTACGGCCACCCCAAGGTGTTCGAGCTGGCCTCCCGCCTCGCGCTGCTGGCCCCCGGCGATCTCGACTACGCGTTCTTCTCCAACTCGGGCAGCGAGGCGGTCGACACCGCGCTCAAGATTGCGCTCGCCTATCACAAGGCCAAGGGCGAGGGCGCGCGCACCCGCTTCATCGGGCGCGAGCGCGGCTATCACGGCATCGGCTTCGGCGGCATCTCGGTGGGCGGCATGGTCGCCAACCGCAAGCAGTTCGGCAACATGCTCTATGGCGTCGACCACCTGCCCGCCACCTACGACCGGAGCAAACAGGCCTTCACCAGGGGCGAGCCGGAGTGGGGCGCGCATCTGGCCGACGAGCTCACCCGCCTCATCAATCTGCACGACGCCTCCACCATCGCCGCCGTCATCGTCGAGCCGGTGTCGGGCTCCTCTGGCATCCTGCCGCCCCCCAAGGGCTACCTCGAGAAGCTGCGCGAGATCACCTCGCGGCACGGCATCCTGCTGATCTTCGACGAGGTGATCACCGGCTTCGGCCGGCTCGGACACTGCTTCGCCGCCGAGCGCTACGGCGTCACCCCCGACATGATCACCTTCGCCAAGGGCGTCACCAACGCGGCGGTGCCGATGGCCGGCGTGATGGCCTCCAAGCGCATCTACGACGCCTTCATGACCGGCCCCGAGCACATGGTGGAGCTGTTCCACGGCTATACCTACTCGGGCCATCCGCTCGCGGCCGCCGCAGGCCTCGCCACGCTCGGCATCTACCAGGACGAGGGCCTGTTCGAGCGCGCCGGGAAGCTCGAGCCGGCGTTCGCCGACGCCATGATGAGCCTCGAGGGCGAGCCCAACGTGGTCGACATCCGCACCGTTGGCTTGCTGGCAGGGATCGACTTGGAGCCGCTCCCCGGCAAGCCCGGCCTGCGCGGCTACGAGGCGACCGAGCGCATGTACCACGACCTGAACCTCTACGTGCGCGTGTCCATGGACACCCTGATCGTCGCCCCGCCGCTGATCTCCACCGAGGCCGATTTCGCCGAGATCCGGGACGGCATCGCCAAGGTGCTGAAGGCGGTGGCCTGACGGTCCGCGTTGCGCCAGCCGCCGCTGTGCTAAGATGAAACGATGAACGTTGTCCTGCCGACACGCATGACCGTCGACGAGTTCCTGGCCTGGGGCGTGCGCCAGGAGGGGGGCCGCTACGAGCTGTTCAAGGGGCGGGTCATCATGCAGCAGCCGCAGACGTGGGGACATGCCGAGCTGCGCGTGCGAATTTACAATCTGCTGGTCACAGCGATCGAACGCGCGGGCATCTCTTTCTTTGCCGCGCCCGACGGGATGACCGTCCGCATCGGCAAGGACGAGTCATTCGAGCCCGATGCGCTCGTTGCACCACTGCCGAAGCCTGGGCGGCTCGATCTGGAAATTCCCAATCCCGTGCTCGTGGTCGAGGTGCTCTCGCCTTCCACCGCAAAGCGCGATTTGACCGACAAGCTCGCCGGCTACTTCAAGGTGCCGAGCATCAAGCACTATCTCGTCATCGATCGAGAAGAGCGGGAGATCATCTGGTACCGCCGTGCCGCCGGCAACGCCCTCGAGCCGCCGATTGCCCTGCGCGAGGGGGCGTTGAAGCTCGACCCGCCCGGCATCGAGCTGCTGCTGGCGGACGTCTTCCCGCCCGAGTGACGCGCGGCGCAGGCCACAGGTGGCGCGCCTGCGGTTGCGACCTTCCCAACGAAAGCTGGTGATAGCCGCGTTGCCGCGGTTGCTTGCCTGGCACGCAAGCGGAAATGCTTGTCGGAGCGATTCGTACTCGATCATCTGATAGGTTCGCGATGACCCGACAGCTTGCCACGCCGGAACCCCTGTACGTGCGTCTGGGCGACGCCTGCGTCATCGTGTCGGCGACGCTGCTGTCTCTGGCATCCGGCGCCTGGCTCATCGCCCGCTTCGGATTCGAGCTTTCCGCCGCAATTCTGGCGGCGCTCGGCACCTATTGCACGCTCCTTCTGCTGCACCTGCTGGTGCGCCGCTCGTTGCAGGCAAGGGACGCGGACCACAGCGACCTGAGCGACAACGACGTGCATTGGCAGAGTGCGCCGGCCGCGTTCGAATCTGCGCTGGCCCGCCACGCCAGCGACGCGGGACGATTGCCGGTGCCCGACGACGTGCCTTTGCCTCGTTCACACCCCGGAACTTGGCCCGAGCCGCTGCCGATGCCCGCGGCCGATGAAGCCGAGGCGCCCTTCAAGTTCCGTCCCTCGCGCATACCCTACTTCGAGGGTGGCGGGGATGCCGAACCGGCGCAGCCCAACCAGCTTGCCGACGAACCGCATGCGCCCGAAGGGCGCATCCCGCCGCCGGAGCTGAACGTCGAGGTCATCCAAGACCTCATCAAGAAGCTTGCCGACGAGCTCAACGGCCCCTCCGGGCACGACACCAGCGCCGAGGGCGGGCCTGCGCCGGGGCCTGCCAGCGAGCCGGAATCCCTCATCGTCCACTCGGTTGCAGCGCTCGACGCGGCCGCCCGCGCGATGCGCACGCCACCAGCCGGCCCCGGTGCGGCGCTCGCACCTCCTACCGCTGCAAGGACCGATGTACCCAGCTGGTGGCCCACCGCTCCGGCAGGGTCCCAGGAAGGCGGTCCGCCGGCGCTCGATTCCCAGCTGACCGGCATTGCGGAGGCCATCGTGGCCGAGCGCTTCGAGGTGCTGATCGAGCCGATCCATGCGCTCGCCGAAGGGCGTCCCCGGCACTACGAGGTGAGCATGCGGCTCCTGACCGCAGACGGCGCTGTGCTCGAGCAAGCCGACTATATGCGGGCCGCGCAGTCCTCCGACCTGCTGGCGCACATCGACGCCGCCCGCATGCTGCGCGCCGCCCGCGTGGCGCGGCGGCTCGGCGAACGCGGCCGGCAGGGGTCGGTGCTCTCCGCCATGGCCGGCGATTCGATCACCGACAACCAGTTCCTCGACGCCGCGGCGCAGCAGACGGCCAACGACGGAAGCATCCAGTTGGTGCTGTCGTTCTCGCAGAACGACGCGCGCAACTTCACGCCGGCGCATGCCGAGGCCCTCGGCACCATGGCCGCCAGCGGCTTCGGCTTTGCGCTCGAGGACCTGACCGACTTGGAGATGGACTTCGCCCGGCTGAAGGCGATCGGCTTCGAGTTCGTCAAGCTCGACGCCCAGGTGTTCCTCGACGGGCTGCAGGCGCCGGGGGGCTGCGTGCCGGCGTCCGACATCTGTCGCTATCTGTCGGAGTTCGGGCTCGCCCTGATCGTCGCCAGGATCGAGGATGACTGGCTGCTCGCCAAGGTGATGGGCTTCGGCGTGCTCTTGGGCAAGGGCACCCTGTTCGGCGGACCGCGGCTGGTGCCCGAGATGGTCGCTGGGCCCGGAACGGCGGCCGCTTGATCAGGCGAAAGCGGCCAGGTTAGGCCGCGCTGGAACTACGGAGAACGTGGTGGCAAGTGCTGTTCGCCTCGGCGGGCGGCGGGAAAGAAGCGTTGCGGCGCGACGCACTGCGAGGCGGCGCGGCCACAGGCAGTGCGGCGTGGATTCTGGTGCCGTGGGGCTTCACTTGCACGATCTTGAGACCACCGCCAAGCTCATCTAGCCGCGCCCTGATTCCCTGCAAGCCGACCCCATGACGAAGCGTCGGGCATCCTCCGTGCCGCCGCACCCGTTCCAGCCCGCGTCCATTGTCGCTGATGATCAAGTGCAGCCGGCTGTTGATCCATCGAAACTGAACGGAAACCTGCGATGCCGACGCATGATGAAAGACATTGGCCAGCGCTGCCTGGACAATGCGGAAGAGCGACTTCTGCATACGCGGCGGAAATTTGTCGACCCTGCGGTTCGATCTGAACTCGACGTTGATCCCCGATCGAGACGCAAAACCGTCCACGTACTGTTGCAGGGTTGAGCGCAGCCCCCGGGCGCGCAGAGCCGGGGGATCCATCAAATAGCTGAAGGTGCGCAGTTCCCTTGCAGCCTCATCTATGGACGCTTCGACTTCGTTCCAAAGCTTCTGCTGTTTGCCCGGTAAGGGAGTACCGGGCCTGAGGCTCATGAGGGTAAGGCTGGCGGCGACGAGATGCTGCGCCGTCGAGTCGTGCAATTCCCGCGCGATGTTCTTTCGTTCTTCCTCTTGGATAGTCGCCAGGCGCTCGGAAAGCTCTCTAGCCCGGTGCTCCAATGCCTTGCGCGCCGTGATGTCCGCGACCACTCCGACAAGCCGCAAAAGACTACCTGTAGCGGCCGCTTCGAATGTCCCGTCGATCTGCAGCCATCGCCGCGACCCGTCCTTGCGCCTGATCCGGCAGACCGAGTGGAAGTTGCCGCACGTGCGCATCGCCTCGTTTAGCGCGGCCTCGAAACCGGGGACATCGTCGGGTTCCATATAGTCATCGACAAACTGCCGCTTGCTCAGTGGACCGTCGGCACGAGTACGCCCGAAGATCTCGTACATGCGGTCGTTCTCCCAGACCGCACGGTCCGCGTACGCATTCCACTCGAAGATGCCAAGGGCAGCTCCGCTCGTCGCAATCCGCAGGCGCGCCTCGCTTTCCCGAAGCGCTGCTTCGGCGGATTTGCGCTTGGTTACATCGAATGTCACACCGAAAATGCGGTTTGCCCTGACGGCTGCATGGGCACAGAGCCAGCGCTCGGAGCCGTCCGGCATGCCAAGACGAAACTCGTGGTGATATGCCTCACGATGCCGCGTCATACGCTCCTTCTTGGCATCGCTTGCATCCAGGTCCTCGAGCGGCATGCGCTTGCGCAATTCATCGGCAGAAACAACTCGTGCGTCCCCGGGCAACCCGAGTAATTGGGCCTCCTGTGCATCGATGAGAGCTTGACTGCCGGTAATATCGGCTTCGAACGTCCCCATCTGCGCCGCCTCCAAGGCAAGCCGCAGCCGCAGCTCGCTGTCACGCAGCGCTGCCTCCGTTTCCTTCAGATGCGTGATGTCGATGACGGTGCCGATCGAGCGCACGGGTTGCGAGCCATCGGCTGTGTCGCGATAGATCCGGCGTCCCTGTATGGACACCCACCGGATGGTACCGTCGGCGCGCAAGACGCGATGCACGCCGCTCCACTTACCTTTGTCGCAGGAGCTGGCAGCCGCTTCGACTTTTGCCGTCACGTCCGCACGATCGCGCGCGTCGAACAATCGTGAGGCCTCCTCGTAGGTCATCTCGGAGCCAACGGGCAGACCGAGGATCACGCATAGCTCGGGCGAGAAACGAGTTCGGTTCCGTTCGAGGTCGGTCTCGTAGATGCCAATGCCCCCGACCTGAACCGCCAAACGCAGCAGCTCGTCGGTCTCAGCGCTTCCATCCACGCGACCGCCAGCTCTCGCGCTGAGACCATCGTCCATTTGACAGTGCTCCGTAGTCCAGGCGTTCGGCCTCAGATCAATCGTCGGGTGCATCGTCAAAGCCTGCGTGTGGGAGCCGCGCCTCTTGAAGTCGCCGCGCATCTTTGCCTGTGCTTGCTCCGGAAACGGGGACCAACTGCTCGCGGTGGCGGTCCCTATTGGAGCCCGACAGGCGCCTAAGGATGTAGAGGCAAATCGGGCGGGATTACAGAGGCAGGCAACCTCGATGCATTCGTAGTTAACGAGACCGCAATAACCGCTTCGCGATCGCGCCGGGCATGCTCGCGGCTGCACGACACCACGGAGCCGAGCCGCTAGTCCGAAGTTCCCCGCGAAAAACCGAGGTTGATCCTTGAAATGTTGAGTCGCGGCAGTCGATTGCGAGTCTCAGCTCAATTTTCATACATAGGATTTG
>Ga0247727_10006514_pt1 | contig 22917 bp, 26 predicted proteins | sample WisWelCaveWW1625_FD_202498 | JGI IMG/M metagenome (GOLD analysis project Ga0247727, IMG submission 202498) | Biofilm microbial communities from Wishing Well Cave, Virginia, United States - WW16-25 | ecosystem: Environmental > Aquatic > Deep subsurface > Groundwater > Cave microbial mat | place...
ACTTTACGTGGGAGCCTTGCAAGTCGCGTATGCCACATTGGGCACCCTCAACCCCGTCCGTCTCGCCACATAATCTGAACCGTCAATTCTGTCACTTCGGGTTCGCTCTGCGTAACGTGAGTTATAAGTGTGAGAACTGCGGCTCTGTGTTTCGAGAACGTGTCCAGCCGAAACCCCTGGAAGTAGATTTGCCGACCCTCACGCGATTTCTCTGTGTAATTTACATTATCGTGGGCATTGGGGCAATCTTGTTGGGCTTTTGGTTACTTGGGAACAGAAATTCTTTGGCATTTGTAGCAACAGAAATATTCGGCATACTCCTCGTGATATTCAGCGCATTGACGTTGCGAGGGAAAATTACGCCCGACAATCGTTTGGCGAACGTGATAATTTATATCTTGCCCATGGGAGCATGTTACGGCGCGATTTTCCTCCCCTTGCTTAAGTGAAATGCCGAATTCAGATACTGGAGCAAGATTCGTTGGGTGGTGAGTTTAAAGGACAACACTATAAACTTGTTGCAGGCATCCAATATTTTTAGAAGAATACAAAACATGAGTAACGCAACTTTAATCCATGAAGCAACAACACCAACCCTATCCTGTGACCAAGCCCTGACCATTGCACAAAAGGATGTCGCCAAGGTATATCGAGACCTCTCGATGTATTGTGTCTGCATGGTTCTGGAACAAGATGGTTGGCACATTGACTACGAGATGAAAGACTCACGCCTCAAAGGCGGAGGACCGCATTACGTGGTCAACGCCTTCACAGGCGCGATTGTATCCAAAAGATACGAGCAATAGTAGTGAACGTACGCCAGACTTCCGATGTTTCGGAAACATCGGAAGTCTGTACGCCCCTTCCTCCCCCCTCCCCAACCTAGCAGAAATGGGCATAAATCAAGCAGGAATCCGCTAACGCGCCTCCCCGCGCGCGTGGCATACTGCACTTACGTACTAACCCCTTTCCCCCTTTCCGTTCATTCAAACACATACAGGAGGCGATTCCATGGCGCGAATCTTGATCATTATTTCGAGCGCGCGGCAGATTGACCTGACGCACGACAAGGGGCATACCACTGGCTATTTTGCGGATGAAGCCATCAAGCCCTATGACAAATTTGTCGCGGCGGGCGCAGAGGTGCTTGTCGCAACCCTCGACGGCAATGCCCCACAGATTGACCCCTACGCGTTAGAACCCTTTTTCCATTACCCCGACGAAGACAAAGATTTCCTCGCCCAAGTCACGCGCAGTTTTTCCAACGACATTGACGACATTCGCTTGACGCTGCATCAAACGACAGAGCTCGATCTGATTGCGGCGCGCCGCGTGTTTCAAGCGTTGATTGCGAGTGGACTCGATCACGACAGCGCGTGGGACCTCACCGCAAAATCGGCGCGCCTCGCGTGGAGCCAAGACAAAAATTTTGTGGACGTACTTGCATCTAATCCCGATGTGACGGCAAAAGTGAGCGCGGACGCGCTCAAAGGTCTCGCGTCCGAAACGCAAGATGCCGCCGCCGCTGTTTCCAAATATCGCGCGGATCGGATTCGCTCGCTCGAAACGTTTCAGCATCCACTCAATCTTTCCAAAATGTCGGATGATGAAATGTTGAGTTACGACGCGATCTTTTTCCCTGGCGGACACGGACCGATGGTTGACTTGCATCAGAACGCCGATGTCAAGCGCATCCTCCAGCTCTTTCATCCGACGGAAAAAATCATCGCCGCGGTGTGTCACGGACCCGCCGCGCTGCTTGCCGCAGGCGAACGCGCGGATGGCATGTGGATGTTTGACGGCTACAAGATCGCCGCGTTCACGGATGAAGAAGAAGACCAGACGCCGTTCGGCAAACTTGGGATGCCGTGGCTTTTGGAGCAGGAACTCAAACTCGCGGGCGCGGTCTTTGATGATGGTGATGCCGCGTGGGGTTCGTTCGTCGTCGCGGACCGCAATCTGTTGACGGGGCAAAATCCCGAATCCGCCGAAGCGATTGCGGACGCGATTTTGAAAAAGGTAGGCACGAAATGAGTGCAACAACGATAGCCCAACAATTTGTCGCCAACATGGGCGCGGGCAATGTCAACGCCACCCTCGCGCTCGTTGCGCCCAACGCGCAGGTAAAAATTTATCCCCTCAACGCGGAAGGCGGCAATGAGATTGTGCGCGATTATTTGCAGCAACTCGCGACAGCGTTCCCCGAACTCACTATCCGCACGCGCCGCCTCTTTGTCGGCGGTGATAACACCGCCGTCGTCGAGATCGCAATTCGCGGCGTGCAAGCGGGCGAATTTTTCGGCATCCTCGATCAAGAAAAATTGTTGGACCTTGATCAAGTGTGGATGCTGCACATCACCGACGATAAAATTGACAACATCACCGCGTACTGGGATCAGAATCGTTTGTATCGGCGGCTCGCGGTGAAGCGGCAGGATCGCGTGACAATCACAGCGTAATCGCGAATCGCCTATCGCCTATCGCGAAAACCGATTTGCAATTTGCGATACGCGATTTGCGATACGCGATATGCAGTCAGGAGATAATTATGGGCAATGCAAATGGCACCCAAGCAGGCACCATCGTCACTGAATTTTTTGACGCGTACCGCGCGCAAGATGTGGAACGCATGGTAGATTTGTGTTCCGACAACGCGGACTTTCATTACATCCCGATTGAGGGATGGGGCCGCCAACGCGTCATTTACGGCGACGGCAAAGTTCGCACCATCGGTAAAACGGTTTGGACGCAGTTGATTGATTCGTTCCCCGATCTCACGAACGAAATTCATAAAGTCACATCCGACAAAGAAGGAAACGTCGCCGTCGAATGTACATTAGCAGGCACACAGAAAAAACCATTCGGCTCAATCGCGCCGATGGGTAAACATTTCGCTGTCCCGCATGTCTTTTTATTCAAGGTGGACAGCGACGGATTGATTGACGAAATCTCGGCGTACTGGGACGGCGCAGATTTTTACCGCCAACTGGGGCGGCTGGAAGTGGACTAGCGAATCGCTTATCGCGAATCGCATATCGCGTATCGCCCATCAAAATCTGCGGATGGCAGATAGCGGATAGTGGGTTGTTGATGGTAGAGGGACTCTGGCGAGAGGAACTTGTCAGCAATCGGCGGCGATGTTTACATCGCGTCGCTCTCTGCCATTAGCGATACGCGATTTGCGATACGCGATACGCGATCTTCAAGGAGGAATCTATGGCTCGCATGAAACGCGAGGAATGGTACGACATTGCACGCGATTGTGATTGGACGTTGGGCTATGCGGATGAAGAAGCGGTCTTTCCCGAATGGCTTTCGGGCGGCGGCAAAGTGCCGCGTGAAGCGTGGAAGGCGTGGGATGAACCATACAAATGCGCCTATCCCGATTACGTCGCCACACAACGCGAAAAAGAAAATTCCGTGTACGCGGTCAAAGCCGCATTGCAGCGTTCCAACATTTTCGATCAACTCGATGAAGGTTGGAAGTCCGCCGCAAAAATGCACTTTGGCGGCATCACCCTCATCGAATATCTCGCGGTGTTGGGCGAATCGCGCATGGCGCGTTTTGGGCTTTCGCCGTCGTGGCGCAATATGGCAGTGTACGGCACGCTTGATGAAATTCGCCATACCCAGATGGACATGTATCTCGCGCATGAATTTATCGGCAAAGATCCGCAATTCGATTGGGCGCTCAAGGCGTATCACACCAACGAGTGGGGCATCATTGCTGCGCGCGGCGCATTTGACGGCATGATTCTCGCGCCCAACGCGGTGGACATTGCGATTCAACTGCCGTTCACATTTGAAACGGGTTTCACCAATTTGCAATTTGTCGCGCTCGCGGCGAACGCGCTCGATTCGGGCGACATCAGTTTCGCCAACATGATCTCATCCACCCAAACCGACGAAGCGCGGCACGCGCAGCAAGGCGGACCCACGCTCGAAATTTTGATAAAGCATGATCCCAAACGCGCGCAGTGGATCGTGGACAAGACGTTTTGGATTTCCGCGCGCCTCTTTGCCATTCTTACGGGGCCTGCGATGGATTATTACACCCCCCTGCAGCACCGCAAACTCTCCTACAAAGAGTTTATGCAAGAATGGATCGTCGCAGAATTTTTGCGGCTCATCGAGGATTACGGACTCAAAAAACCGTGGTACTGGAAAGAGTTCATTGACGGCCTCGACACCTGGCATCATTCGCTGCATCTCGGCGTCTGGTTCTGGCGTCCCACCGTGTGGTGGAAACCGCAAGGCGGCATCTCGAGTGCAGAACGCGGGTGGCTCAATGAAAAATATCCGTTGTGGGAACAACAATGGGGCGAAATTTGGGACAACCTCATCGCCAACATCAACGCGGGCAACATCGCTCCTGGCACGTTGCCTGAAACATTGCCGTGGCTTTGTAATTTCTGCCACCTGCCCATCGGCACTGCTGGATCGCCCCACAATCCCAAATATCCGATTCGCAGCTATCCGCTCAATCACAACAATTACACCTATCACTTTTGCAGCAAAGTGTGTCGGCAAATCTGGTGGGAAGACCGCGACACGCTCAATCAAAAAACCGTCATCGAACGTTTGCTCACAGGCGATATTCCCCAACCCGATGTTCCAGGCATTTTGAATTGGATGGGTCTCACGCCCGAAGTGATGGGCGACGACGCGTACAAATACGCGTGGGCTGCCGATTATAAAACCAACGGCTCGAATGGTCACGGCGAAAAGGTGAGCGCATGAGATTGGTGAACTGTGACGCGCGCGGAATTTTCCCCGTCACCCGTCACCCGTCACCTTTCACCTTCCAGAGGAAACAACTATGGCAGAACCACAACCCCTCCCCGTCAACGCGCGTTTCCAAGATGATTTTGTAACGCAGCTCGTCGTCATCATGGCGAACGACGACATGAATCAAGTCGCCGAGAAAGTCGCGCATCACGTCGTCGGCAAACGGTTGCCCAAACGCGACGCGGGCATGGAAGTCAGTTACGAAGGGCGCAAATTGCCCGCCGCCATGACCGTCGCCGATGCGGGCATCGGACCGTTCCAAAATATCTTTGTCACATGGGCAAAGGAGCAACCAAAATGAAAAACGCCGTTGGTCCCGTACTCCGCATGTCGAATGATGTGGACGCGATTATCGCCGCCATCGAACAAGACAATCCCGATAAAGAAATCGAGCTCATTGATCGCGGCGCGTATGTTCGAATTCAAGCGGAGCATCAAATGAAAGTCACACGCGCGTCCATCGAACAAAACATCGGACGCGTCTTTGAAATGCGCGAACTGGAACCGATGATGTCCGCGTTCGCGGGGCGCATTAAAACCACTTCCGATGCAATCGAATGGGCGTATCAGCGAGAGGAGGTGCCTGCAAAATGGCCGCTACAACCACAAGCAAACCAAGTCCCGAGCGTCGTCGAGGGATCCGCACCTGGAGCAATTTCGGCGAAATCCGCCGCGTCCCCAGCGAATACGAAATCGTCACGCACGGCGCAAACTATACCGCGCGCAAAGACAAAAATTCCCCGCTCGAAGGCAATCCCACCTCGCCCGTCAACATGTGGTATCTCACGTACCGCGACAAATCGCCGCTTACGGTGGACGATTGGGACGGCTTTCGTGACCCCGACGAAATCACGTATCGCAAATACGTGACGATGCAAGACGAAGCGGAAACGGTCGTCGAAGCGATCCTCGATCAATACACCGCGAACCGCGATGGATACATCGCACACGACGCCTCGCTCGCGCCCGAATGGGTCAAAACATTGGCGACGCTTTATACGCCAATGCGCTATCCGAATCACGCGATCCAAATGTCGCAATCGTATATCGCAGACCTCGCGCCCACGTCGTACATCAACAACGCAGCTGCATTCGGCGCGGCAGACCAATTGCGCCTCGTCTCGCTCGTCGCGTATCGCTCGCGCCAACTCCAAATGGCGCACCCCGACGCGGGTTTCGCCACAGGCGAACGCGCAATTTGGGAAACGCATCCCGCGTGGCAGCCAATCACGTGGCTTTTAACCTCGAACCTCGCCATTGACGCGGACCGCAACGCGCGCTGGAGTGCCGCCGTCGCGCGCTATGCGATTTCCAAGCGTCCCGAAAACGCAGCTGTGTTGAAACGCTGGGTGGACCGCTGGACGCCGCGCGCGGACAAAGCCGCCGCAGCTCTCGCCACTCTCCTCGCGGACTTGCCCAAAGTGCCGCGCGACGCAGAGACCACCATGGCAGCGGCAAAGCAAGCGCGGGAACGCGTGTTAGCGAACGCGGGCTTGGCGTAAAGGATGAGGGATGAAGGATGAAGGATGAATCAAACCTCTGATGATTCATGCGATATGCGATGTAATCATCGCCTACATCGCCAACATCGGAGGTTTGGTTTGCCGCAACACAGAACCGATATGTTGCCAACGCGGGGCGTGGCGATGTATCGGTTTTTGTGTAGAGAGGGGCACCCCTCAATCCTTTTGCTGATCGCGCGCTCTTGATTTATCATGCTCCAGTACGCAAAGGAGACGCGCAATGCAAAAAAATTTAACCATTACCATTGATGAGCAAGTGTATGACGGCTTGCACAACGTCATTGGCAAACAAAAAATCAGTCAATTCATTGAAACGCTCGTCCGTCCGTATGTCATCCATCCTGACTTGGAGACTGCGTATCTTGAAATGGCGCGGGACGAACAACGTGAAGCCGAAGCGTTAGAGTGGGCAGAAGCGACAGTTGGAGATGTGAAATATGAAGAGCGCGCTGCCAACGGATGGGCAAAGCGGATAAACGGATAAACAGATAGTAGCGCGCACATCCGATTATCCGTTTATCCGTTATCATATCCGTTGGCAATCTGTTCGCAAGGACAAAAACGATGGACAAGATCATGACCATTGCAGAGATTGCCAACGGATGGGGAAAGCGGATAATCGGATAAACGGATAGTCGCGCGCGTTTATCCGATTATCCGTTAATCCGTTATCGTATCCGTTGGCAATCCGTTCGCAAGGATAAAAACGATGGACAAGATCATGACGATTGCAGAGATTGAAGCTCAATTTCAATCGGAATGGATTTTGGTGGAAAATCCGCAGACCAATGACGCACTTGAGGTGCAAAGCGGCAAAGTGCTATGGCACAGTAAAGATCGCGATGAAGTCTATCGCAAAGCGATCGAATTGCGTCCCAAGCGTTCCGCGATGTTGTGCACGGGAAAAATGCCGCAAGACACTGCCATCGTTCTACCAAATGTTGAAACACAAGCCATCGCCAACGTGAAAAGCCCGCGCCTTGTTCATCCAGAACAAGCAAAGCATTTTGAGAAAGAGGTTTTTAGTTTTAGCGCATAAAAATTTTTCATGGACTCACAAATCCGCGCGCGCGTCCAATCTAGTTTTTCCCGCCAAACCGTCATGGCAACGATCGGCGCAGCCATTACGCAAATCGAGCAAGGCGCAGTCACAATTGAACTCCCCTTTCGCTCCGATTTGTGCCAGCAGCACGGCTTTGTGCATGCGGGCATTTTGACGATGCTGGTGGATACCGCGTGCGGTTACGCGGCGCTGACCTTGATGCCTCCAACTGCTGCCGTCTTGACCGTTGAATTTAAAACGAATTTCATGTCGCCCGCCATCGGTGAAAAATTTATCGCGCGCGGACGCGTGCTCAAAGCGGGGCGCACGTTAAGCGTTTGCTATGGCGAGGTTCACGCGTACGCGGACGGACAAGAAAAATTGATTGCGACGATGCTTGCCACAATGATCGCGCGAGAGGATACAGGATTGGTTGGCTAATGTTTGAAGGTTTTGTGCGGCAGCACATTGACGTGGGGGACGGCGCGATCCATTGCGTGCGCGCGGGCGATGGTCCGCCGCTGCTCTTGCTGCACGGTTATCCGCAGAATATGGCGATGTGGGCAAGAGTCGCGCCACTGCTCGCGGAAAAATTCACCGTCGTTTGCGCGGACTTGCGCGGGTACGGCGATTCGTTCAAACCTCAAGACGCGGCTGACCACAGCAATTACGCATTCCGCGCGCTGGCACAAGATCAAGTGACACTCATGCGCGCGTTGGGGTTTGAGCGTTTTCATGTCGCGGGACATGATCGCGGCGGACGCACCGCGCATCGCATGGCGCTCGATCATCCCGACGTTGTACTGTCAATGGCGGTGATGGACATTGTGCCAACGTATGCGATGTTCATGGAAACGAATCGGAATATCGCGGGCATGTATTGGCACTGGTATTTTTTATCGCAGCCCGCACCCTTTCCCGAACGATTGATTGAAAACGATCCCGATTTTTTTTACGAAACCTGTCTCGTCGGTTGGGGCGCAACGCGCATTACAGATTTTGATCCCGAAATGTTGGCGGACTATCGTCGCTGCTGGCGCAATCCCCAAATGATTCACGGCTCGTGCTCGGATTATCGCGCGGCAGCTACGATTGATTTATCTCATGATGGCGCGGATTTGGACAAAAAGGTAACTTGTCCAACGTTGGTTTTTTATGGCGCGAACGGCACGATGGCGAAAACGTTTGACATCCCCGCCGAGTGGCGCAAACGCTGCGCGGACGTGCATGTGGCCTCGCTCCCTGGCGGACATTTTTTTATTGACCAATTTCCGCAAGAAACCGCAAAAATTTTGGCGGACTTTTTTGAATGAGCGAATGGCGCGTTACGCCAATCGATTGTGACAGACAGGACGAATCGTGATGTAGAGACGTTTCGGTGAAACGTCTCCGCCCCCAGCGATACGCCCGCGTCACACAAAGGAGCAAGTATCGTGGTCAAAATAGGAATCCTCGCGCGTCTGGAAGCGAAACCAGGCAAAGAACAAGCCCTCGCCGATTTTCTCGCCAGCGCATTACCGCTCGCGCAGGCGGAGCCAGACACAGTGACGTGGTATGCGATCCAAATCGGACCGTCCACGTTCGGCATTTTCGACACCTTTGCCGCCGATGCAGGACGCCAAGCGCATCTCTCTGGGCCCATCGCCGCCGCGCTGATGGCGAATGCCGCAGACCTTTTGTCCGAACCGCCCGATCTCAAAATGATTGACATCCTCGCCGCCAAGTAGAGCAAGTGAAGAGCTTGACCTATGCGATGGTATCAAGTCATGCCGTTCAATGATCTCTGGATCGGCGAGATGCTCCCCGTTAAAGTGGGCGGCGTCAATGTTCTGTTGGTAAATGTCGAAGATGATGTGCGCGCGATGCTCGATCGCTGTCCGCATCGTTCCACGCCGTTGAGTGATGGCATGCTTGAAGGTTCCAAACTCACCTGCGCGCTGCATCATTAGGAATTTAATTGCTTGACGGGCAAAGGCATCAACCCCGAAATCAGCCAGCTCATGCAATTCCCCGTGCGCATCGAGGACGGAATGATTTGCGTCGAAGTGCCAGACCCCAGCGCAATTCCGCAAGCATTGGATATGGGTGAGGACTAATGCGGCGAGGTGACGTGCCACGCATTTCGGAAATGCGTGGCACGTCCCCCCCGAATGACTCATGCCCCGTATCGTGATCGTTGGCGCAAATCTCGCAGGCGGAAACGCCGCGCTGACTTTGCGCGCGGAAGGATTTGACGGCGAGATCATTTTGATTGGCGCAGAACCGCACGCGCCCTATGAACGTCCCCCACTTTCAAAAGAATATCTCCAGAACAAAATGTCATTGGAGAAAATGCTGGTCAAGCCGAGCGCGCAGTACGCAGAACAAAATATTGAAACGCGCTTCGGCAAACGCGTGACGCGCATTGATCCACGCGCACGCGTTGTCGAAATGGAAAACGGCGAACGCATAACGTATGATCAAGTCCTCGTTGCAACGGGCGTGCGAAATCGTCGCTTGCGTGTCCCAGGCGTAGAACTCGAAAACATTTTCGATCTGCGAAATGTGCATGACGCCGATCAAATTCGCGCGGCAGCGCAAAAAAATTCCCATGCCGTACTCGTCGGCATGGGCTTTATCGGTTCCGAAGTCGCGGCATCGCTGCGGCACCACGGCGTCAATGTCACAGTGATCGAGCCGTTCAAGACGCCGTTATATCGCGTCTTGGGCGAACAAGTGGGGAGCTGCTTTACTGCGCTGCATCAAGAGCATGGCGTCGAAATGATTTTTGAGGAAGGGGTTTCATCTTTCGAGGGCACAACGCGCGTGCAGCGTGTCGTGACCAATACGGGGCGGCGCGTCGAATGTGATTTTGTCGTGATGGGCGTGGGCGTTGAACCCGTCACCGATCTTTTAGCCGATTCGGGGGTGAAGCTCGAAAACGGAATCGTCGTGGATGAATACTGTCAAACGAACGTGGAGGGAATTTACGCGGCGGGTGATGTGGCGAATCATTTTCATCCCCTGTTCAACCGACACTTGCGCGTGGAACATTGGCAGAACGCGATCCACCAAGCCCAAACCGCCGCGCGCAACATGCTCGACAAACGCGACGCGCATGACGATGTGCATTGGTTCTGGTCAGATCAATACGATTGCAATGTGCAATACGCGGGACATCACACGGGTTGGGATGACGTGATCGTGCGCGGCAGTTTAGAAGCGCGCAATGCCATCATCTTTTACATGCAAGATTCCAAAATCGCCGCCGCCGTTGGCATCAATCGCGGGCATGACATTCAACGCGCGATGGCGCTCATTCAAGCGCAAGTGCAGCCGAATGTGGATCAGTTGCGCGATTCAAGTATTGATCTGCGCGCGCTAGTACCGGGCGCGCGACTCGTGCGTCCACACGCGCATCACGTCGCCCCGCGCCCCATCGCGATGCCCACCGAACCTAAATGATCAAATAGCCCGGTGAGGGGCGGCGCATCAAATCCAATTCCGTCACGCCGAGCGCTTCCGCCACGCGCGCCAATTCATCGCCTTGCGTTTTGTATTCCCCAAGTTCAATCGCGGCGATCAATGCTTCATCCAAGTTCGCGCGCTGTGCCAATTCCGCTTGCGAGAGTCCTAATTTCTCTCGCGCTTGCATCACTTGCGTGCCGAGTTGTTTGGTTGAGACAACCATACTGTTCTCCTCTGGTTAGAGTGTTTGATCTGACATAGAAAATTTTTATGCGTAGGTAGCGCTCTCTAGCGCGGGGGAAAAGTTCGGCGTTAGAGAACGCCTCGCTACGCAATGTTAGGATGGGCGAGGACAAGATTAGCATAGAGGACGATTCATTGCAATAAATTTTTGATTTGAGATAAAAAATGGAAACCGACATCATCAACGTCATGGGCAACGAAGTTTCATCGAGCGAAGTGGAACAAATTCTCTTGACCCATCCCGCCATCGCGCAAGCCGCCGCCATCGGCGTCCCAGATTCGTTTCTCGGTCAAACCGTCAAAGCATTCGTCGCGTTCAAACCCGCTCAGCAAGCCACCGAAAAAGAAATTATCGCGTTTTGCAAAGAACGCTTGGCACGCCATCAATATCCGCGTCAAGTTGAAATTTTGGACGATCTGCCAAAAGATGAAACGGGCGCGATTTCGCATCGCGCCTTGCGCGCGCGCGAGTCGGCGCGTTTGCGCGGGCAATCCTAATAGCCGAGTCAAATAGAGTTCGCAGAGCTTGTCATTCTGAGGGACGAAGAATCTCAGCGCGACAACCGAGATTCTTCGTCCCTGCTCAGAAACTCCCAAGTCCTATTCGAGTCAGGGGATGGAAAACGCGAATCTGCGCGAATCAAAACGCGAATCTCCGCGAATCTTTTAGAAACAAAATAAATTTCGCGTAGATTCGTTCCGATTCGCGTAGATTCGCGTTGGAAAAGGTTCTGTCATTAAACATCACGCCCGCGCGTGATGTGGGTCTCAGAATGACATGAGCGTTTTTCTATAAAGCACCCCACAGGAGCAACCATGTCACTAATTGACACCCCTACCAACGGAAAACCGCGCCATTACAAAATGTTGATCGGCGGCGAATGGGTGGACGCGCGCTCTGGCAAAACTTTTGACAGCATCAATCCGTTCACAGGGCAAGTGTGGGCGGTGATGCCTGACGCGGACGAACATGATGTAGATGCCGCTGTACGCGCGGCGCGTTTTGCGTTCGATGAAGGTCCGTGGGGAAAAATGACGGGGACGGAACGCGCGCGCTTGCTGCGTCGTTTCGCCGCGTGCTTAGCTGACAAAGCTGAAGACATTGCGACGATTGAAAGCACGGACAATGGCAAACTGATTCGCGAAATGCACGGGCAGCTGAAAGCATTGCCCGAATGGTACTATTATTTCGCAGGTGCAGCTGACAAGCTGCAAGGCGAGACGATTCCGAGCGACAAACCCAATTTTTTTGTGTACACGCGCCGCGAACCGATTGGCGTTGTGGGCGCGATCACGCCGTGGAACTCGCCCCTCTTGTTGCTCTCGTTCAAATTAGCCACCGCACTCGCGGTGGGCTGCACATTCGTCGTCAAACCTTCCGAACACACAAGCGCGTCAACGCTCGAATTTGGCAAACTTTTTGCCGAAGCGGGTTTTCCGCCCGGCGTTTTCAATGTCGTCACAGGTTTTGGCACAACGGCAGGCGCGCCGCTCGTGCGACATTCGGGCGTGGATAAAGTGGCGTTCACGGGTTCAACGGCGACGGGGATTCAAGTAATGAAAAATGCAGCCGATCATCTTGCGCGCGTCACACTTGAAATGGGCGGCAAATCACCCAACATTGTTTTTGCCGACGCGGATGAAGGCGTGGTCAATGGCGTTGTCTCGGGCATTTTTGCGGCGAGCGGGCAAACGTGCATCGCGGGTTCGCGCCTCTTTGTGCAAGCGCCTATCCATGATGAAATCGTCAGCCGCGTGGCGGATCGCGCACGCGCGATCAAGTTAGGCAACCCGTTGGTGATGGAAACGGAAATGGGTCCCGTCGCGTTCAAACAGCAGCAAGACAAAATCAAAAATTTCATCACGAACGCGCAGCGCGACGGCGCGCAACTCGTGTACGGTGGGAACGTTCCCACAACACCTGAATTGGTGAATGGCTATTTCATTGAGCCGACGATTTTTACGCAAGTGCATAATCAGATGGAGATTGCTCAAGAAGAAGTTTTTGGTCCAGTCCTTTCTGTCATCCCGTTCGAGTCCGAGGAAGAAGTAATTCGTCAAGCGAATGATTCGTGCTATGGACTCGCGGCGGGGATTTGGACGAACGATATTCGCCGCGCGCATCGCGTCGCGCACGCGTTGCGCGCAGGCACCGTTTGGATCAATTCGTACCGCACACTTTCATTCAATACGCCGTTCGGCGGATACAAGATGAGTGGGATGGGGACAGAGAACGGACTGGACAGCATGCGCGAATACACGCGCACAAAATCGGTGTGGGTGGAACTTTCAGGGCAGACGCGCGATCCGTTCAAACTCGGTTGAGTTCAAATTTTTTTATGCTGCTCACGTAACCACTCACCATTATCACAATGATCGCCTTTGAGTTGGTGGACGAAAACGCGAATCCCCGCGAATCGTAGCGAATCTTCACGAATCAAAAGAATATAAAAATTTTCGCGTAGATTCGTAAATGATTCGCGGAGATTCGCGATAAAAGGTCTAACTCGAAAAAATTTCCGCGATTTCAAAACGCGCTTCAAGGAGTAATCAAATGAAAATTACACGCTTCAACGATGCGCCAAAGTATGACGCCGCAAAACATTTTGACGTGTATGCGATGCACTTGCAGGATAAAAATCTTAGCAGTGGCGCGCCGTTCTGGGTTGGCTTTTCACATTACTTGCCGGGCGGCAAGGCGGAATGGGATGGCTCACCGTTTCATAAAGTCTATGTTGTGTTGGAGGGAGAGATAACCGTCGCCACAGAGGAAGGCGAACAAGTTTTGCGCCAGCTTGATTCTTGTTATCTTGCGCCCAATGAACGACGACAGGTACGCAACGACACAAATCATATTGCTAAATTGCTTTATGCGATTACATATCCGACGGAATAAAAACAAACCAGTCCATCTTGGACTGGTTTGTTTCTCTCACAACAGATCGCGCTACTTTATTTTTCCACGATCAAATAAATTGCCTTCCCCCATCCACAATCAACGTCTGCCCCGAAATAAAGTCGCTCGCGCGCGACGCCAAAAATAATGCCGCGCCCACAACATCTTCCGCCGTCTCTGCGCGTTTCAATGCCCCGCGCGTCACGCCGTACTGTTCCGCATTTTCAATCAATCCCAAACTCGCTTCGGTCAAGGTGAAGCCTGGCGCGATGGCGTTGACCGTGATATTAAAATCGCCGCACTCGCGCGCCAACGCGCGCGTCAACGCAATCACCCCGCCCTTGGACGCGACGTAATGCGTCCAATATGTCGAGCCACTAAACACCGTCGCGGAAGAGAGATTGATAATTTTTCCCCCGCCCTGCTGCTTCATGTACGGAAACACCGCTTTCGCGCACAGCCACACCCCTTTCAAATTCACCGCCATCACCTTGTCCCAAATTTTTTCGTCCAACTCATAAAACGGTTTCCGTTCCAATCCCGCGTATATCGCCGCGTTGTTGATGAGAATGTCAATGCGTCCGAAATTTTCTACTGCATTTTTCGCCATTGCTTGCGTAGATGCTTCATCTGCCACATTCACATTCATCGCAATCGCCTGTCCACCTTGCGCGTGAATCAGCGCGACGGTTTCTTGCGCGCCCGCGTCATTCAAATCCGCAACCGCGATAAACGCGCCCTCCCGCGCGAACGCCAGCGCAAACGCGCGTCCGAGTCCGCCTGCCGCGCCTGTGATGAGGGCGACTTGATTATGAAACATTCGTTTATTCGTTTCCTATTCGTTGACACCGCTAACCAGCACAATATTGCACCGCGCGCGGGCAGCAGACGTTTCACCGAAACGTCTCTACGGCGCAAATTCTTTCCGCGTCGCCGCCACAATCTCCCACGCCATCTCTTTTCCTTTTTCCGTTGCCAGCCATGTCGGAATTTTGCTTTCGACAAAATCCAAAAATTCGAGCGGCGTTTGACGATACCACACGCAGCAGATATGCGTCGCAGGCACCGAATAACGCCACAATTTATCGGCGTCTTTGACGATGGCATCTTCGAGCGAGTGCGGCGGCGGATTCGAGTCGTGACCGTCAATAATTTTTTGAATCGCCGCGATTTTTGCTTCATCGTACTTTAACCCGCGCAAAATTTCGCCAGCTAGACGCGCGCCCTCTTGTTCGTGCAAGCGCGTAATTTTTTCATCCCACCCAATTTGCGCGCCGTACAATCCTTTGAGATGCGTTTCTTCTGGCACATTAAAGTACCCAATATCGTGCATCAAAATCGCGGGCAGCACAATCGCTTCATCCGCTTCAGGATACGCGGCGAGCAATTCCTTTGCGCGTTCGTACACATGCGGCACATGAATTTCATTCGAGCGCGTTTGCCAGTAGGGTTCGGAGAGGTGGTAGATTTCGTCGTAGATGGACATGGAGATTTCGGATTTCAGATTTCAGATTTTTGATTTCAGATTTTTGATTTTTGATTTTTGATTTTTGAATTTCGATTTTCGATTGACGTTTCTCGATTCTCGTTTCTCGATTCTCGTTTCTCCATCCCCTACACCGCCAAATAAATTGTCTTTAATTCCAAATACTCGTCCAACGCGAACCGTGATTTCTCGCGTCCGAGTCCGCTTTCTTTGTAGCCGCCGAAAGGGACGAGATTGTAGGAACGATGAATGTTATTGACCCAGACGGAACCCACTTCGAGTTGTTCCGCGATGCGCCACGCGTTGCCAACATTCGCGCTAAAAATGTAGGCGGCGAGTCCGTACACGGAATCGTTCGCGCGTTCAATCGCGTCGTCGAGATTTTCAAAGGGCATCACGCCGACAACGGGACCAAAGGTTTCTTGCGTCATGATTTTCATGTCGTGGTTGGTGTCCGCGAGAACGGTGGGCGGGAAAAAATAGCCGCGCGCATATTCGTCGCCCGTCAAACGTGCGCCGCCTGTGATGAGACGCGCGCCTTTTTGCAGCGCGTCCGCGACATGCAGTTCACTGTTGCGAAAAATTTTTTCGTTGATGAGCGGACCGAGTTGACTCGCGGGATTCATGCCGTCGCCGATTTTTAATTCGCGCGCGGATTCGGAAAAACGCTCGAGAAAATTTTCGTACAACGTTTCGTGGACGTACAAACGGTTCACGCGATAACAAAATTGTCCCGTGTTGGCGAACGCGTGTTTGACGAGCGCGGGAATCGCCGTGTCCAAGTCCGCGTCCGCGCACAGTATCGCGGGGCATTGCCCGCCCATTTCGAGCGTGACGCGTTTGTTTGTTCCCGTTGCGAGCGCGGCGATCTGTTTGCCCGCGTGCGTGCTGCCTGTGAACGCGATTTTGCGCGGCGTGGGATGCGTCACTAACGCTTGTCCGATTTCGTTGCCGTATCCTGTAACAACATTAAACACACCCGCAGGATAACCGACTTGCGAAAAAAGTTCCGCGAGTTTCAAAGTCGTCAACGGCGTATCTTCGGCGGGTTTAGCTACGACAGTGCAGCCCGTCACCAACGCCGCGCCGAGTTTGAAAATCAAAAGCGTGATGGGATAGTTGAACGGCGCGATGGCAATGACGACGCCGACGGGTTCTTGAATGACGAGGACGCGTTCGTTCGGTTCATTCAGCAACGGCATTTCGCCGCGCAAACGCAGCCCTTCTTCCGCGTAATAATCCAACAAATCCGCGCTGCGTTCGATTTCCGTTTTCGATGCCGCAAGCGGACGTCCCAATTCGAGGGTGAGGGAGCGTACGAGTTCATCCGCACATTCTCGCATTTTGTTCGCAGCTGCATGTTGCAATTTGACGCGCTGCGTCATGGGCGTCGCGCGCCAAATTTTGAACGCCGCGTGCGCCGCTCGAATCGCGCAATCCGCATCCTGCGCGTTGCCTGCTGGCACATCACCAATCACCTCACCCGTAGCGGGATTGAGGATGGGGATGCGCGCGCTGGCGTTCGCGCGGGTGTGGGTGTTGTTGATGAAAAATTCCATTGTGTCGGCTTGTCATTGCGAGGAGCGCCCTCTGCGATGCGATGCACTTCATCGCCGCAATCTCAGCGCGGCAAGCATCGCGATTGTAGCGTCTACGAGACCGCGTATGTGATTCGAGTCACGCTGAGATTGCTTCGCAAAGGACGCTCGCAATGACAAATTACGTCATCACCTCAATCATCAACTCCTCGCACGCCATTTCCAAACGTTCCATAGCTAAATTGCGCGCGGCGTCCGTGAACAAACTTGGATACACTTCTTGATGCAGATATTGAACATAGCGCGCGGGCGTCCACTTGTGCCAATCGCATGCGACGGCAATGCCTGTGGTGGTAAAGCGCCACAATTTATCTGCGTCTTTCATCAATTCATCTTCGCGTGAAAGCGCGTGCGCGCGCGAATCGTGTCCGTCAATAATTTTTACCACCGCGTCAATCACGTCACCCGAATAATCGAGCGACAATAAAATTTCGCGCGCGAGCCGCGCACCGATTTCTTCATGCAGGCGGCGCAAATCACTTGACAAAATTTGCTCCATGTTCGGACCGAACGCTTTTTCAAAAATTTCCTTTTCGTCAATCTCCGCCCAGCCAATATCGTGCAGCAGCACCGCCAACAAAACTATTTCGCTGTCCGCTTCGGGATGCTGCCGCAAAATTTTTTCCGCGCAATGGTACGAGATGGGCACATGCACATCGTTCTTGCGCGCGCGTAGGTAAGGTTTCGCTGCGCGCCAGACGGGGAGAAACTTTTCGGGAGCAGGCATGGTTATCAGCGTCAGACTTTTGAAACGCGAATCTACGCGAATAAAAAAGCGAATCCGCGCGAAATTTTTTTTGTTTTTCTATTCGTGGAGATTCGTAAAGATTCGCGTAGATTCGCGTTTCAAATCCCCTAACTCCATCCCGCTACTGCTTTACAATCCCCGCCCCACCTTTTCGCAGCACGTATTTTTGAATTTTGCCTGTCGCGGTTTTGGGGAGTTCGGGGACAAACGAGACCCACTGCGGCATTTTGAAATGCGCGAGATGGTCACGCGCAAATTGTTTGATTTCCGCTTCTGTCGCGGTGGCGTTGGGACGGAGGACGACGAACGCGTGCGGAGCTTCGCCCCATTTTTCGTGCGGCATCCCAACGATGGCGACTTCTTGAATCGCGGGATGGCGCAAGAGCGCGCCTTCCACTTCGACGGACGAGATATTCTCGCCGCCGCTGATAATCACATCTTTCATGCGGTCACGAATTTCGGCATAGCCGTCGGGATGCACCACCGCCGCGTCGCCCGTGTGAAACCAGCCATCACGAATCGCAGACGCGGTGGCTTGCGGGTCATTGTAATACCCCTTCATCACCACGTTGCCGCGCACCACAATTTCACCGAGCGTTTGTCCATCGTGCGGCACCTCGTTGCCATTCGCGTCCACAATTTTTAATTCGCCCGATGTGACGAGTTCGACACCTTGCCGCGCTTTGATAATCGCGCGTTCCGTTGGGGAAAGCTGCGCGTGTTCGGGGCGCGGTTCGCAAATCGTAATGAACGGCGCGGTTTCGGTCAGCCCGTACACCTGCGTCAGTTCCCAACCAAATTCGCCTTCAATGCGTTCAATGGTTGCAGCTGCAGGCGGCGCGCCCGCTGTGAACAATCGCACACCGCGCGGTGGATTGCCGCGCACTTCTTGCGGCGCGTTCGCAATGCTAATGAGAACGGTGGGCGCGGCGCAAAACATGGTGACGTTTTCATTTGCAATCAATTCAAAAATTGTTTTCGGCAAAACTTGGCGCAAACAAATATGTGCCGCGCCAATCGCCGTAATAATCCACACAAATGTCCAGCCGTTCGCGTGAAACATCGGCAGCGTCCAAAGATAACGGTCACGCATCGTGAGGTTGTGATGCAGCAGCGTGCCGACGATGTTCATGTATGCGTTGCGATGCGTAATCATCACGCCTTTGGGACGCGCCGTTGTGCCGCTGGTGTAATTGATGGCGAGCAAATCGCCTTCGTTGATTTCGGGCGCGACAAATTGCGGCGACGACGTGGCGAGTGTGGCTTCGTAATTCACCCAGCCCTCTTTATCACCTTCGAGCGCGACAAATTTTTCGACATTCGGTAATTCCGCGCGAATACTTTCCACCGCGTCCAAATAATCGCTGTGCGCGCACACCATCCGCGCGCCGCTGTGATTGATAATGTATGCAAAGTCGCCCACGATGAGCCGATAATTGATTGGCACAATCACCGCGCCGATTTGCGGGACGCTGTAAAACGATTCGAGCTGCGCGTGTGTATTGGGCGCAATATACGCGACGCGGTCTCCTTGCTGGACGCCAAAATTTTGCAGCGCGTTTGACCAACGGTCACAGCGTTCAAAAAATTGCGCGTAGGTAAAGCGCTGCGCGCCATCTACAACCGCTTCGCGTTCGGCATACAAACGGCGCGCGCGGCGCGCAAATTCGAGAGGGGTGAGGGGGATTTCCATGTGAGTCCTTTATGGGGTGAGGTAAATTTCAAGAGATGATTCGCGATGATTGTTGGTCTGTTGCCAACGGATAGGGTAGCGGATAAACGGATAAGCGGATGTGCAAATCTCATCGCTAAAGTAATTTTGACAGCGATTCTATTTCGCGTATAGTTTTTGCGCCGATGAGGTGCCCCGAACTATACGAGGATACATGGCACAGTTGCGATACTGTGCGCCTGTCGGAGCGAATTACGTGACCCCATAGTTGCAAAACTGTGGGGTTTGTTTTTTGCAACGACTCATTTCGTGGTGATTGTCAGTCCGCCTGCCAACGGATAGGGGAACGGATAAACGGATAAGCGGATGCGCGCGCGCCCCTATCCGTTTATCCGCTTATCCGTTTTCATCATCCGTTGGCAGCGGGTCTGGCGGCACATCTCGCGCTTTGTCTGCTGATTCGTCCACGCCCGCACGTTGCGGCGGTCCCTGTTCGGACGGACGCCACAAAAATCGCTTCAGATGTTTTTTCCATTCTCCCAAATCGCTCGGCGGCAAAATTCTTTGATGCTCCAACCGCTTGCGTCCAAAATTAAAGAGCAAGCCAACAGGCGCGTCTGTCGCCGCCAAAAAGCCAATCGTTTGCGCCACTTCTGCTTTCGTCAAAAAATGCGGGAATGCCTCAACTTCCACGACAACTTTATTTTCAACCCAATGGTCTGCGAACGTCACCCCAATCCAAACATCGCCATCATACACATCCACGCGATATTCCGTTGAAACTTCAAGCCCATCCGCTTTCATCTCTGCTGTCAATGCGCGCTGATACATTTTTTCGCGCAAGCCAGGTCCCAAACGATTATGCACGCGCATCGCGCAGCCAATGATGCGATACGTAATGTCTTGATAGGGAATGTTGGGATTTAGTGGCATAACATTCTCCTTGCGCGGGGGACTCTGCCAACGGATAGGGTAGCGGATAAACGGATAAACGGATGTGTGCGCGCCTATCCGCTTATCCGTTTTCATCATCCGTTGGCAGCCCATTTTCGTCAATCAATCATTTCATCCTGATTGTCAGTCCGCCTGCCAACGGATACATAACGGATAATCGGATATACGGATGTGTGCGCGCCTATCCGCTTATCCGTTTATCCGTTTTACCATCCGTTGGCAGTCCACCTTCGCAAGTCATTTTTTCATCGTGATTGTCAGTCTGCCTGCCAACGGATAGGGTAGCGGATAAACGGATAAACGGATGTGTGTGCGCGCCTATCCGATTATCCGTTTATCCGTTTTCATCATCCGTTGGCAGTCCCCATTGGCAGTCCCCGTTGGCAGCACTCCCTTCTCCCCCATTCGTTGACCCCACCAACCGCGCGGCGCGGCACGTCACCGCGACGCTATTGTTCACCAACTTTAAAAATTGAATCACGTACAGGATACTCTTGAAACTCGGTCTCGTGCGACTTCAGCTGGTGACCAGAACCATCCAAAAGGAGACCATCCTCGCAGAGGCCACCATTGAGGGTCCCATGTGCGTGCATGGGTTAGCTTTGAGGCTGAGGTGTAAGCCTCCTTTGCCTTACACCCTTCTCTAAGTTTTTCATACGATTGTCCTGCAATCCAATGGCTTGAGGCAACATCGTTTAGTAGTCCTCTTGCGAGGATTTGGCTTGCGTCCCAAGGCCACACTTTTCCCACAGGTGGTATTGGTTCTTTTTTATTATCAGGACTTTCGCTTGTCATTTCGAGCGGAGCGAGAAATCTCGTTTTGCCCAGCGAGATTTCTCGCAAAACCGCTCGAAATGACAACTAAGCGAAAGCCCTGATTATCAAACTCCATCTGCTGACGCTCGGCGATGCCTGCATATTGGTCTATAACTTGTTCGGCTGATGCTATGGCAAGGTTGTAATCTCGTTTTTCGAGCGCGCGCCATGCCTCGATTGTCCAACGCTCATTTTGCGAGGGCGGACCGAAAAACCAAACGCGGATGGTCTCTCCTATGGGCATTGGTGTCAAATCCGTCAAGAAGATGATGACGAAAGTGATTACAAAGATAGTTATCGCTTGTCGCCTATTCAACATTTCGTGTGATTCAGCGACAAAACGTTTGTAGAGAGCTACAATAGATACTGCCATGGCTCCCCCGAATGCATTAGCGAGAATGGTTTCAATAAACATGGTCTGCTCCTTTCTTGAAATAGCAGGGACGAGCATCAGCTAACTTTATTTCACAACACACTTCTTCATTCAAGTATCGTGTGGAGGTGATGCTTGACCTGTTAGCAAAATCCCCTCATCCCTCATCCCTCCCCCTCCATCATACCCCCAAACTCCCCTCCCCAAAAACCTAAACTTCCAGAGCTTGCGAGACTCTGGAAGTTTAGAAAAAGGGAGGGGGTTAGTTCAAGAAAGTGACCGTGCCGTTCGTGCCGTCTACGCGGAGCATTTGCCCATTTTTTATTTTCTGCGTGCCGAATCCTGTGCCGACGACTGCGGGCAAACCATACTCGCGGCAGACGATTGCGGCGTGCGACATCATGCCGCCAATGTCCGTCACCGTTGCGGCGATGCGCGAAAAGACGGGCGCCCAACTTGGCGCGGTGATGGGACACACCAAAATTTCGCCTGGCTGCACTTGGTCAATTTCGGAGGAACCTGTAATGACGCGCGCGGGACCTTCGACAGTGCCAGGCGAACCCGCAAAGCCAGTCAATTTGTCATCCGCGCCGCCAGAGAGCCACGTATTGATGCTCGCGTTCGTGATACCCCACAGCATAATCGTGAACGGTTCCGTGACGACTTCGGGCGGCGTGCCGAGTGCGGGGGGCGGGGTCCACGCTTGCAGCGCGGCATAGATTTTTTTGCGGCGTTCGATTTCTTTCGGCCAATACTTGCTGCCTCTGTCGGGCGCGCCGACTGCCCAACCCGTACTTAAATCAAAAATCGCAACGGGGATTTCGTCGCGGCGCAAAAAGAAAATGTCGTTCGCGTCTTGCCAAAAACCCGCGTTCGCGAATACCTTGCCCAACTCGCGCACTTTGCGCCAGAACACCGAACACGTCCAATGCTCGATATAGAAATTGTGATTCTCAATGTACGGGAACACCGTGCGCGCGAGTCCGATTTTGCCGCGAAACGCCGCGCGCTGTTCATCATCGGGCAAGAGTTCCGCGTACTCGTCCGCGATTTCGTCACGCTCTTTGCGTAATTTTTCCAGCGGACGTTTCAGGTCAACGCCTTTTTCAATGTCACCGATGTAGCCCTTGATAAAACCAAACGGCACGTCCATATTGTCGAGCCACACCTTGTCGGCGTGATTCATGCCCGTTCCCGAATTGTAACTCACGTTACGCACAAAGTGTAAAAACAGGTGTAAAGTAGGGTCATGGATGACCAACTCCTCGACCTCTACACGGATTACTTGATCAGTTCGTTCAGTCTGGTCACGGCGACTGGACTTTCCGCGT
>Ga0247727_10006515_pt1 | contig 22917 bp, 14 predicted proteins | sample WisWelCaveWW1625_FD_202498 | JGI IMG/M metagenome (GOLD analysis project Ga0247727, IMG submission 202498) | Biofilm microbial communities from Wishing Well Cave, Virginia, United States - WW16-25 | ecosystem: Environmental > Aquatic > Deep subsurface > Groundwater > Cave microbial mat | place...
CGATTTTAGAAACATGCGATTTTAGAAACTGGCCCATAACATAATGCGAACCAGTCACACAAATAAGATCGTCTTTCTGTGCCTGTGCGACGGCCTTGTTAAATGCCTCTGTGATTGAGGGGCAAATAGCATAGGAGGCGGTATGGGAAGCTATTTCCTGCCCAAACTTTTCCGCGGACAAAGCCCGCTCAGAATCTGGCCGCGTGATAACAACAAAGTCGGCTTCAAGGGCAATCATTCTGGAAATTGTTTTGTAATCTTTATCGACCAGCAGTCCAATCACCATGATCAAACGATTGAATCGAAACACTTCTTTCAAAGAACGTAGAAGCTCTTTCATCCCGGCTGGATTGTGCGCCACATCGATTACCACCTTTGGCGAATCTTGGAGCTTCTGCAGCCGCGCCGGCCAATTCACCGATCGCAATCCGGCGCGGAAAGCCTCTTCCTCCAAAAAAAAATTCTGCTGCCGTAATATTTCAGTCGCAAAAATTGCAAGCGCCGCGTTTCTTACCTGATGGCGTCCAGCCAGGCCAGTTTCTAAAGCATGCAATGATCGCTCAGGCAAGATTAGATCAAACTCGCTGCCCTCCTCTCCGATGCGGGTGATCCTGGATTGGCTCATTTCTTTGACGGCATAAAAAGGGGCATCCATCTCAACGCATTTGTCGTGAAGAACCCGATTGACGGATTTTTTGTGAGCGCCGGAGACACATGGCACCTTTTTCTTAATAATGCCTGCCTTCTCCTTGGCGATTTGCTTAATGGCGCGCCCCAAATGCTCGGTGTGGTCGAGATCGATTTCGGTAATGACGCTTACGAGTGGAACAATAACATTGGTGGCATCAAATCGCCCCCCCAACCCCACTTCGATGATTGCCAGATCGACCTGCTCATCGGCAAAATATTGAAATGCCACAGCCGTCAACGCCTCAAAATAGGTGCACCCGATTCTCGTTATACCCTCTCGGTTTTGTTCAAGGTAATGAGCTAATTTACTTTTTGCGATGTTCTCGCCATTAACCTTTATCCTCTCCTCTACATCCACCAAGTGCGGCGAGGTGTAAAGTCCGGTTTTGTACCCATCCATTCTATACATGGAATCCAACATAGCAGCGGTGGAGCCTTTGCCATTGGTCCCTGCAATCTGAACGCTTTTGAAACGCAGATGCGGGTCGCCCATCGCCTCCAACAAGGAGGTGATGCTCTCGAGCCCCAATCGCCAACCGAACTGTAGAAGCTGATTCAGGAAATGATATGTATCATTATCGGACATAGTGTTAGCAAAACAACCACGTTACTGTGCAATTTATTACCGTTAGATTAGGTAATATTTTGCACTCAATGTGAAATAACCGCTGGCAAAAATAGGTCTTAACTATACCGCTCAAACTGATTTCGTGTGAGTACTCGGCTTATCATCTATTTTCTTTTGACTTATGGTGGCAACCTATATTTCGCGGGCAACCTCTGCTTTTGACAAACTCTTACTGGAAATGCTCTCTTTGCATGGCATGTGTTTTGCAAAAAATTCAACAACTTATTGATTCTATTTCAAAAAAAAAGCCGAAATTCTGAAGGTGAAAGTTAACTTGCACAACAAGTTTTACCACATGACGCTACAGCTTTTCTTAACCGTATGCTGGTTAAGCTCTCTGTATGCAGGCATAACCGGGACGATTTCCGGCAAAATTCGTGATAAAGAAACCAGCACGGTTTTGCCGGGCGCAGCAATCATCGTTGAAGGTACGACGATAGGTGCCATGGCAGACAAAACCGGATTCTATATGATTCACAATTTACCGGCCGGAACTTACGATGTCAGCATCAGCATGATCGGCTATTCCAAGCTTACAATAAAAAATGTTAAAGTCAATGTCGATTTAAACACTGAGTTAAGCTTCAATTTGACGACCAAGGTTTTGCCGCTGGGAGAAGTAGTGGTCACGCAAAACCGCCAGCTCATTCAAAGCGAAATCACCTCATCTACTTATTTTGTTTCGGGAGACGAGATCAACAAACAACTCGCGATTGATTCCTATCATGATGCCATTGCACTTTTGCCGGGCAATGTTGGCAATCATTTCCGCGGCGGTCGCGAAACCGACGTAACGTACATGCTGGATGGCCTGCCCATTCAAGGAGGACTCTCGCGCGAAATCTCGAGTTATTTTCCCAACAGCTCAATCGTGGAAATGATGGTCCAAACCGGTGGCTTCACCGCTGAGTACGGCCAGGCATCTTCCGGGATCGTCAATGTGGTTACCAAAGATGGCAAAAATAAAGTCGAAGGAAGCCTTAAAACTTATTCCGATTTCTTCGACACGGGCATCACAGGAACCGACAACACTCGCCGCCTCGACTTCAACGTTGGCGGGCCCGTTACTATTGGCTTGGGTGGACCACTCATCAACGCTAACTATTTCATTTCGGCGGATCTCAACCTCAGCGATACACCTTACCACAAGGAATTGCGCGAATCCTTTGGCTCACCTCTCTTCAAAAACTATAACATCAATTCCAAGTTGTCATTTGATGTTGGTGCGAACACCGTGTTCAGCTTGCAAGGGTTGCTTTCCAATTGGAGATGGCGAAGGTTCGATCCACAATGGGAGACGAACCTCGAGGGGCTGGCCGAAAACCGGCACTACAGCCATAGATTGAGCGTATCTATAACCCATACGTTTAGCTCACATGTGTTTGCCGCGCTTCGTTACGCCAATTACTCCTACAAACGCTCGGTGCTGGGCGAATTTGGTAATCCACAGAGCGACCTGACTTTTGAAGACCCAACCGATCCACAGAGCCGCATTATCAACGGCGTGCAGCCCTGGGAAGAAGATACACGCGAGCGCATCAACCTAATCAAATTTGATCTTGTGGGACAGGTTTCTCAGCATCACCTTATCAAAACCGGAATTGATTTTCAAAATTACCATCTCAATTCTGCGGTCGAACGCTTTGAGCCCCTGCCGCTCCAGGGCTCACAGAGCGGCATTGCAGCAAACATAACCCAAAACAACTTCAGCTATACACCAAAATTCTTTGCATTGTACATCCAGGACAAGCTCGAATTTAGCGGAGTCAGCGCCAACTTTGGCTTGCGATACGATATCTTCTCACCGGAAGTTAGCATTGATGAAATACCGCAAGAGTTTGAAGTTCTTCGTGCGAGATTGCAGGCCCCGCAAACTCGTACGAAGTCAATAAATCACACTCCGCTGTCTCCCAGGTTGGGAATTGCGATACCGCTATCTGACAACGAACGCTTACACGTCAACTACGGCTGGTATTATCAGATGCCGCCGCTCTATTATTCATACTCCAATGTCGAGCATCGACTCAATGGCTACGTGCCAATCATCGGCAGTGTCGATCTACAACCTATTAAAACCACATCAGCAGAGTTCAGTTACAAGCGCGTAGTTGCCAACGATCTGCTTTTTGTTTTCACCGGATTCACCAAGCGATTTAAAAACTTAATTGACACCGAGACCTTCATCTTAGCAGACACTCTGATCGATTCGGATACCTCGCCGGTTGGCTTCAGCCGCTACGCCAATTCAGCGTCCGGGAAGGCCTCGGGATTTGAGGTCACTTTGCAGAAGCGGTTCAATCAAAACATCTCTGGGCGAATCAGCTATACCTACATGAAAGCCAGGGGCACAAGCTCGAGTTCCGAAGAAGAATTTAAGCTTAGGTTAGAAGGCGCGTCGCCGGTTGAAAAGGGTGAGTTCCCCCTGAGCTGGGATCAACGGCATTCGTTCATTCTCGACGCCAACTACGAAACCCGTCAGGTGCAGGTGAATGTGCTATACCGTTTGTTCAGCCCACTGCCCTTCACAACTCCTGGCAGTGCGACTCCCAACGACGCTAGAATGTCCTGGCGCAATATCCTCGACGTCAAAATTCTTTTAAAGTCAACCAACCTTTTGAAAGGCAAATTTACTCCGTTCGTTGAAATCCGTAACATCTTCGATCAAAATCATATAGTCAACCAACCTGACGACACCGGCACCCGCGCTTATCGCCTCTTCGATCCCATCAACTCAAACTCCGGGAGACGGCTGCGGCTCGGCATATCACTGGATTTTTGATCTAACTGCATCATTCATTAAAACTTTCACCGCAAAGGCGCTAAGCTGCAGAAAACGAACAGATTGCAAATTACTTGCTATTGCTTTCTATTTTAATCTCTATTTTCTCGAATTTTGCCTCTCCGCGTCTTTATGGTTTATAAATTATTCCGGCTAATTGAAGAGTGGTACCCAAATAAAAAAACCCGCTGATTACATCCAGCAGGCTTTTTGGGTTTTCAATCAACCGTTACGAAGGTCCGAAACCTTCGCAAGGGTACCAAAAACTATTTGACGTACTTTTTGTAGCGCGCGTTGATGCGTCCCCAATGCAGGTTGTTGAGGAAATTATCGATATACTTGGCACGCCCGGGGCCATCTTTGTGATAATAGGCGTGCTCAAAAACGTCGCAGGAAATGAGTGGAATACCGCCCCAGATGGCGCCATACTGATGTTCGTCGACCAGCACATTGAGCAGCCGCTGGGAGTAAAGAGCGTCGTAAACCAGCAAGCCCCAGCCGCTCAACTTCGCTGCCACGGAGCACGCCTTGAATTCTGCTTTCCACTTATCCACCGAGCCAAAATGTTTCTCGATCGCAGCCTTGATATCCGGGCCCTTGCTGATATCGCCGTCGCCGCCGAGCACTTCCCAATAAACATCGTGCAGCAACGCGCCGGAATGATTCCAGGTGAACCGCCGCTTCAGCTCGCCGATGTCGCTCCAGTTGCCATTGGCGGCAGCGGGGTCCGCCTTTTCCAGCCCTTGCTCTATTTTATTTAGAAAAGTAACGTACCCTTTGTGGTGAGTGTTATAATGCCAATCGGTGGTTTCCGGCGAGACCACATCCTTCAGCAATTTTTTGGCGTCCTCGTCCGAATATGGTCGGGCATTGAATTTCCATTCGTAAGCCATGTTATAACCTCCTTCTATTGATGATAACTGGTTAGACTAAAAAATTACAAACATAATCTAAAACTATTTTTTGTTAAATCAAGCCCTGAGAAGTAATTTTGCAGGGAAATAAAGAGAGACCGTTTAAATAACTTGCTTGAGTTTCTTCACGAATTCCTTTTCATCAACTCGAAACTTGCAGGCCTTGCGCCCATTAATGAAAATTACCGGAATTTGTTCTTTGTATTCGTTATAGAGCCGTTGATCATTTGTGATGTCGACGTCGATCATCTCAAACGGGCGCCGGCTCCGAACTCGCTGCAGGACCGTCTTGGCCTCATCGCAAAGATGGCAGTCGGGTTTCGAGTAAATTTCAACTTTTGGCTTTTGCTTCTTCCTGCTTAACAAATTCATCGAACTTCATCTTTTCGTACCAATTGCCCGCCATGAATTTGAGTATCAGTGTAAAACGATCGGCCGGGATGTACCCGGAGATAGATGTGATTAATTCGCCTTTGTTGCTTAAAAAACTGGTCGTCGGGAAACCGCGCACTCCGAACATCATGCTCAGCTCGCGGCCAGAGTAACTCGTGCCTTTAAATTTATACTGTTCATCGGTCTCTGCATTGACCTTTGCCATCACCGCGTTCTGACGAGCGAAGGTAATTACCTCTTTGTTGCCGTATGTATCTTTGTCCATGACTTTACACCAGTGGCACCAATCGGTGTAAAAATCTACCACCAACAGCTTTTTCTGCTTTTGAGCCAGATCTATTCCTTTGTCAAAGGCATGCCATTCAATCGCTTCGGCAGTCTTGGTTTTCGTCTGGCCTTCGCCCTTTTGGGAAAAAACTCCTTGAAAAGCAACGGCGCTTATGCTGATAGTGATTAATGTCAGCAGAAAAAATTTACGTCTCATAATCTCCTCGATAATAATTTATTCTAACGCACAATGGCCAGCTTGCCCACCATCTCCCTCTGGCTCGACTCAGAATCAGCCACCGAACGAGCTATCAGCTTGAATAAATAGACACCATTTGCGGGCAGATCCCCATTCGCGTCGCGGCCATCCCACTCAATCATATTGAACCCGCTGCGGGCGAACCGATCGGATATGGTTTGGATCAGTTGTCCGGCAACGGTGTAGATTTTTATCGTCACTTCCGCGTCTAAGTTTGAAATAAAAGTAAAGGTCGTAGATTGCGTAAAAGGATTGGGATAATTAAGCACGTCGCGTAAAACCAAACCCTCACCCGGCACCACCAGCACTTCGACAGTCGCTGTAGAAGAATTATTGGCATTATCCCATGCCTTCACCACCAGTGTATGGCGCCGATCACTGTTGCCCGGCTCAGCGCAAGCCACCTCTTGTCCGCCGACCTCCACGCTCGCCGGAAACTGCAGAGGAAATTCCACTCGTCCGTGAAGATGGCTGCCTTCATCGAATTGAAACAGATCGGTAAGATCGGTGCTGGTAATCCCCAAAAAGCGATTCAACTGCGACAAACAGGTCTCTTCTTCCGGGTCGATGGTCAGGGTTAAGCGATGGCCAATTTCACCAGTGATGTTGATGCCGCTGACAGTATCTGCCAGTTCTACAACCAGGGTGGGGTTCGCATCGATGATGTCGCCAGAGGCAAAATTTTCGCGACCCGCAAAATAGACTTTCATTTGTGGTCCGTCGCGGTCCACCAGGCTCGACGATGTACTGCTCACAATAATGTTGTCTCGAAAACCCTCTCCGTCGCTGTCGTCATTCCAGACATAAACGCTCACCCGCGCGCGATTTCCTCCGTAGGAGATATCTTTCGGCACGATAAACTTCGCGCTGAAGCGGCCATTGACTACGCTCACCGCGCCGCGGTAAATGGCATTGCCGGGTAAAAAGTAATCCTGCACAATATTGACCTCTGTAACATGCAAGACCGACCGTTTGGAATCAAAGGTGTTGATCAATGCTTTGCCGTTGAAATCGCTCCACAACTGGCCATTTTGACGAACCTCGCCAGTGATTTCGATGGTGCTCAACGCGAGAATGGAATCGGGAGTAATCGAATTAATCACCGCTTCGTATTGAGGTGCTCCTAAACGTAAAGTTGGATCGCCATAAAGATGAAACTTCTCATCATTAGTCTGATTCCCGTTTCGATTATGTGCAAATATTAAAGCGTCACCCAGGCGATCCGTAGCTCTCGACACATTGAAAAGGCTTTGATAGAACAACCGGTTGAATGCATAATTGCTGTTAGAAAACACCAGGCGCGCGGCGGTTAAAATGCCAATGGCGCCGCGGTTATCAGCCAACAACAATTCCTCGGCCTGGCTTTGACGGTCGGGATTGTCGAAGAGCGCCCAGTCGCAGGTGGCGGCCACAAAAAAAGTCAGGCGGCGGTCATTCTGCACACGGTCATTGTCCGCTTGCTCAAAAATCGATTCGTGCGACCAAACTGTTGGATTGCCGTGACCAATATAATTGACGATCAACGAACCCTTGTTTATTTGCTGGATCAAAGCTTCTTTGGCCGCGGGTTTGCGCACCCCTCCCACCGAGGCGCCAATCACCTTGGGAAACTCCGAGAGGTAGATTTTTTCGACATCAAAATATCGGGGAATGTCGCTTTCGGCGATATTTTCAGTCTGATCGATATGCACCACATCGCCTATGCTGGGACGCCCATTGCCAATTAACTCGTCATCGCCGACCATTGTTATAGTATTGCGCCAGCCGCCAAACGACGGTGCAGTCTCGTAGGCGACGATCTTGTCGACGACACTGATGGCATCGTTCAGGGTTTGTACGGTTATCCTGCCGATGGCGAGATCCATGTCGCTGTCATTGCCTGAAACATACGTAAACCAACTGTCGGTAGTGCGGGTCTCTAATTCTCTAAGTTCTTTGCTGGCGCTCGCCAGGTCATTGGTTTGAAAAGTCGGTATCCAGTTTTTATCGGTTTTGCTCATAATATTTTTGGGATCGAAATCGCCATCCCCCATCAGCAACACGTAAGTTGGACGGATACCCAAATTATCAAACGCGTACTTGATGAAGTCACGGATTGCGGTGGGGTCATACAAACCGCCGGAGAAGTTCGCAAAGATGTCCGAAATTCTCACCACTTCGGTTTCCAAACGGTTGTCGGAGCTGCCATTCTCCCGCAGACTTTCCAACCGCTGCGCCTCAGAGTAAAAATCTTCGTGCGTGATGATAATGTATTCAGCCGCCGGTGCTGGATTTCTTAGATCGCTGATTTCGCTGCGCTGCAGGTTTCCAATCGTTTTATATTTAGAGGGTTCCAATGCGAGAAAGCGTTTGGGCAAACCTGTGGGGTGCGCATCGGTGAACGTCAAATTGCCACCGTTAAACTCAAAGCCCTCGAACTTTTGCACATTCGCATAGTTGGTAATGTCATAAAGCTCGGCCGCGTCGCTGGAAAAATTGCCAATTCGGTAAGTCTGCGATTGCGTCTGCGGAGAAACCGTAAACGCCAGTTGGTTTTCGATGGCGCGCAACTGTGCGGTGTAAAATACCTCAAACCAATCCATATAGGCCTGGCCATTGGAAGATGCCTGGCCGCCGGTGAAGTGGGAATAAGAAACCTGCAAGCCGTTTGAACCATTGACGATGGTATTCGCGGCCGGCAATGTAAAATCAGCGGCTTGCAGGTTTATGTACTGCTCGAAACTCAGCGCCAAGCCTAAGATTGAAAGATTACCCAGTGTGCTGCCATTTAGTGAGACCGCAAAGCGGTGGTTTCCCGGCGTAACCGAGACCAGCCGCATTTGCAATTGCGCCGGCTCGCTGGCAACCGCGTTGGGCAAATTTATAGTAAATGTCCGACTGCGGTCTAAGTCTGTAACTGCAAATTGGCGTCCGAAAAAGCTCAGCCCGGAGCGCAGCGGATTCGTCAATTCATCCTCGAGAAAAAACATGCCAAGGGAGGTTTCTTGAATTGCGCCACTGGGCGAACCGGATGCGACCTGCTCCATTCGCAATCCATCCTGCTGGCCATCAAAAGATAACCAATAAACATTGGCAGTGTTGAAGTGGTTGATGTAGTGTGAAAATTTCTGGGTAGTCGCATTGTAGTCCCAACCCTCAAGACCGACGCCATAGAAAAGGATGTAATCGCTGCGGTCGAAACGGCCATCGCCGCCATCCACCACTAGCCTGGCGTTCTCAACCAACCCGTCTGGTCGTGGCGTGGTCAGAGACTGCGGCAGCTCGCGGCCACCGTTGTTAAAAAGACGAATCTTCGCGGGCACAATTGAACTCAAAGTAATATTTTGAGATTCCAAAAAAGCACCGTCAATCTTATAGATCCCCTCTTGCTGAACGTTGAATTTATACAATGTGCCAAACTCAAACACGCTCGGCGTTTTATTAAACTTTGGTTCGCGGGAAACCGCTTTGCGCCAATTCATGGCCTGCTGATAATTGAGCACCATCTTGCGATACATCCGCTCTTCAGAATCGCGCCCGGGGCGGATCACCTCAGCAACCCCCCGATAAATCTCGCCACCATCGAAGTCGATTTGCAGGACGATGCGATTGTATTTCCAGATTTGTTTTTTTTCCGGCAGAAAACGCACGCCAGCTACCTGCAGCCGCACGATTTGTTGATCCCGAAAAAGGCTCGGGGCATCAAAAACAACCGACTCAGCGGGATAAAACTGAGAACTGGCATAGGCTTCGGCATCGGGGCGATAGTCCGGCACGACGACGCCATCTTGATTTTTAAAAGATAGATTCGGCAGTAGTTTGAATGACTCGATTACGTCGTAGTCGGCTTCAAGGATTTGATGACGAACGCGCGCGCCGACGGGTATCCCGATGGTAGCCACGTGATAAGGAATTTGCGGCAGTCCCGCTGCATCGACGGTGGTGGCGCCAGTGAAAGTAATAGATAGGAAGTCGTCGCCACTGACCCTCACTGTGTCCATCCGCAAGTTTTGCAGGGTAAATTCGATGGTCAGTGAGTTCGGGCGGGTACCTAAAATTTGAACGCTTGGCGTTCCAGTGCTGGCAATGGCAGCGCTGAAAGCCAGCAAAGAAAAAACGGTCACAACTGCATTTTTCATTTTTGACTGCATAGTCACACTTTGCTTTAATGATCCGGCATTTTGTAAATATACAACACCCCACCGACAATGACGAGGCTGTACATAACGATTAAGAAAACCCGCGGTGGGTCAACGAAAATCAATTCATAACTCAAGCCACATATGCTGATGAACGAGTAAATAGCTCCACGCAGTTTCGTTTTATTCACAGAAGAGCGGATGATTTATTACTGAAACGTCCGGGTATCAAAAAATCTTCCAGCCAAGTTTCGTCTTGGCAATATAAAAATTTTAGAGAAAATAAGGAAATGATTTTTTGAGGAAAGTTTGGAAAAATCAGGTGGACTGATCTCGTAAAATGGCGGGTTTGCCCTCGTAGGCTTTTTTATAGGCTTTCATGGCCTGAATTTCCGCCCGCATAGTGCGGATGCGTTCCATCACCAGGTGCATGATCTCCTGCGCCACATTTTTGTATCTTTCGCGACCATAATACTTTGACAGATCTATGGGCTTGCCGTAATAAATATAAATGCGCTTAAAAAGTCGCGGCAAAACCGCGCCAACAGGCAGCAGTTCATCCATCCCTTCAATGCAGACCGGCACCACAGTTGGCTGTGTTTCCATTATCAGCAAACCGGCGCCGCCGCGGGCTTTGCCGATGGAACCATCGCGGGAACGTGTTCCTTCAGGGAACAAAGTCATGGTACCATTTCTAAGAGCGTCGGACATCTTGAAAATTGCGCTAATATCTTTTCGGCCTTTCTTAATAGGAATGCACTTCCAATTATCGGCCAGCCAGGCGAGGAAAAAATTGCGATAGAAATTTTCTTCGGCTGCGGGATTCCATGGGATGACTGAGGGCTTTAACAGCGACATGGGATAAAAGGCAAACATGCCCACCAGAAAACCATCGATCATTGTCTGGTGGTTGGAGAGCAAAAGTGTGTTGGGCCGTTTCGGCACATTTTTTTTGCCGATGACGATAGTGCGATTAAAAAAATGGAAGAAGATGTAGCCGATGGTGACCGAAATATTTGCGATCAGGTAGTTAGTTATCGGCCAGGTCAATCGGAATAACCAACTGCGATTCGCCCAGAGTCTATCATAACCTTTTGGCATAAATGACTTAGCTTATTTATTTTTAAGCTATTAATATAAAAAGAAAATTAAAATTGTAAAGAGAAACTTCTAACATTTACTTTTCTTAATTTTCACCTTTCTGTCTACGCAGGCTTATCCAATCCACCAGAGTATTGACATTGAAAAACTCACTCCGACACTTCATTTCAATGAATTTGCCGTTGACGCTTGCAATCAAGTGATGCAGACTGAAATTCTGTTCTCGAATCATTTTTTCAATCATGGGCACACAAGATTTGGAGTAGATCGTGCACAGGGGTTGCAGTCCATCCTCCGTTTTTACGCCAAAGATCGTCTGTCCCTGATGCTGGTGGATAATTTCAGAAATGAGCTCCTGGGATAGAAAAGGCAAATCACAGGCAAGAAAAAAATTGAATGGCGTGCTGGAGTCCACCAAACCGGCGTGCACGCCGCTTATAGGACCACAGCCGGGGAAAAAATCTGGAATTCTGTCGTAGGAAAGAAAGCGATAATCTTCCGGAGAATTGGTGACAATCTTAATTTTGTCTGCTTCGCCGGCGGGTACGGCCTTAATAATCTTTTCGATCAAAGTTAAACCGTCGACCTTCAGCAACGCTTTGTTCTGCCCCATGCGACTGCTGTGCCCACCCGCCAGGATGTAAAAATTCATACTGGGCTATTGCTACTTTAAGTGTTGCCCAATATCATCATTTAAGAATGTATAGTCAAGCGCAATCAGGTCAGCTCATTCAGGTACGGTTTGATGATTCCAAGAATTCGTTGATGGCAGCGGCCATTGCTCGCCACAAAGCCTTTGTCGTTGTACACGTTTTTCTTGTTATATTGCAGCGGCTCACCCCAGCAATCTGTGATCTGGCCGCCGGCTTCGCGCAAAATGATCTCCGGGGCGCAGGTATCCCACTCTTTGGTTTTGGAATTGGGGTGCAGATACAAATCGCAGCGAGTTTCCACCATCAGCCCGACTTTCAGACCGACGCTGCCGGAAGAGACTTCGTTTTTCAACCCAAGCGCATTTTTCATTTTATCCACCAGGGCGGCGCGATGGGAGCGGCTCACTACCATCGTCATTTCCGTAATGGCTTCGACTGCGGAGACTTTTAGTTTTCTCTGCTCTCCATTTTGATAGACAAACGCGCCTACATTTTTTGCCGCAGTATATAGAACGTGCGTGGTCGGTTGATAAACGAGCCCAAGAATCGGATGGCCGTTTTCCACTAAACCTACCATCACCGAAAACTCCCCGATTTTGTCGATAAATTCTCTGGTGCCATCCATCGGATCGACCAGCCAGACTCTTCGTTTATTCAATCGCGACAAATCATCTTTAGACTCCTCCGCGAGAATACCGTCATCCGGGAAATATTGATTGAGCCGCGAGGTGATAAATTCGTTTGAAGCATGATCGGCCTGGGTTACCGGCTCATTTTCTTTTTTCATATCCACTCGGTATTCTTGATCGTAGTATCTCAGAACGATCTTTCCGGCTTCTTTAACCAAATCCGTCGCGAACTCAAGTTCATCTCTTAGCATCTTAAATCCTCATTCTGGTTACAAATTTAATGAATAAAAAAAGCCTGTTTTCCAAATCGAAAACAGGCTGAAAATAACAGTTTCTGATCAAAAAAGGCAATGATCATCTACCCACAACATTTTCAATACTGTTTCGTTCCAAATCCAGACGAATGATGTCAAAGTGTTCGTTAGTCACTTCTGTGAACACCAGGCTATTGCCATCAGCTGAGAACCGTGAATCGCCCAATTCGCCAGAAACGCTGTAAACCATTTCTGTGGTGTCATCTGCCAAATTCAATTTCCAGAGTTCACTGGTACTGTCGTTTCCGAATTTCTGGAAAAAGAGTGCACTGCCGTCCGGATTCAGCGCCATTCGGGGAAACGGCTTGATCGAAAAATCAGAATACAAATCCCGCGCGGCGCCTGAAATTAAATCAATTTCTACTATAGAAAATAAGCCTTCGCTTTGCGGAAACGATTCGTCAAAAAGGCTTTGAAAACGAATCGTTAACAAACTACTGTCATTCAACCACACAATATCGGGCCACCATTCTGCATCGTGATACGATTGCCACGACTCGGTTCGGAAAATCTCGACCTGCTTTCCCGATCCATCTACACGGAAGAAACTGAAATACTGGGTAGGACCAGATGGCTGCCTTTGAACCAAAATGGTATGAGTTTTGTCTGGCGAGCTTGATACAATTTTATCAGCCGCCGTCGGCGGCAAGTCAGCAATACCTAATATTTTGTAACCTTCCGAAAGCGGCAAGCTATTTGAAGACTCCAGTAATTGCTTCTCTTCGCTTTCAAGATCGAGATGCCACAATTCCCAGTCCTTAATTTCTTCATAGCTATCGTCACCTTCCGTGCTAGCTTGCAAAGCTGGAATTGCCATTAATATTAATACTCCGTGTTCATCGGCGAGGACGTTGTAATCCAATACGCCGCTGGGAGTCAGAACATAAGCGGCATTGCCATCTCTATCAGAGCGAGAGAGTTTGTAATCCCAAGGTTTCGGATAGTTAGGATCGCCGCCGAAAATCAAAAACAATACCTGGCTGCCGTTTTCAATCAACCTGGGGTTTACAGCTAACTGTTCAATGGAGTGAGTGATGTTTCTCGAATAAAAAATTGGCGATTGCGAAGTTGGTGTGTTGGCTATTTGTCCGTAAATGGGGCTCTGAAAAACCAGGGTCAGGCAAACATAAACTCGGCAACCCTGGCGCAAAAGAATTCTCGGCAAGTATTCCATATAAAACTCCCCTCGCATTTCGATTTACTATTAAGACAAATTTTTTATCGGCATTCTCTCAATTTTAGTAACATTGGTTATCAAAATTACAATCGTCTTTTCAGTAGGCAGTAAAGGCAAACGAGGTGCCAACATATTCACATACCATCTTTAATCCTTTTTTAACAAGGATTAAAGAACCTACTTACCAAATTTTCTTTTAAAAAAAGTGTGGAAAATTTTGCATAGCCTATATTCCTAGTTTTTCAGTTTTATACAAATTAAGCTTGTTGTGAAGCGTCTTCAAACTGATGCCCAAAGTTAGGGCGGTTCTGGTTTTGTTGTTGTTCAAATGCTCCAAAGTTTTGAGAATCAGCTCTTTTTCGGTGGTCTCCAGAGTGGTGCCGATGGGAATTTGAAGATCTAATTTTCCAGCGCCGCCATTCGTGTTAACAATACGCTTGGGCAGATCACGCCAATGAATAATCGTGTCTTGCGCCAGCACAACTGCACGCTCGACGGTATTCTTAAGCTCGCGAACATTACCCGGCCAATGATAACGATTCAAAGCTTCGAAAGATTGCGCCGAAAATCCGGACACGGTCTTGTTGTTTTTCCTGCTGAAAAACTTTACAAATTCGTTCATCAACACCGGGATGTCTCCGCTGCGCTCCCTTAACGGCGGCAGATCGATCTCAACCACGCAAAGCCGATAATAAATATCCTCGCGCAGAGTTTTGTCCAGAAGCGCCTCCTCTAAATTTTTGTTAGAAGCAGAAATGACTCGCAAGTCAACTTCAATTTCTACTTTGCCGCCCAGTCGCCGGAACCGCCGTTCCTCGAGCGCCCGCAGCAATTTAGCCTGCGTTTCCATCGGCATTTCACAAATTTCATCCAGAAAAAGAGTGCCGTTGTGGGCCAACTCAAAACAGCCTGGCTTTTCTTTTAAAGCACCGGTAAATGCGCCTAACTCATGGCCAAACAATTCATTTTCCAAAATCTCAACGGGAAATGCCGAACAATTTAGCGCGATAAATGGCCCTCCCGAACGGCCGCTCTTTTTGTGGATGGCGCGCGCCACCAATTCCTTGCCGGTGCCGCTTTCGCCCGTGATGATCACGCTGGCTGTTGTATCAGCGACGGCTTCTATCAATTTATAGACTTCCACCATTTCGGTGCTCTGGCCGATCAAGTCCTCGAAGCGGATCATGTTTTCGAGCTGCTGCTCTAACCGACGGTGAGACACCGCCAGTCGATAATGCTCCAGGGCTTTCATTATAGTCGTCTTTAAACGAGTGGGCTCGACTGGTTTCTCTAAATAATCATGGGCGCCACTTTTCATAGCATCGACGGCAGTGGTAACGGTGCCTTTATCGGTTATAATAATAATCTCCGTCAACATTCCTCTCTGTTTCACGTGGCTCAATAACTCCAATCCGTTGATATCCGGCAAAGTCAGATCCACTAAAAGCACAGCAAAATGTTCATCGAGCAGCTTTCTCAGCGCGTGTGAGCCGTTGGCGGCCCGGGCGACTTCGTAGCCTTCGTCGTACAATTGCTTGTGCAAGGCGTCGATCAGTGCGACTTCATCGTCGGCAATTAAAATTCTATGATTTCTTGTAGTCATTAAATAAAAAAAAAGATTCCATCCGTGATGACTGAGTACAAAAAAAAGAAAAGCGAAAAGTATGCCAACAAAACTGAAACAACTTTAATTATTGCAGGAAGTAAATCCTTAAAAAACAAACTATAAATTAGTTCTTGATTCAGAAACTCTTTAAATCATCAACGGGAATTTCTATAAAAGTGTGCCAGATTGAAACAGATGTTCTAATACTGAGGCTTAAATTGAAGAAAGGAAGTCAGGCAGGTCAATTGAGATTTTGCAGCAACCACTTTTCGACCAACTGCAGAATTTCTTTGGTCATGAACGGTTTGGCAATATAGTCGTCACAGCCGGCGAGAATGATCTTTTCGCGGTCGCCTTTCATGGCTTTGGCAGTCATGGCAATGATGGGAATATTTTTAAAATCGTAGGTGGCCTTGAGCCGGCGGGTGGCTTCGTAGCCATCCATCTCCGGCATCATGATGTCCATCAAAATCAGGTTGGGTTTCACGGACTCTACTTGTTGCAGCGCTTCGCGACCTTCGTTGGCGAAGTAAACCTGGTAGCCCGCTTCTTCGAGAACATACTTCATGGCGTACTGCGTGTCCTTATCATCATCTACTAAGAGGATGCGTGATTTCAATTGCAGGGGTTTCGGAACGGTTTGCCGAAGCGTAAAAAATTTTTCCTTCACAGTTTTTTTAAAGCTGGAAAAGTTCGGAAAATCCGGAACCAACCTTCTTTTATGGGACCGCGTATCCAGCGTTGCGAGAAACACCAGAAGCTTTTGCGGCTCAAAAGGTTTCACCAAGTATTCCGCCGCGCCCATCGCCATAGCGCGTTCTCTTTCTTTAAGAATCGAGGTGATGATCACGGGGATGTGCTTGGTTCGCGTTTCGCGTTTCAACAGATCGAGAACTTCCCATCCGCTTCGCCCCGGCATAATAAGATCCAAAGTTATTGCAAACGGTTTATATTGATCAGCCAATGCCACCACGTCCTCGCCATTTTGGGGAAAAACGATCTGATAATTATGCTCGTGCAAATACTGGCGCATGATGTAAATGGCTTCCTTGTCATCATCGATTACCAGAATGACTTTCCTTTTTTCATCGCGCAGATTGCGATCGTCTTCCACTTCAATTTCAAAGAGCTCACCGGGTGAGGGCAAGGAACTGGGCGAGGTCTCCAGTAATCGCAAACTCTCGATTTCGATTTCCGATTTCAGCGGCAAAATTATGGTAAAAGTCGAGCCCCTACCCTGCTGACTTTTCACCGACACAGAACCGCCAAGGATGGTGAGCACTTTGCGCGTGATCGACAGCCCGAGACCGGTGCCGCTATAACGGCGCGAATCCGAGCTATCGACCTGCTGAAATTCATTGAAAATATCCTTGAGCCGATCATCCGGAATGCCAATGCCGGTGTCGCTGATATCTATTCGCAGTTTGTTATCTTCCTCTAAGTTCAAAAAAACCGCAATCCTGCCCTTTTCGGTGAACTTCACGGCATTGGCGATTACATTCATCAGCGCTTTGGTCAATTTATCCTGATCGGTATAAATATATTCGGGAACATCCGCAGAGGGCAGGTACTCCAGCTCCAACCGCTTCTTGATACATAGGGGACGGATATGCTCGATGGTTTCCTCAACCACCGCACGAATAGGAATTCGCGAATAAATGGGCTCAATTTTTCCGGCTTCAATTTTGGAGAGATCGAGAATGTCGTTAATGAGACTGAGGAGATTGTTGCCACTGCGTTGAATGATCTGCAGTTGTTTGATTTGTTCGGCGTTCAAATCTCCCGGAATGCCGCGGATCAGAATATCGGATAAAGTGATGATGGCGTTCAACGGCGTACGCAGCTCATGAGAAACGTTTGCCAAAAACTCGGATTTGAGTTTACTCGCCTTTTCCAATTGCTTCGCTTTCTCCCCTGCCTCTTCGAACAATCGTGCATTTTCGATGGCCAGCGCCGCGCGCTCCGCCAACTCCTGCGCCAGATGCAACTCCTCATGCTTGTATTTACGCTTGGGTTGAAAATTCAGAAAAATCATGACGCCAATAATGCGGTCGCGTGCGCGCAGGGGTAGGACCATCAACGAGCTGATGGCGCGCTGCCGGTTCAACGAATCAAATGGCGTTTCGGCGAAATTACGAACGTCCTCTGAAAACGGCCGCGAGAGAAGCAGCGAACGGCCCGTGGTAATTACCTCGCCAACGACATCCTGCCCGACGCGGCAGGGATGAGCCTCACACCCCTGTTTGAACAAATTTATCAAATCGGGTTTCTCGTGGTAGGTCGCCTGCGGGACAAGGTTTTCTCCGTCCAGCAGCCACAGGCAGCAAAATTCTCCGATGACTTTCCCGCCTTTGTTGACGATGGCTTCCATCACTTCTGACCTCTTCAAACTGGAGTGGAAAATCTGGCCGATCTCAACCAGGAATTTTGCCTGACGCTCGCTCTCTTTTTGTGTCTCTACGTGGCGGTTATTTTCGATGGCTAATGCGGCTTTGTCAGCGAAAATTTCGAGGTCACGGATGCGTTCCAAAGTCGGACGACGACGGTCATCCGGATCATCGACGCTGATGACGCCCAGAATCTGATCCTTGGATCGCATGGGCACGAGCAGCGCATCGAGACTGTGCCACTCTTCGGCTTTGCGCTCACCGAGATCGACATAAACGACATATCGCATTTTCGGGCTGACGAGCTTGTGCTCGTGTCCGATGAAGTACGAATTGCTGATCAGGAATTCCGATCTAAAAAACTTCTCGCTCTGGTCGAAAGAAATAGCGGTCCAGCTCATCACCTCTTCCAACTCTCCGGGTGTTAAGCCGGCAGCAGCCACGGATCGCGAAGTACGTGTTTCGCGATCGCGCAATGAAATCACCACCCGGCGCCAACCCAGCGCCTGCACCGCCTCGCAAATTTTGTTCAAAATCACATCGACGTCCACATTCAAGCGAATATCCTCGCCGATTTCCAACAGCCGAGCCAACTGGTTCACCCGCTGCTGCAACTCATTGGTGCGGTCTTTAACTTTATTCTCTAAATTCTTGGTGTATTCATGCAGCTCGGTCTGCATTTTCTTGTACTCGCTGATGTCGCGGCCAACGGCCATGGCGCCCACGCGCCGGCCGTAGCGATCAAACAGTGGTCGGGCGTGCCAATTGCAGAGAATCGGCTGGCCGCTCTTTGATTTAATTGCCGCCTCGAAATCTTTGATCTCAACACTGATACTCGATCCGTAATCCTTTTCCAGCCGCTTCAAATCATCAAAAAAAATCGGCAGCCGGCCTTTGGTCAAATCTTCGACGCGATATTGCAGCCGTTGAAATCCGTAATCATTGATGAATGTACATTCGCCATCGTTATCCACCACAATCAGGATGTCTGTCATCCCGGAAATCAAAGTTTCGTAGTAGGATTTGGATGCTTCAAGCTCGCTGGTTTTGCTGGTCAACTCCTCGGCGTATTTTTGCAGGCTGCGCTCAAGAGTTTTGCGCCGGGTAATATCGGCTTCGACCCACAGAAAATTGCTGGCGGCCTCACCCGCGACCCCGATGGGTGCAACCGCCAACTCACCAATAAATCCGCTGCCGTCTTGACGACGGGTATTGAATTCGCCGCGCCACACGCGACCCTCGCGGACGGCTTTCCAAATTTGTTGATGCGTCGCTTCTCCGCGATCGTCGCAGAGCAAAACGGCGGTGTCCTTGCCAAGCAAATCAGATTTGGAAAAACCAGTCATGGCGTCAAATGCACGGTTGGAGTAAGTGATGCGGCCATCGGCGTCGGTTATGAGGATGCCGTCGGTAGAATTCTCGATGCACTGCTGAAAAATCTCGATGTCTTTAGTTTTCTCGTTGACAAGATTTTCCAAATCGCGTTCGATTTTTTTACGGCGCGACAAGTTGGTCACCACTGCCTGAACGCCGGCGAATTCTCCTTTGCCGCCGCTCACCCGCGCGATGTTCAGCAGCACTGGAATTTTCCGTTTGTCGCGGGTGAACATTTCCATCTCGATCTGATCCGACTGAGAATCATTTTTGAAAAGCGCTTCGAGATCCAATGCATCTGTGGCCCGGCCATGCAAAAACATGCCCAAAGAGGTCCCGGGCAAAAACTCCCGTTGGTGATTAAACATATCGGCAAAGGCCTGATTGCTAAAAATGATCGCGCCGGCATTGTCGGCTACCACGAATCCATCGGCCATGTTTTCGACAAATTTGCGAAAGGTCTTTTCGCTCATCTCCAATGTCTCATTGGATTTTTTCAGCGACTCGCGCAGCTCTGCTTCGATTTCGACAAAACGGAAGTGATCGGCGAAAATTCCGATCAGAAACGCGGAAAAACAGAACACGCTGAGGAGATGACCAGAATTGAAGTAGGAATCGTAAACGGTTTTCCACAAACTCAAATGAACGTTGGAGAAGGCTCCGAGAACCGCCGCCATTGAAAACCAGAAATAGATTGCGTGGCGGTTTTTCAAGTAGACCCTAAGTAAGAATCCGGCTGAAAACAACATCACTAACGCACAAAAAATATCCAGCCCTTTTTTCAGAATCGTGGCTTGTCCCTGAGAATAAAAGAGCGGTGGAAGAAAACTGTAAAAAAGAATGCCGACAAACAAAACCAGCGTGAGCGAGTTGAGAAAAATCAGGCCGACGTTGCGCAGAGTCGGCTGCACAAATGGCCGGTCGGCGTTCAAAATTCCAAACAGAAATAGCAGTGAAAAGGCAACGCGAGCGGTTAACTCAAACGCCAACCCGAGGTTTAGCGAAGAGCGGACCCAGCTGAAATTGTGAAAGCCGGGAAAAAACAGATTCTGGAAAATCTGAAAAACGACGAAGGACAAAAAACCAAGGCCAAAAAACAAGAATTCCTTGGTGTTCTGAAGCAGGAAGCGGCGCAGGCAAATGAAAAAGAGGCAGATGGCTAAGTAGGCCACAAAATATTCGAGAAAGGCATGTCCCTGGGGAGTGTGCGCGATCCGCAAACGCACCCCTGAAACCAAAGGCGTCAAGACGATCAACGCCAGCACGCTTGCGCCGATGATCGAGAGACTCACCGGCGCAGCAAATTTTCCCCTGGGCGCCATTTCGAAACCGGGGGTTATCCTCTAATCTTATTCCAGAAAACTTTGCCGCCTTTGAGGAGAGCAGCAAAAACCGCTGTGATATCCAACAGTGGGCGCTCAATCCGCTCCTGAACCAGGGCTTCGAAGTCTTTGATGTTGCGCGCCGTGTCACGCACCGCCGTTAAACTCTCGCTGATCTTTTCAATTTGACTTTCAGCGGCGCGGGTGATGGTACGCACGTGACCGAGAATCTGCGTCAGGTCATGCGTGATGGGCGCGATTTGAAACCGCACCGTTTCCATTAGCTTCTGCGCCTCGCCAAAGGCCTTGAACGCCCGAATCGCGGCCGCCACAATGAACACAGTGATGATGAGCATCAGCGCCGCAATAACGGCTACACTTATCGAAATAACCATGAATTTTCCTGATTACTTTAGTCCGTATTCTTTTTGCTTTTGACAGCCTTTTCCTCTTTGTAGGCGCTCAGGCCAGCCTCGATGGCATCCTTGACACGACTGGTTTCTTTGCCAACCACACCCTTGCCTTCCTCCACCAAACCAGTCGCTCGGCTTTTTACCGTGCTGACTGATTCCTCGACTTCCTGGCGCAATTGATCCAATTTGCGTTTGGCTTGCTCCAAATAAGCCTCGGCTTGTTGTTTCGCCAGATCTAATTTGGCTTCGGCATCGTCGCGCAACTCCAACGAACGTTTGCGAATCTCATCCCGCGTTTCTTTGCCGGACTTTGGGGCGTACAACAGGGCGATCACCGCCCCCACGACGCCGCCAAAAAGAAATCCCTTAAAAAAATCGAACCCACTGTCATCGTTGTTTGCCATGGTTCCTCCTGTTTATGGTTAGTTAACTTTTGGTCCTTCTGAAATTTTGCTGTCAAGACAGCGTGAAAAATTCGAATGTCGAAATCCGAACTACGAAACAAATCCAAAAATTCAAATATACCAAACGGATAGAAAACCCAAAGGATAAAAACTCATGACAAAATAATTTGGGAGAAAATGATTTTGTCTTCAATTATTTTGTCATTCGCTTTTTGAATTTGCTTCGGATTTCGGATTTTCAACTTTGCACCATTTTTTTGAACTCCTCTTCCAACATGATCTCCACCCCCAACTCCCGCGCTTTATCTGCTTTGGAACCGGCGTTCTCGCCCACCACCAAAAAATCTGTGTTGCGACTTACAGACGAAGCCGCGCGACCGCCTAATTTTTCCACCAGGCTTTCGGCTTCGGGGCGAGTAAAATGCTGCAAAGTGCCGGTGAAAACAAAAGTCTTTCCTGAAAATTTGTGGTTTTGAGAAACCGCTACCTTCTTGATTTTCAACCCGGCTTTGAGCAGCTTGTCGATGGTTTCGAGATTATGGCGCTCGCTGAAAAATTGCACAACACTTTCTGCAACCTGAGGCCCAATTTCATAGACCTCAAGCAAGCGATCTTTGATAGCTTTCTTTAAATTATCGAGCGTCTTAAATTCCACTGCTAAAACTTTCGAAACGTGTTCGCCGACAAAGCGGATGCCAAAAGCAAACAACAATCGCGCCAATTCCACATTCTTGCTGGCTTCGATGGCATCGATGAGGTTTTGTGCAGATTTGTCGCCCATACGCTCCAAAGCCGATAGCCGATCATTGGTCAAATGATAAATATCCGCCACGTTTTTGACCAAATTCTTTTCAACCAATTGATCCACCAATTTATCCCCCAGTCCTTCGATATCCATCGCATTGCGAGAAGCAAAATGACGGATGCGTTCTTTTAGCTGCGCGGGACACGAATGATTCTGGCAGCGGTGTACCGCCTCGCCTTCGATTCGCACCACGTGAGAACCACACACTGGACATTTGTTCGGCAACCGATATTTTTTCTCGTTGCCGGTACGTTTGGACTCGATGACTTTCACAACTTCGGGGATAACATCGCCGGCGCGCTGAATCACTACCCAGTCGCCGATACGCACGTCTTTGCGATCGATTTCATCCTGATTGTGAAGCGTGGCGCGGGTAATTTCCACGCCACTGATTTTCACCGGCTGCATGATCGCCACCGGCGTCAACGCGCCGGTGCGCCCCACTTGCGCGACGATGTCAAGAATTTGGGTGGTTTCCTGTTTGGCTTCATATTTCAAAGCGATGGCCCAGCGCGGGCTGCGGGTGCGCATCCCCAGTTCATTTTGCAGCGCCAACCTGTTCACTTTGATCACCGCGCCATCGATGTCGTAGTCAAGCTTCTCGCGCATCTCCCTGATTCTCTCACACTGCTCGATCACCGCTGCGATGCCATCGCACACCACGATGTTTGGATTAACTCGGAA
>Ga0247727_10006516_pt1 | contig 22916 bp, 24 predicted proteins | sample WisWelCaveWW1625_FD_202498 | JGI IMG/M metagenome (GOLD analysis project Ga0247727, IMG submission 202498) | Biofilm microbial communities from Wishing Well Cave, Virginia, United States - WW16-25 | ecosystem: Environmental > Aquatic > Deep subsurface > Groundwater > Cave microbial mat | place...
CCGCGATGTCGAGATTGGACATGATTTTGAGGCGGGAGACGATGGCGCGGCGGTACGTCGGGGGAATTTTCATGTATTCCTCGCACGTGCCGTCGACCCGGAACCGGACGACCGTCTCCTTTTTCTCACCATAGGGTTCGACGTGAATATCGGACGCGTTCCGCTTGTAGGCGTCGATGATGATCTGGTTGGCCAAGCGGACCACGGCGCTGTCGTTTTCGTTGACGCCGGCATCCGCGGAGGCGTCGGCCGAGGCTTCTTCCCTGGCCTCGTCCACCAGCTCGCCGAGAATCGAGTCGATATTGCCTTCGGGCATGGTGTAGGAGCTTACCGACACGGTGGCTGCGGCGCCGGTCGCCCGCTTGATGAACTGGGTGATGTCGCGGCGGAGGCAGACGGAGAACTTGATGCTCTGGCCGGGGAAGCTGCGCTTGATGTCCTGAATCTTGTTCAGGTCGTTGGGATCGTCGAGGAGGACTTCGATGACGGTCTTGTCCCGCCGCAGCGGCATCCAGAAGTTCTTTTTCAGGAACTCGACGTTGAGCGGCTTGATCAGGTCCGGGTCGGGGATGATCTTCTCGTCGTATTCGACCTGGGGGCATTTGTAGAACTGGCTGAGGGATTTGACCAACTCGGGCTTGGGGATTTTGTACTTGTCGAGCAGGATGGCCTCGAGGTCCTGCGTGCCCTTGCGCGAATCGGCGATGGCGTTGTCCAGCTCAGCCTGGGTGATGCGATTGGCGGCGACCAACGCGCCGAACTTGCTCGGCGCCTTCTTGGACAGTTTTTGCAGGTTTTGGAACGCGATCCCGAGGCCTTTGCAGATTTCCGCGACGGTTTCTTCGTCTTTCTTGGTGAAGCGTGCCCCGCTCTTTTTATTGATGAGCTGGATGACGCCCATCATGTATTTGTTCTCGGCGAGGATCGGGTAGCTCAGCACCTGCTTGGTCTTGAAGCCGCTCTTTTTGTCCCACGTCACGTCATGCTGCAACGCCGGATGGATGTTGGCCAGCTCCGCCTTGTTGTAGGCGTCCGCGATGTTGGCGGGGCGCAGGTATTTCGCGGTGAATCCCACGATGCTCTGCTCGTTGATCGGCACGCGGATTTCCTGGACCGTGTCGAGGTGGGCGGCGCGGGAAAAGATCTCCTTTTTCTCGGTGTCGATCGCGTAGATCGTGACTTCCTCGGCGTCGAACAGGTTGAGGATATCCTTGTGCAGATCAAGGATGATCTGATCGACATCCTTGGCCGAGTGGATGAGGTTCGTGATGCGCTTGAGCTCCTCCGCGTAGGCGATCTTTTGCTGAAGTTCCTGAACGTTGTCAGGGGCGACTTTGGTGTCCGGCACGGCGCTCCTCCTGCCTGTCGTCGCGGGCTACGTACACGGTACAGGGACGGTCATGCGCAACCCCGCGACATGATTCTTGAAACGTGTCTATTAGACTAGGACGAAATGCATCGAAACGCAAGAGAGAATCGAAAAAAACAGGCCGTGCCACTCAGGGTAGTCCGAGCCCCTCTTTGGCCAGACGGAGGATATCTCCGGGCGGTATTCGTTTCACGGCTCCGGTTTTCCGCTCCTTGAGCTCCACCGTGCCTTGCGCCAGGCCCTTGTCGCCGATGACGGCCTGGTAGGGGGCGCCGATGAGGTCGGCGTCGTTGAATTTCACGCCGGCCCGCTCGTCACGATCGTCCCACAAGACCTCCACGCCGGCCCCGGAAAGGGATTCGTAGAGTGCGCGGGCCGTGTCGGACACGGCGGCCGACTGGCTCAGTGGCAGCAGGTGGAGGTGGAAGGGCGCGATGGGAACCGGCCACAGGATGCCTTTGGCGTCGTGGTGCTGCTCGATGGCGGCCGCCGCCACGCGGCTCACTCCGATCCCGTAGCAGCCCATGATGGCCAGGCATTCCTTGCCGTCCTGGTCGAGGAACGCGGCCTTCATGGCCTGGCTGTACTTGGTGCCCAGCATGAAGACATGGCCGACCTCGATGCCGCGGGCGACCTGCAGGGGCCCGTCGCCCGTGGGAGACGGGTCGCCAGCCCGGGCGTTGCGCAGGTCGGCGAATTGTTCGACGGCAAAGTCGCGGTCCCAGTTGGCGTCGGCGTAGTGGGTGTCGGCTTCATTGGCCCCGACGACGACGTTCCGAAGCGCCTTGACGGCATGGTCCGAGATAATCCGCACCTGCCGCAGGCCGATCGGGCCGGCAAATCCCACCGGCGCGCCGGTCGCCGCCGCCACCTTGGCCGGATCGGCCAGCTCCAGCGCCGTCACTCCCAGCTGTTTCTTGACTTTGACCTCGTTGACGTCGTGGTCGCCGCGGACGAGGACGGCCACGAGGCCCTGGGGCGTCTGGTACAGGAGCGTCTTGACGAGCTGCTGCGGGGCGATCTTGAGGAACGCCGTGACTTCCTCGACGCTCCGGGCGCCTGGCGTCGGGACCTTCCGGAGCGGCCGCGCGGCTTCCGGGGAGGCTCCTGCCGGCGGCAACACCTCGGCGCGCTCCACGTTGGCCGCGTAGGTGCCGCCCTGTGCGTAGACGATGGTTTCCTCGCCCGTGTCGGCCAGCACCATGAACTCGTGCGACGAGGTGCCGCCGATGAGGCCGGTGTCCGCCTCGACGGCCCGGAAGGTCAATCCGCACCGGGTGAAAATGCGGCTGTAGGCATCGTACATCTTCTGATAGCTGAGCTTGGCCCCGGCCTCGTCCTTGTCGAAGCTGTAGGCGTCTTTCATGATGAACTCGCGGCCGCGCATGAGGCCGAACCGCGGCCGGATTTCGTCGCGGAATTTCGTCTGGATCTGGTAGCAGTTCAACGGCAGCTGCCGGTAGGATCGCACCTCCCGGCGGATCAGGTCGGTGATGACTTCCTCATGGGTCGGGCCGAGGCAGAAATCCCGCTCGTGGCGGTCCTTGAAGCGCAGCAGCTCCTTCCCGTAAACATCCCACCGGCCGGTCTCCCGCCACAGCTCGGCCGGCGCGGCGATCGGCATGAGGACTTCCTGCGCGCCGGCGCGGTTCATCTCCTCGCGGACGATGCCTTCGATCTTGCGGAGGACGCGCAATCCGAGCGGAAGATAGGTGTAGATGCCGGCGGCGAGCTTGCGAATCATGCCGGCCCGCAACATCAGCCGGTGGCTGACGGTTTCCGCCTCCCCGGGGTCTTCGCGAAGCGTGGGGATCAGGATCTGGGATGTACGCATGATGTCTGAAAGTCCGAAAGTCTGAAAGTCATCAAGTCTTCTTCGCAGTCATCAAGTCCTTCAAGTCGTAAAGTCTTCAGGCCGTTTGGACTTTATGACTTGACGGACTTTCTGACTTTGAGACTTTTGGACGATCCATTCAATTCAAGAGCCGTTCGATGTCGTTCCAGAAGGCGAACACCATGATGCAGACGAGCAGCAGCAGACCCACCTGCTGGGCGATCTCGCGCTGGCGGTCGCCGAGGGGCTTCCGGATCACGGCTTCGATCGCGAAGAACAGGAGGTGGCCGCCGTCCAGAATGGGAATCGGCAGCAGGTTCAGTACACCGAGGTTGATGCTCAGGACAGCGATGAGGAACACGACGCTCGCCATGCCCTGCGCGCCGGCTTCGCCGGAAATGTTGGCGATCGTGAGCGGCCCACCGATGTTCTTGCTGGAAATCTCGCCCGCGATCATCTTGTAGATGCCGACGACCGTCAGTTCCGACCAGCCCCAGGTGGCTTCCAGTCCGTGCCAGACGGCCGTCAGGGGGCTGGAGGCGCGGATCAGGGACCGGCCCGGTCCGGATACGCCGATTTTCCCGATCTCGACGGCCTTGCCGTTGACCGAGGTCTTTTCCAGGGCCGGCGTGACGGTCAGCGAAACGACCTGCCCGTCGCGGTTCACGTCGACGCGGAGCGGGCGGTTGGGGCTGTCCTTCACGATCCCCGTCATCTGGGCCCAGGTGTGGATGGCCTGTCCCTCGATGGAGACGACGCGGTCGCCTTCCTTGAAGCCTGCGACCATGGCCGGGGAGCCGTTCATCACGGCGGTGATCAGCGGCGCGGTTTCCTCGATGCCCAGGGAATAGAGCGCGACATCCTTGCCGTCTTCGCGAACCGTCGTGGAGGCGGGCGTGACGACCAGCGTTTTCACCTGGCTGTTCCGGCGGACATCGAGCGTGAGCGGGGCGCCGTTGCTTTTGGCCACGGCATCGAACAGTTCGACCCTGGTCGAGATGTCCTTCTCGTTCACCCGGAGCACGCGGTCGCCGACCTTAAGTCCGGCGGTATCGGCAGGCGAGCCCGGTTTGATCGCTTCAACGTCCGGTGTGAGGTCTTTGAAGCTGGGGACGAACAACGGGGCGCCGGTCGCCAGCCAGCCGGCAAAGATGACGTAGGCCAGGATAAAATTAAAGCCGGGGCCAGCCGCGACGATGAGTGTTTTTGCCAGGAGGTTCTGATGGGAAAATGAGCGGCGCTGGTCCTCGGGCGAAATGGCGTCGGTGTCGTCCTCACCGAAGAGCTTGACGTAGCCGCCGAGCGGCACGGCCGAGACGAGGTATTCCGTGTCGCCGATCTGCCGGCCGGCCAGCTTCGGGCCGAACCCCAGCGAGAATTTCAGCACGCGTACGCCGACCCAGCGGGCCATCAGGAAGTGCCCGAATTCGTGGAACGCCACCAGGACGCCCAGCACGATGACGAACCAGAACGTCTTCTGCGCGATGGCCAGGAGCATGTCGGGGGACCAGGCAAACATGGAAAGCACGATCCGATCTCCTTATAAAACAGTCGTCAAGTCAGAAAGTCTATCCGGGTTCATGTCTATCAAGTCAGAAAGTCCGTCAAGTCATAAAGTCCAAATGACCTGAAGACTTTACGACTTGATGACGATCGTTTTCATTATTGCGTCAGGGTATGCACGTGGGCGCCGGCTTTTTCGCGCGCCCAGCGATCGGCCTCGAGGGCGTCGTCGAGCACGTGCACTTGCGTGGGCACGTGGGCGTCCATCGTGCGGCGGATGACGTCGGCGATATCCAGAAACCCGATGCCCTCCTGGAGATAGGCCGCCACGGCGATTTCGTTGGCCGCATTCAGCACGGCCGGCATGGTGCCGCCGGTCTTCAGGGCGTCATAGCCCAGTTGCAGGCACGGGAACCGGTCGTGGTCGGGCTGGTAGAACGTCAGTTTGCCGATGCCGACCAGGTCCAGCGGTGGCAGCTCCAGCGACACGCGCGCCGGATATTTCATGGCGTACGAAATCGGAGTCCGCATGTCGGGCAATCCCAGTTGGGCGATCACGGAGCCGTCTTTATATTCTACCAGGGAGTGGATCACGCTTTCCCGGTGCACCAGCACTTCGATCTGCGCGGCGGGCATATCGAACAGCCACCGTGCCTCCACGACTTCCAGGCCTTTGTTCATCATCGTGGCGGAGTCGATCGTGATCTTGGCGCCCATCTTCCAGTTCGGATGCTGGAGGGCCTGCTCCGGTTTCACGTCCCGCATCTGCTCGCGGGGCATGTTCCACAAGGGGCCGCCCGAGGCGGTCAGGATCAGCCGGCGGATGTCCTCCCGGCGGTGGCCTTCCATGGACTGGAAAATGGCGCTGTGCTCGCTGTCCACCGGGAAGATGCGCACGCCGTGTTTGTGCGCTTCCTCTTGCATCAATTGGCCGGCCATGACCATCGGCTCTTTGTTGGCCAGCGCGACGTGCTTGCCGGTGCGGACGGCGGCCAGGGTGGGGACCAGACCGGCGCCCCCGACGATCGCGGAAATCACTAGTTCGCCCTCCGGCATGCAGGCCACGTCTGCGACCCCCTCCGGCCCGGAGAGAATCTCGACGGAAAGCCCCTTGCAGCGGCTCCGCAGCCGCGCAGCAGCCGCCGGATCGGACAGGGCGACCTTGGCCGGCTTGAACAGGCGGATCTGCTCCTCGAGCTGGACATCCTTGGTGGCGGCGGTGAGGCCGACGACCTGGAACTCCTTCGGGAACTTGGACACGATGTCGAGGGTGTTCGTGCCGATCGAGCCGGTGGAGCCGAGAACGATGATGCGCTTCATGCCGTAACCCTCATACCCTAGATGGCAAGCAGCACATAATAGTAGAAAACGGGGGCGGTGAACAACAGGCTATCCAACCGGTCCAACATGCCGCCGTGCCCGGGAAGCATGCTGCCCGAGTCTTTCACGCCGGCGCCGCGCTTCATCGCCGACTCGGCCAGGTCGCCCAGCAGCCCGGCGACGGTCAGCAGGCAAGCGGTGGCCACGCAGTCCATGACCGTGAACGAGGGCAGAAACCAGGCGCGGGCGGCAAACGCGGCGAGCAGCGCCGCGAGCCATCCGCCCACCAGTCCCTCCACGGTTTTGTTCGGGCTGATGGCGGGAGCCAGCTTGTGCAGGCCGAGCGTCTTGCCGACGTAATAGGCGCCGGTGTCGGCCGCCCAGGTCACGAGGAACACGAAGAAGATCAGGAACTCGCCCTCGGCCATCGCGCGGGTCAGCAACAGATGCCCCAGGCAGAGGCCGATGTAGAGCGGGCCGAACGCCACGATGGCCGGATCGAGCAGGCCGTGCGTCACCGTCCGGCGGGCGCACAGCCGGTGGAGGAGCGCCATGAGGACGATGGCCAGCACGATGGCCCGGTCGGGAATGCTGCCGGGCCACTGCAACGACGCCAGCACCAGCGTCGTGGCGCCGAACCCCAGCGTCATGACGGCGGCGGGCAGTCCCGTCTCGCGGAAATGCAGCCGGTAGAACTCCGCCACGGCCAGCAGGGCGGCGGCGAGCACCAGCGCGAAAAACGCCGCCGGCGGGGCGTAGCGCACGAGTGCGTAGAACAGAGGTAGGAAGACCAGGGCGGTGTAAATCCGCCGGCTGTCCAACCGACGTGCGGTCATCGAGGATCCATAGGGCCGGCTGGCCGCATGAGGGGCGTCCGACTGCGCAAGGCTCACGTGCGGCTCTCGGAGGGGGCGCCGGGAACACGGCCGCCGAAGCGCCGCTCGCGCGTCTGGTATTCGAGGAGCGCCAGTAGCGCGTCACGCCGCCGGAAATCGGGCCAGAGCGTGGGGGTGAAATACATCTCGGTATAAGCCAGCTGCCACAGCAGGAAATTGCTGATGCGGGATTCCCCGCTGGTGCGGATCAACAGGTCGGGATCGGGCAGGCCGTGCGTGGACAGGTACCGCGCCAGGAGTGATTCGTCGATGGCTTCCGGCTCGACGGTGCCCTCTTTGCAGTCCTGAGCCAGCTGGCGAACAGCGTCCACGATCTCGGACCGGCCGCCGTAACTCAGGGCGACGGTCAGAGTCAGCTTGTCCAAGTGCGCCGTGCTCCGCTCCACCTTGCGGACCCAGGTATAGGCCGAGGAGGGGAGGCTGTCGATTTGTCCGATGGCGCGGAACCGCACGCCGCGTTCGGTCAGGGCGTCCATTTCCCGCTGAAGATATTGTTCCAGCAGCAGCATGAGCGCGTTGGTTTCGACGGCCGGCCGCTTCCAGTTTTCCTGTGAAAAGGCGTAAATCGTGAGGGCCTTGATGCCGAGATCGCAGCACAGCGTGATCATGTCGCGGACCGATTTCACGCCTTCAGTATGGCCGGCGATGCGCGGGAGGTTGCGGAGTTCCGCCCAGCGGCCGTTGCCGTCCATGATGACAGCGATATGCCGCGGGAGAGTCTGGGGGTCGAGCAGCGCGAGCAGTTCGGTCTCCGACAGATGGTCGTGATTCGCCGTCGTGCTTTTGTTCATGACCGCCGGAAACCCTTTCCGCTGAAATGAGTGCTTCGGGGAACCTGCATGGAAGGTAGGCGTAGTCTAGTTGGCAGGCCGCAAAAAGTCAACGAGATTGCCAGGAAAAGCACGGAGTTCCGACGGTTTGGGTCGTTGCACGGCTGCAAACCAATCAGTTATACTCCTTGCGCGTCACGGAGAATGTCAGCCCGATGTCAACCCAGCCAAACGCCGAACTGACCCAGTTCGGCCTCACCGAACAAGAAGTTCAGCACACCCTCGGCGTGGTCAAGGTTCGGGACGTGGATTACGCCGACCTCTATTTCGAATCCTGCATCTCCGAATCCGTATCCATGGAGGAAGGGCTCGTCAAGCGCGCGGTGAAGAGCGTGTCGCAAGGTGTCGGCGTGCGCGCGACGGCGGGGGAAAAGACCGGGTTCGCCTATTCGGACGAGCTGACAAAGCGCGATCTCGAGCTGGCGGCCACCGTCGCCCGGTACATCGCGCAGTCCCCGCAGGGGGACCGCTCCGTGCCGGTGTCGACCCGCGCCCGCCCGCAGCGCGATCTCTATCCAGCGCAGCGCTCGATCGCCGAGGTCGCCACGCCCGAACGGGTCGAGTTGCTCAACCTCGTGGACGCTGAAGCGCGCCGCTACGACCCGCGCATCACGAACGTCATGGCCTCCTTCAACACGGAGTACAAGACGGTGGTGGTCGCCACGACCGAGGGGCTGCTGGTCGGGGACGTGCAGCCCCTGTCCCGCCTGCAAGTCACCTGCATTGCCGAAGAGAACGGCAATCGGCAGATGGGTACGTTCGGCGGAGGGGGACGAATGGCCTTCTCCTATTATCACGACCAGGACCGCTACAAACACTATGCGCGGGAGGCGGCGCGGCAGGCTATCCTCAATCTCAGCGCAGTGGAGGCGCCCGCAGGGCCCATGCCGGTGGTGCTGGGGTGTGGATGGCCGGGCATCCTCCTGCACGAGGCGATCGGGCACGGCCTGGAAGCGGACTTCAACCGGCGCAAGACTTCGGCTTTCTCGAATTTGCTCGGCAAGCGCGTGGCGTCGGAGGTCTGTACCATCGTGGATGACGGCACCCTCCCGTTCCGGCGCGGCTCGCTCAATATGGATGACGAGGGCACGCCGACCAGCCGGACGGTGCTGATCGAGCGCGGCATCCTGCGCGGCTACATCACGGACCGCTTGAACGCGCGCCTGATGGGCATTCCCTTGACCGGCAACGGTCGGCGCGAAAGTTTCCAGAGCATTCCGCTGCCCCGCATGACGAACACTTTCATGCTGGCCGACGATTCCGATCCCCAGGACATCATTCGATCCGTACCGCGCGGCCTCTATGCCGTGTCGTTCGGCGGCGGGCAGGTGGACATCACCAGCGGCAAGTTCGTCTTTTCGGCCAGCGAAGCGTACCTCATCGAAGACGGGAAGGTGACGAAGCCGGTGAAGGGGGCGACCCTGATCGGCAGCGGCCCCGAGGTGCTGACCAAGGTTTCGATGGTGGGGCACGACCTGAAGCTGGACGAAGGCATCGGCACCTGCGGGAAGGACGGGCAATCCGTGCCCGTCGGCGTGGGGCTGCCCACGATCCGCGTGGACTTGATGACGGTCGGTGGGACAAAGGAATAACGCGGTAGCGGTCAGGCTGTCCCTGTGCTCGCGCACCGCGATAAAAGGGGAGGAGCGTGGCGGTTCGGTCTGCCTTCCGTGCTCGCAGAACGCGCGATGGAGCAAGGTGAGCTGGCGGGTTGGTCTCCTCCCGTGCTCGCAGAACGCGCACACTCGGAAGGTGCTCGTTCGATGCACGCAGTTGGAGGAAGACCACCCACCGCTCGAAGGGAAGAGGGGGGGAAGAAATAAGAATGTCTAGCGCGGTACAACCGGTTCAGGACTTCTCGCAGCTTGCCGTTGATCTGCTGGGCATGGCCAAGAAACGCGGCGCGACCGACGCCGACGTCATGGTGGTGGATGGCCGCAACCTCTCCGTGCAGGTCCGGCTGTCCGCCGTGGACCGGCTGACGAAGGCGCGGGAAAAGCGATTGGGGCTCCGGGTCTTTTTCGGCACACGGTCCGCCAGCACCTCCACATCCGATTTCTCCAGGGCCTCCCTCGATCAGTTGGTGTCGGACACCTGCGCGTTGGCGCAAGCAGTCGTTGACGATCCGGTATCAGGATTGCCGGCCGGGGACGCCTACGCGACGGATTGCCCGGACCTCGATCTCTACGATGCGACCGAGCTGAGCACGGATCAACACATCGCGCTCGCGAAACAGGCCGAAGCGGCGGCCTTGAGCGCCGATCCGCGCGTGACCAATTCCGAAGGCGCGGATTTCAATTCCGCCGACGGCCGCGTCGTGCTGGCCAACAGCCACGGGTTCGCCGGAGACTATCGCAGCTCCAGTTTCTCCGTGTCGGTCTCGCCGGTAGCCACGGATCCTTCTACCGGAGGCATGCAGCGGGACTCCTGGTACGCGGTCCAGCGGGCCTATGCCAGACTGGAGAGTCCGGAATCGGTCGGGCGGGAAGCGGCCAGGCGGACGCTGCGCCGGTTGGGCGCGCGCAAGGTGCCGACGTGCAAGGCGCCCGTGGTGTTCGATCAGGAAATGGCAGGCAGCCTGCTGGGGAACCTCTGCGGCGCGGCCTCGGGCTATGCCGTGTACAAAGGCGCCTCGTTTCTCATCGGCCAGCTGGGCAAGAAGATTGCGCCGGAGACGGTGACCGTGCGTGACGACGGCCGGATGCCGCGTGGGCTCGGATCGCGTCCCTTCGACGGGGAAGGCCTGCCGACACGCGCGACGCTCGTCGTCGAGCGGGGCGTGCTGAACAGCTATCTGCTGGATACCTACTCGGGAAAGAAACTGGGGCTGGCCTCGACCGGCAATGCCTCCCGCAGCGTGGGCGAAAGCCCGTCCGTCGGGCCGTCGAACTTTTATCTAGTTCCGGGCATGGCCACGCCGGAGGAGATCATCCGATCCGTCAAGCGGGGGCTGTATGTCACGGAGCTGATCGGGTTCGGTATCAATATGGTCACGGGAGACTACTCGCGCGGGGCGGCCGGGTTTTGGATCGAAAACGGCGAGCTGGCCTATCCGGTGGAGGAGATCACGATTGCCGGCAATCTGAAGCGGATGTTGCTCGACATCGACATGATCGGGAACGATCTGGAGTTTCGCGGCCGCATTGCCAGCCCCATGATCAAAATCGGCGAGATGACAATCGCAGGCCACTGACACGGCGACAAGAGCGAAGAGCATATGGTTTATAGCGAATGGCCGGAGATTCTTTCTGGATACCGACGGGCAGCGACATGGGTCAACAGAGCCACAACGCATTGATGGCAGCGGCAGCGCTCACAGCCGCCATTACCGCAGCGGCCGCCTTGGCTCGCGAGGAGGGCAACATGCGCATCAGCTCGACGGCGTTCAGCAACCAGAGTGCGATTCCGGCGTCGTATACCTGCGAGGGCAAGGACATTTCGCCGCCGCTGGCGTGGACGGACCTCCAGGCGGGCGCCAAGAGCCTGGCGCTGATTGTCGATGATCCGGACGCCCCGGACCCGGCCGCGCCGAAGATGACCTGGGTGCACTGGGTTCTCTATAACATGCCGGCCACGAATGGCGGCCTGCCGGAAGGCGTGAAGGCGCTGCCCGCCGGAACGAAGGAAGGCGTAAATGACTGGAAGCGAACCGGCTACGGCGGACCGTGCCCGCCGATCGGCCGCCACCGCTACTTCTTCAAGCTCTATACGCTGGACACCGTGCTGCCGGACCTGAAGCAGCCGACCAAGGCAAAGCTCGAAGAGGCAATGAAGGGCCACGTCATCGGCGAGGCGCAGTTCATAGGGACGTATCAGAAGAGCGGGTGAAATTCGTCATAGCCGCGAAGGCGAGCTCCGGGCTGCGGTCTCGGCGTGTGGGTTGTCCTACGATGGTATACGCGAGGGACTGAAGGCCGGTCACGGCGAAGGGCTGGCGTTCACGGGCAACGCCTCCCTCAGGGGGGAGAATCCCGCGGTCGGGTTGCTAGCCCCACAATCAAGATCGCCGAGATGACGATTGCCGGGAACTAAAATGATAAGAAGGGGATACACTATGCGATGTGCATGGAGCTGGGTTCTTCTGGCGATGCTGGTGCTGCCTGGCGTAAGCTTCGCAGCCGATTTTCGGCTTACCAGTCCCACGATCAAGGATCAGGGCACCATCGGCAATGAGCACGTCTATAACGGTTTCGGATGCAGCGGCCGCAATGTGTCGCCAGAGCTGCGGTGGGAGCGGGCACCGAAGGAGACCAAGAGTTTTGCCGTGACGGTCTACGATCCTGATGCGCCGACCGGAAGCGGATGGTGGCACTGGATTATCTTTAACATTCCTCCAAGTGTCACCTCGTTGCCATCGGGCGCTGGCAAGCCGGACAGTGCGGGCGCGCCTCCGGCCAGTATACAGAGCATCACCGATTTCGGCCAGCCTGGCTACGGCGGTCCTTGCCCTCCGTCAGGCGACAAACCCCATCGATATGTCTTCACCGTGTTCGCACTGAAAGTGGATCAGCTTCCTTTAAAGAAAGAGGCATCGGGTGCGATGGCGGGCTTCTATTTGAATCAGAATGCGTTGGGAAGGGCGTCCTTCACAGCCAAGTACGGCCGGTGAACCTGAGAAGGCCGATGGCAAAACACCGACGATCGGAGCACGCCCCTGGATTTTTTTAAACAACACCTCGGGTAGACGAAACGATGCGACGTGGCGCAGATGAGCTATCCAGCCCGCTCAGTCTCGTCTATATTGCCGGCAATCTGGTGGATGCTCAGAATGCGGAGCGCGCCTTGACAGAGCACGGCATTGACTACGCCCTGAGCCTCGAGCCGTTCATGAAGTCGTCGGCGTTGGGCACGGTCTTCGGCGGCACCTACGCCGGGGTGTTCTTTTTTGTCTCGTCGGCGCAGCGCGAATTCTGCTGTGAGCTTCTCAGGTCGCAGGGTTTCGCGGACACGATTGCGTCGGAAGCCAGCATGGAGAAAATCGATGGCGCTTGATATTGAACAGGGGAAACGGATGCTGCAGTTGCTGACTTCTCGGTACGACGACCGGCGCTGGCGCAAGAAGATCGAGAAGACCTTGAGCCTGCCGGTGGCCGGCGTGGGGGATGAGGTGCAGCGCACGGTGTTTCTCTATCTGAGGCACGGTCTGAAGGCCTACAAATCCCGACGCGCCGATCCGGACTCCTGGATCGTCGGCGGTTTTGCGACCAAGGAAGTGATCGAGCGGGCCCGGTTCAACCCGGCGGTCGTTGGGGCCTCCATCACCAAGGAGGACGTCGTGAATTTGGGCGTCGATCCAGGACCGGAGGTCGATGAAGCCTGGTGGGAAGACATGCTGGTGGCCTGGTTCGAGGAGCCGGAATCTGAACAGCCTGGCGAGGACGTGAAAAGTGAGACGCTAGACGTGAAACGTGAGAGAGACGACCGCGAAGAAAAAACTCAGAACTTGGCAACGGAAAAGTAGCTTGCTTCTCACCACACCTTTCACGTTTTACGTTTCACGTCTTCTATCGCTTCAGCTCGATCAACCGCAGCTTCGCCCGGTCGCCCAACAGATCGACTCCCGGCAGTAATTGCGGGGACTGTTCCGCATTCATCCGTCGTGCCGCCGTTTCCACCTGCGGCTTCATGAACGCGTAGAGCTCCTCGACATCCACGGCGCCGTCCTTGTTGGCGTCCGCCTCGCCTTGCAGGCCTTTCAGGAAATAATAGGTGAAGAGGCCGTGCCGTTTCTCAGGGAAGGCGTGGCTGATCTGGTTGCCGGCGGCGGCTGAAATGACCACCATGTTCTGGGACGCCATCAAGGGATTTTCCACCGCGATCAGCATCGGCCGCGCGCCCTTCTGGATGACCGAACGCCCGCCGGCCCCGGAGAAACAGGAATCCATGACGACGGTGATGTTCTTCGCCGGCAGTTTGCCCAGCGTTTCATACAGGCGTGTGAGCGGGTAGGCGGATGTCTCCAAATAGGCTGGATCGCCGTTGTACGGAACGAGAAACGCCTGGTGGGTGTTCGGGTCCGGGGCGCCGTGCCCGCCATAATAGACGAACACTTCCGCATCTTTATTGTCGCCGACCTGCTTGGGCAGCCACTTCTCAAACCGCGCTTCCAGGTCTGATTTGGTCACGCGATCGTTGAGCAACATGACGATATTCTGCTCCCGATATCCCAGAGCCTTGGTCAGGTAGGTTTTGACCATTTCCGCGTCGCGCTTGGCATAATCCACTTTCGGCAGATCGCGGTAGTCTTCCACGCCGATGACGACGGCATAGGCATGGTTTTTGGGTTTCACGGTGGACGCGGGAGGCGCCAGCTCGGCGTCGATCCTGGCCAGCTCAGCTCCACCGAAGACGGTCGATGACGACAAGGTAGCCAAGGCAGAAACTTGCGCGCGCTGCAACGTCGCGTAGTCCGATTGAATGTGTTCGAAGAGCGGAGGGAGCAGCCCGGCGTTGAGGGAGGGCATGGCCACGTGCATGACGATCTGATCCAGCTCGCCGGCCTTTTGGACGGTGACCTGCTCGGTTTTTTTCCACACGAGGCCGCCTGTGTGGGCGTTAAAGAGTTGCATCTGCAGGCGCAGCGAGACCCGGTATTCGGATCCGAACGCACTCGTGGAGTCGGCTAAAAATTCCTTCACCTCCCCGACGAGCAGGGCATCCGCGTTTTGCGCGCGCGCGGCGGCCAGGACTTTCTCGGGGTCTGGTTTCTTGCCCGGCTCCGCCGGGATGTCCATCATCACGACATCCTTGAGGACGTTCGTGCGGTGGAGCATGTCGCGGGTGATTTGCCGGAGCGAGCGCTCCAGATCGTTGCCGATCGGGTTGCCGTCGAGCGTGGCCTTGGTCGTATCAATAGGGCCGATGGCGACGGTGATCGGCACCTCCTGTTCCTTGACCGGAACGGTCAGGTTGGGCGGGGCAATCGCCGGCGTACAGGCGATTGAGAGCGCAAAGCCAACTAGCGGCAAGAATGCCCGCGACGCTTGGTATGTCCTGGAGGTAGACATGACCGGCCTTCTTCCGACCGCACTACTTCGAAAACTTCACGATTTTGCCTCGGAGCTGCACGCAGTTGCTGCCGCCAAGCATATACCAACTGGTGGAGGAACTGGAAGTGACGTTGATCAAGGCGTCCCCGCCGCGGCTCTTGACGAGATCATCGATCATGTCCGCGATGTGATCGGGCGAACCGATGGGAACAACGAAAAACACATACCCGCACGATTCCACCTGCTCATACGGCCCGAGCTCGACATATTTCCCCGTGACCGGCATCGTGGAGGGCGCGACGGCGCCGGGGATGGTGCAGGCCGACAGCAGGCCTGCGCACATGCACGCAACGGCCATGCGGCACGCGGCCTGCCGGGCCGGAGGCGACCAGGCTATTGCACGCAAGCGGTTCATCGCACGTTCTTGACGACCAGTCCCTTGACGATTGTGCACTCTTTCCCGGCGAGCGGGAGAAATAAGGTTGCACTCCGGAGCTCAACGGTCACGCCGGCCAGCGCGTCGCCCCCCTGCGTTTTGACGGCTTTCTCGATCAGCTGCTCGGTCGGGTCCTTGCCTCCGAAGGGGAAGATGAAAACACGGTACGTGCATGACGATTCTTCCGCCGGGCCGAGAACCGTGTAATTGGTATAGACCGGCGAGGAAGAGCTGGCGATGCCGGCCGGATGGCTGCTGACGATGCAGGAGCTGAGCAGAAGAGACACCAGCGGGAACAAAAGGGCCAGCGCAGCCGACGAACGCCGTGCCATGGGAGAGATCATGTGGAGATCCTGGTTTCCGGATGGTGCAACAGGCAGACCGAGGCTAGCAAAACGAGCGAAGTGGTGTCAACACGGATTGGACCGCACTGCCGGCGGACGAGGAGGGAAGGGAGTACGGAGGAGGCTACCAGATTTCGAGGCCGATCAAGACCATGCTCATGACGAGCCATGCGAGCAGGCCGGCGGCGATGAAATTTTCAAGACTCATCGTCATATGGAGGCCTCGGGGCAGCGGCCGTTCGTCCTGGAGGACGAGCTGGGCGTCTGGGGATCCTTGGCGAGATAGGAGTCGGTCTTCTCCAGCGCCCGGACGACACCCTGCGCATCGACGTCGAGGCGGACGCGGTCGCCGATGCGCAGCCGTTGAATGATCTCGCAGCTTTCAAGGGCCACCGGCACGAGCCGGCCGAAATCGGTCCGGATCGTGACGAGCAGGATTTTTCGATCGATCGCTTGCACCGTTCCGTGGAACATGGAAGCCGACATCTCGGTCTGGAGATTGACGGGATGGGCGTACGGAGCGGCCGGCTGGGCAGCCTCGGCAGGGGCGATCAACTCCTGCGAAGGCGCGGAGGGCACGCCCGAGAACAGGTTTCCAAGAAGCATCAGGCCGACCACGGTCAACGCCAGCAGGGGCATGGGGTCCTCAGTTCTCAAAATAGGGTTTCTGCAACGGGCGATCCCAGGACGACACGCACGAATGGGAATCCGGCCGCAATCCGGCATCGGCGAGGTGGCCGCACTGGCTGCATTGGAGCGCCCAGAACCATACGCGGATCTGGTTCGGCTGGATATCTGTAAAGACTTTGGTGACCACCGCTCCTCCGCACTCCGTGCATACCATCGTGTCGTGTCTCCGGTGAGGCGCGCTGCGTGTCGCCCTGTTATCGTGCCACCACGGGAACAGCCTGGGCGGTGGACATCGGCCCGTCGAGTTCGATGAACTCGAACCCCGCCGTAAACAGCACGGACAGGAGAATGACGACCGAGAAGAAACTGATCATGATCCACTTCATGGTGTTGCCTCCTTCCACACCGCCGGGGACTTAGCCGCTCGCATACGCGAGCGTCGGCCGCTGTGGAGCCGGTGTGGTTTGCTGGATGTTCAGCACGATGCCGCTCTGGTCTACCTCGACGCAAACGTGATCGCCGCTGCGCACGCGCATCATTGCGTCCACATTGGCGACCGCAAAATGCCGATTTTGTCCCGTATCGTCGTGCACGCTCATGCGCAGCGCCGACGGATCAATCCGCATGATCGTGCCACTCACGGAAATGAACGTCGTGTCCGGCTCCGACTTGGTGGACGACGCGATGGCCCCGCCCGCCAGCAGTAGCCCGACCAATATGCCCACGAGGGCGCGCTCCCAGCGCGAACGGGACTTCCCGCGCTGGTGAAGCAGTCCCTGCAGCGAGTTGGTGCGTTTCTTGGTGGTCGGAGTCGGGTTCATGTGGGAGAAGATGAGCAAGCTCAATGCCCAGAAAACGCCATCTCGTGATGAGACTATCTCATTAAAAATAAAAGAGAATTTCAATGTTGCAGAGATAATTCATGAGGTATGAAGTGAAGGGGTCTGCATACACCGTCAAGATGGGGTATACTCTACCTCATTGATTTCATAGAACTCTCAGAAATTTGTATGGATTTCCCTTCGGCGTACGAAAATGAACGGGCTTTTCATCTCCCGGAAGAGATGGGGTAGCTAGGTTCAACTGTGCAACTCTCGCTCTTCTGGCGGCTTGTTCTTGGATCTCTGGCCATCGTGGTGGTGGTGGCGGGGGTCAACGTCTATGCGCTGACGCAGCTCCGGCAGCTCACGGCGTTGAACAGCGAGCTCGTGTCCCGGCACTACCCGGCCATCGAGTCCGCCAAACGGCTCATCAACGGCATCTCCAGCCAACTCCGAAACGAGAAGAAATATCTGATCGTCCGCGATGCCGCGCTGCTGCGGGATTTTGACCAAGAGGCGGAAGATTTTCAGCAGAGGCTGGCGGCACTCCTGAAGCAGGAAGAATCGGAAGAAGGCCGGCGGTTACTGGAACGGGTCAGGCAGGAGCATGACGAATACCGGGCGCTGGTTCGCGCCCAGGTGAATGTGGCTAGCGAGAGCGGCCGGAAGGCGGACGCGGGACACGAGCGCCGCCGGGACGCGCGGATTGGAAAGCTCACGGACCTGCTGGACGCGTACATCAGCCTGTGCGAAGTGCGCGTCGGTGCCGTCATGACGGAGTCGCTGGACCGAACCGCGCAAGCGGAGACGGTCCTGCAAGAATTGCTGCTGGTATCAATCCTCTTGACCATCGTTCTGGCGACGGCGGCCAGCGTCAGCATTCTCTATCCGCTTCGCCGCGTGCAGCAGCACATCCGGGTGATCGGCCAGGGGCACTTCGGGGCGTCCCTGCACGCGGCGGTGCCGCAGGAATTGCGGGAGCTGGTGGACACTGTCAATTGGATGGGGGGCAAGCTCAAGGAAATCGACGATTTGAAAGCCGAATTTTTTTCGCACATCTCACACGAGCTGCGGGCGCCGCTGGCGTCCATGCGGGCGGGCGCGCAGTTGCTGCTGGATCAGGTTGCCGGCCCGCTGACCCCGCAGCAACGCGAGACCTTGGAAATCATGAACGACAGCAGCCAGCGGCTGATCCAACAGATCTCGACACTGCTGGATCTGTCGAAAATGGAAGCCGGCATGATGGAGTACCACATCGCCTCGGCGGACCTGAAGCGACTGGCCGACGGCTCCGTGAACAAGGTGCGCTGGCTGGCGGAAAGCAAACGGGTGCCGGTGTGCATCCATGCGCCGGACAGCCGGGTGTGGGTGCCGATGGATGCCGCGCGCATCGAGCAGGTGTTCGACAATCTGCTCTCCAACGCGCTCAAGTTCAGCCCGGCAGGCGCGGCGGTCCATGTCCGGATCGAGCCGGATCCGTCGGCCGGCGGCATCCGCGTGGCCGTCGAGGATGCCGGGTCGGGCATTGCGCCGGAGGACCTGCCGCATATCTTCGACCGGTTCTATCAGGGCCGCCGCCAGGGCATGCAGATGCTGGCCGGCAGCGGCGTCGGGCTCGCACTGGCGAAGAAGATCGTGGACGCGCATCGCGGGCGCATCTGGGTGGAAAGCCGGGAAGGGAAGGGCACGATCGTTCAGTTCGTGCTGCCGATCATGGAGCGGGGGGCGGCGGCATGAGCGGCAAGACGTGGCTGCGTCGGAGCGCCGCACTGTGCGCGGGGGGCCTGCTGCACGCCTGCATGGCGGCGCCTCAGCCGACCGTCTCCCCGGCGTTCCTCATCGCGGCGCCGCAGGATCTGAACGCGCTGCAGGCGATGGCGCGGGAGCAGCGGCGCCACGCCCAGACGTGCAGCGCGACACGATCGTGCGACCGTGTCCACTATCTCCAGGCGCTGGTGGCGCTGTATAAGGACCGGGCGGACGCGGAGAAGCATTTTCAAGCGGTTGTCGCCGATTCACCGAAAGGGCGCTACGCCGCCTCCAGCCTCCACTGGCTTCGGCTGCTCAAGGAAGGCCCGCGCGAATCCGACCATGAACCCACGCTGATCCGAACCGTGGAGCGGCTGGTGCGCGAGGTGTTGGAGTACGAGACGGAAGATGCCCAGATTGCCCAGTTGCTCAAACAGCAGCTTAAATCGCAAGAGAAAAAGATCGAGGAACTGACCGAGCAGATCGACGCCTTGAAACGGGTGGATCAGGAAGTCAAAGAACAGGTGAAACCCAGCCGGCCGGTGCATTGAAGGCGGCCAGCCGCACGCACAAGGGGAGACGATGAACAAAGAACATGTGCTCGTGATTGACGACGACCAGGGATTGCTCAAGCTGCTGACCATGCGTTTGACCGCCATGGGCTTTGCCGTGCAGGCCTGCCATGACGCGCGCACGGCGCTGGAGGAGGCCCGGCGCCGGCGGTTCGATCTGGCCCTAACCGACCTCCGGCTGGCGGAACAGGACGGGCTGGCGGTCATGGAGGAACTGAAGGAAATCCATCCGTCCCTGCCGGTCCTGATTCTCACCGCCCACGGCAGCATTCCCAGCGCCGTCGAGGCCATGCGAAAAGGCGCCGTCGGGTACCTCACGAAACCGTTCGACGACAAGGAGCTGGCCGTCTGGATCGACAAGGCGCTGGTCCAGTCGCGCATGAGCCGAGAAATCCAGCGGCTCCGGCAGCTGGTGTCGGAGCTCTACGGGCTGGAGCACGTCGCGGCGCGCAGCCCCGCCATGCAGGCGCTGCTGCAGCAGGTGGTGCGGGTGGCCGATACCGACGCCACGATTTGCCTGACGGGAGAAACCGGCACGGGCAAGGAAGTCATCGCGAGGGTGTTGCACTGCAATAGCCGGCGCGCGAGCGGGCCGTTCGTGCCGGTCAATTGCTGCGCCATACCGGAATCGCTCTTCGAAAGCGAGCTGTTCGGCCACGTCAAGGGCGCCTTTACCGGCGCCTCCAGCTCGGCCCGCGGCCTGTTCCAGAGCGCCGACGGGGGGACGCTGTTTTTGGACGAGATCGCCGACATGCCGTTGGCCGTGCAGGTCAAAATCATGCGCGCGCTCCAGACGCGCGAGGTGCTGGAAGTCGGCGCGACCAGGCCGGTCAAGGTGGATGTCCGCATCATCACGGCCACCAACAAGGATCTGGCGCAAGCCGTCAAGGCCGGCGCGTTCCGGGAGGATCTGTTCTACCGCATCCAGGTGGTTCCGCTGACGGTACCGCCTCTGCGGAACCGGCAGGAAGACATTCCGCTGCTGGCGCAGATGTTTCTCCGGCAGAGCGTCGCGCGGACCGGCAAACCCGTGCGCGGGTTTCTGCCCGACGCCATGCAGAAGCTGACGACCTATCATTGGCCGGGCAACGTTCGCGAGCTCGAGCACGCCATCGAAAAGGCCGTCATCCTGTCGTCGGGCGAGATGATCGTGGCCGACCTGCTTCCAAGCGGGAACGGTGCGACGGAGGGGCCGTTCAAATCTCTGACCGAAGCCAAGGAAGCATTCGAGCGGAACTATCTGAGGGAACTCCTGGACCTCACGGGGGGGAACATCTCGCGCGCGTCGCAGATGGCGGGGCGCTACCGGGCGGATTTTTATAAACTGCTCAGAAAGTACGGCCTGCATCCCTCGGACGGAAAAACCAGGCACGATGCGCCGTCAGGCGGGGTGTCGTTGCAGCGTCCCTCGGCGAATGGGCGGGCGCCCTCGGCGTAAGCAGGGCGTCCTGCGGGAATCACGTCGTCATCGGGCAATTCGAAGCGGCTACTTGACCGTCATGGTCAGGCTGATCGCGCCGGCCAGACTCCCTTCGACCCATCCCTCTTTTCCACTTCCGGAAATGTCCCGCTGGCCCTTCGGCTCGCCGTGGCAGGAGAGGCAGGCCTTGCCCGCATATTCGGGGACGATCATTCGCAGAACCGGCTTCCCGTCCTGCATCATCGTGCGGCTGTAGCCTTTCCCTTTCGGGTATTCCTTGTCCTCAAAAAGCTTCAGCACTTCGGATTCGAACTCATCCGGCTTGTTGCCCTGGTAGCGGTAATTGGCGCTCGTCAACTTCAGGCGGATACCGGTGGCCCGCTCAAATTTCTCGCCGGTCTTGCGTGCCCACACGGCGGGGATAAAGTTTTTATACGCAATCCCAGGCCGATTGATGGCCAGCTGATGATCCGAGACGACCTCCTTGCCGGCCAGCAGCAGCGCATGCACGAGTTTGTCATGCGGAGTTTTCGGAGCTTGTGAGAGATCGAACTTGGCTATTTCGAGATACTTTTGCGTAATCTCTTTTTCGAAGACTGCGGGGGTAAAGCCTTTGTCGACGAGGTCCGGATTATTGATCTCCAATTGATGTTTCGCCATGACTGTCCGGCCGGCTTGAATCATTTTCACCAACAAGTCGGCGACCTCTGTTTCGCCAGCTGCGTGCGCGGGCAGGACACACAGGAGGGTGAGGTTCATCAGCAGAGCTAACGCAACGCTAGGAACAGTGGCGCGCATAACACACTCCTTCTTAGGAAAAACCGTTGATTTCGCAGAGTTCGAAGCCAGGATACTAGCGGATTTTGGTGCCGGAGGGGAAGAAAAATCTTGGTTGAGTAAAGGCCGACCTGGTTTGTCAAAAAAAAGGAGCAGGGTTCCTACGCGTCGTCCCAGCCCGCATCATTCATGACGGCTTCTACTGCAACCGCCGATACGCCGCTGCGACAAGCCTGTGTGCGGGGTTTCGACACACAGGCGGGCGGGCTCGTCGCTCGGTCGGTCACCGTACTGTTTCAAGTACGCTTCCCTCCCTCGTGCCTCCGCGCGCCCGTCTCGCTTGGCGTCTCAGCGGTTTCGTCACGAACCCTCATGAATAGTGCGGGCTAGAGGCCGTGACGGTGTGCGACATGCGAAAGGTGGTCAGGAGCCGAACAGGTCCAACTGGGGCTGCGCCGCGGCAGGTGACGCGGAGGGAGCCGCTGCGGCCGGTGCAGCCGAAGAAGCCGGCGCATCCATCCGGTCTAAATAGGCTTTCAATTTCTTGAAGTCCTCGCGCAAGACCTCCAGGAGATTGCCCTGATGCAGGGCTGCCGCCGGGTGGAGCAGGGGGAACACCACGAACCGGTCCAGTTTAATTGCCTGCCCCTTTACCTTCGTGATCCCCACCTTTTTCTCCAGGATCGTTTGCGTGGCCCAATTGCCGAGCGTGCAGACCAGCTTGGGCTGGATCAGCTCGATCTGCTGCAGCAGGAACGGCTTGCAGGTGTCCACTTCATCCTGTTCCGGATCGCGGTTGTTCGGCGGGCGGCACTTGATCACGTTGGCGATATAGACCTGCGCGCGCGATAGCCCGGCAGATTCCAACAACTTGTCCAAGAGTTTCCCCGCCGCGCCCACGAAGGGCTCGCCCTGCTGATCTTCATTGAAGCCCGGCGCCTCGCCCACAAACATGATGCTGGCGTTCGGATTGCCGGTGCCGAAGACGACTTGGGTTCGTCCAAGCTTGGCGAGTTTGCAGCGCTGGCAATTGTAGAGGGAGGCGCTGAGGTCCTGGAGGGTCATCCCGTCAACTCCGCTCGCATCTTAGGCGCGGAGGGCAGGCTTGTCAACGGGCTCGCTGGCAGGCGTGGTTGACTGGGTAGCGGCGTCGGCGTAGACTGCCACTCCTTACAATTAAAGTAATCCTAACTAACGGGTCTTTTTGCTGGGGCTGGGGGAGCAGCTCGTGACGGACGCTCAGCGGCATCCGCCGGCGTTTGAGCAGGGCGGGACATCAGGGGCAACTCCTCCGTCACTCACGGACTCGGGATTGCTGTGCCTGCTGCTTCTTGCCCGTTTCTTCGGTGTGTCGGCGAACGGCGACCAGTTGCGACATCAGTTCGGCGAGCCCAGCAAGACGCTGTCCGACGCGGATCTTCTGCGC
>Ga0247727_10006517_pt1 | contig 22916 bp, 18 predicted proteins | sample WisWelCaveWW1625_FD_202498 | JGI IMG/M metagenome (GOLD analysis project Ga0247727, IMG submission 202498) | Biofilm microbial communities from Wishing Well Cave, Virginia, United States - WW16-25 | ecosystem: Environmental > Aquatic > Deep subsurface > Groundwater > Cave microbial mat | place...
AGGACTTCGAGCGTGCCCGTGAGGGGCGTGCTCTGCGAGATTGCGCCCCCGCCGACCGGCGCGTCGGTGCCGTAGCCGAGTGTGGCCCCGTACCCTGCAAGGTAGCTCATGACCTGGTAGATCCCGAACGTAACGGCGACCGCCGTCGCGGCGAGCATGAGCGCAATCTGCACGCGCTCGGGGTGAAGCAGCTGGGCGCCCTTCAGCGACAGGGTGTAGTACACCCACTTGCGGTCGCCTTCTTTCTTCTTGACGAGCCCGGCCTCCACGAGGCGGGTGAGGTGCTTGTGCACGGCGCTCTTGTTCACGAGCATGGCGTTTGCAAGGTCCGTCACCGTGAGCTGCGTGTTGTCGAGTTTCTTCAGGATCTCGATGCGGGTGTCCGAGGCAAGGGCCTTGAAGGACTCCTGATCGAGGACGATTTTTCGATTGATCATGCGCCTTGCAGGCCTGACGATCCGGGCGGTCGCCTTATGAACCTTGGGCGGCTCGTTCGCGGTTGTGTGAACGCCCTCCTGAGGGGCAAGCGGGGGTGGCGCCGCCGCTTCCGGAGGTCAGCCTGGCTCAAGTTGCAACCCCAAGTGAGCCGGTTCGTGAACCGAACTGGCTAGTTTAAGTGCCCCACTCGAGTAGTCGTTATGAATTCAGGCGGCAAGAAGGTAGGGCGGATGTCGGAACCCGGGCACGCAACCGTTCGCGCGTGGCGGCCGGTTGCGATCTATGCGGTCTGCCTGATCGTCCTCACGGCGCTCCTCGAGCTCGGGCTCGCAGGGCACACCGCGTTTTGACCCTGCGCGCGCGCCGCAAGGCGGCGTCAGTGGCCGGGCGCATCGCCCCAAAGCAGTTTGTGCAGTTGCGGCAGCACGCGCGCGTTGAGTCCGTCGCGGCGCGTCCACTCGGCGATCTTGAGCGCGCCCTCAAGCGTGCCGCCCACAGGCTGGAAGACGACCTCCGCCTTGACGCCCTTCGCGCGGGTGGAAAGCACCTCGCGCGCGTAGGCGTAGTCGCGCTCGTCCTGGATGACGAACTTGAGCTGGTCTTTGGGCGCGAGGCGCCCGAGGTTCTCCCAGAGCATCGAGCCCTCCTCGCCGGACGAGGGGCACTTGATGTCCATGGACACGCAGACAAGCGGGTCGAGGAGGGCGCCCTCGACCGGGCGCGACCCGGAGGTCTCCACGACGACCCGGTACCCGCGGGCGGTGAGGGCGCGCACGAGGTCCTGGTGCTCTTTCTGCAAGAGCGGCTCGCCGCCCGTGAGGCACACGCGCTTCACGGGCGGGAAGGCTTCGACGGCGGCGAACACGGCGTCGAGCGCCATCCACTGCCCGCCGGTGAAGGAGTACTCGGTGTCGCACCATGCGCAGCGGAGGTTGCAGCCGGTGAGGCGCACGAACACCGTCGGAAGACCGATGTCGCGGCCCTCGCCCTGCAGCGAATAGAAGATCTCGGTGACCCGCAGCGCGACGCCCTCAGGCTTGCGCTTCGTCTCTTTGAGCGGCGCGAGCCGCGCTTGCCCGTCCTGAGCAAGCGCCGCGTCGGAGAGTCGCGTACCGTGCCGGTGCGCGGGGGGCTGCATGGGCGTTCGAGGCGGCTTTGTGGATTTGAGGGTGCGCTCGCGGTCATCGCTTGCGCCGCCGCAGGGGCCGGGCGGCATACACAACCGGGTCGGTCTTTCCGGCCTCGCGAAACCCCTTGAGGCGGAGCAGGCACGAATCGCAGGTGCCGCACGCGACGCGGCCACCGAGGTAGCAGCTCCAAGTGCGTTGAATTGGGACCTTCAGGCGCGCCGCAAGGCGCACGATGCTGGCCTTGTCTTTCCGAAGCAGCGGCGCCTTGATCCGAATGGGCCGCCCCTCGACGCCTGTTTTCGTGCCGCGCGCAAGCGCGCGCTCGAACGCGCGCAGGAACTCCGGGCGGCAGTCGGGGTAGCCCGAGTAGTCGATGGCGTTCGCGCCGATGTAGATCGCGCGGGCGCCGCGGGCCTCGGCGTAGGCGGCGGCAAGCGCGAGGAACACCGTATTGCGCGCCGGGACGTAGGTGGCGGGGATCGACCGGCTCATCGAGGACGTGTTGCGCCCGCGGGGGACCTTGATGCGCGGGTCCGTGAGCGCGCTGCCCCCGAACCGGTCAAGGGGGGCCTCGACGACCTTGTGCTCGCGCGCGCCGAGGGCCCGCGCGACCGCGCGCGCGCTCGTGAGTTCCCGCGCGTGGCGCTGCCCGTAAACCACGGTGAGCGCAAGCACGTCGAACCCGTCGCGCTTCGCGCAGGCGGCGGCCGTTGCCGAGTCGAGGCCGCCGGAGAGGAGGACGACCGCGAGGGCCTTGCGATGGGACGGCACCGTTCCACTCCCGCCAAAGGTTATCGCGCGCCTCGGGATTTGACCCTTCGTGAAGGCGGCAAGGGGCGAGCCCTCGGGTTTCATTGCGGTCAACGCGCTCGCCGTTTCCGCGCTTGTAGGCATCCTTGTTTTTCTCCCGGACGGGGTGCTGCTCTCACCCGCGGGGCTCACCCTTGTAGCGGTCGGTGTGCTCGGGGTCGGGTGGGTGATCCTGCTCGTCGTGTTCTTCAGGGACCCCGAGCGCACCGTTGGCGAGGGCATCGTTTCACCCGCCGACGGCCGCGTGCGCGTTGCTCGCAACGGGAACGACACGGCCACCATTTCGGTGTTCCTCCGCATTCACGATGTGCACGTGATCCGTTCTCCGATCAAGGGTCGCGTTGACCGCCTCGAACACAAGCGGGGTGGTCATCGATTCGCGTTCTCGAAGGATGCAGAGACGAACGAGCGGCTCATCCTCACCCTGGAGGGGGGGGCGGGCAGGGCCACGTTGACGCTCATCGCAGGCGCCTTCGCGGACCGAATCGAGCCCTACGTGGGCGAAGGCGACCGCGTGGAGAAGGGCCAACGCGTCGGAATCATCATGTTTGGGTCGCGGGCCGACCTCACGCTCGCCGCCCCAAATCCCGTCACCTTGCGGGTAAAGGTCGGCGACACCGTTAAGGCAGGAGAAACCACCATCCTCGAGGCCGTCGGGGAGGCCGCGACCCAGTGAGCATCCTCCGCCTCCTCCGCCTCGCCGACGCGTTCACGATCGCGAACGCCGCGCTCGGTTTCCTCGCGATCACGTACATCTCGGACGGCAAGTACGTGCTTGCCGAGGCCCTCATCCTCCTCGCCGTCGTCGCCGACGGCCTCGACGGGATCGTCGCGCGCCGGTTCGGCGGCGGCAAGGAAAAGATGGGCGACTACCTCGACATCATGGCCGACTACCTGTCGTTCTGCGTGGCGCCCGCGATCCTCTTCTACCAACTGTACTTCGACATCGCGGCAACGCCCCTTTCGACTCGCCCTGAGGACGTGCTCGTTGGCATTTCCGCGGGGGCATTCGTGACGCTCGGCCTGCTGCGCCTTGCGAGGCACGTCGCGAAGGCCGGCCCCTTGGCGGGGCGATTCCAGGGGCTGCCGACCACGGGTGCGGGCCTCTTCGCGACGCTCCTTGTGGCCGCGGGAGGGCTTGGGGATGTCGTCGCATCGCTCCTCATCATGGGCGCGGCGTGGCTGATGGTGACCGAATTGCCCTATCCGAAAGTGCGCGGGGCGTCCGCCTATGCGTCGGGCGCGCTGGTGGTTGCCGCGGCGGCGGCGATGTTGCTGCTGCCCGGCAGCTCCCCAATTCAGCGCACCACGCTGTTCGCCGCGCTTGCGGGAGCTGGGCTCTACGCGGTAAGCGGCTGGGCGTTCGCGGTCATGCGCATACCGGTGGGGCTTGAGGGGACGCAAGGCGCGGACGACGGAGCACCGGCCCGACCGGCGACCCCCATCCAAGGCTCGCGGGAACCCACCGGCGCGCACGCGCGCGACCGCGAGGACTCGCAAGAAGTCGACCCGGACGCCTGAACCGTCCCGCAATCGTTACCATCGTAACGAACCATTTTATTCAATCCGGCCCATACCCGATGCGCGGACGGTACGTAATGGCAAAGAGCGTGAAGATCGGAATCACAGGGCTACCCGGCTCGGGAAAGACCGAAGCGCTCGAAAAAGTCATCGCGATGCTGGAGTCCGACCAGAAGACGGTCGGCGGAATGGTCACGAAGCCGATGACCGACCAGCACCGGCTGGTCGGCATCTACGTGATTGACTGGATGACCAAGCAAACCGACGTGCTCGCGCACATCGACTATGAGTCCAATGTCTCGGTCGGACGCTTCGGCGTTGACATGAAGAAGCTCGAGGAGATCGGCGTCCACGCGATCGAGACGGCCATCGACAAGGCCGACGTGATCGTGATTGATGAGGTGGGCAAGATGGAGGTCGAATCGCCCACCTTCGTGTCGGCGGTGAAGCGCGCGCTCGACGCGTCGAAGCCGATGCTGCTTACGCTCCACAAGAAGTCGCGCAACCCCCTGCTGCAGGACATCCGGCGGCGCGACGACGTGCGCATCCTCGAAGTGACGCCGATCAACCGAAACCTCCTCCCGTTCAAGATCATCAAGCTGCTCAAGGAAGAGGGCGGCTGAGGGGCTGCGCGCGCGCCCTCTTCGGCGCGCGCCCCGCGGGCGGGGGTCGCAGGAGTGTCGCTGCGCCGCGTGAAGGAGGGGCTTGTCGAGCTTGAGCTGCCCGACGACCCGCGCCTCGATCGCGTCAAGGGGCCCCAGCGCGCGGGCGCGTCGATGGTGTTCTACAACCCGGCCGCAAGAACTTCCCGCGACCTCACGGTCACCGTCCTTCGCGCGCTCGAGGCGCCGAAGGGCGGCTGGCGCGTGCTCGACGGCCTCTGCGGGAGCGGCGTGCGGGGGCTCCGCGTGGCCCTCGAAGTCGACGGGGTCGGCGAAGTGGTGCTGAACGACGGCGACCCGGAAGCCGCCGCCCTCGCGCAGGCGCAGGTGGACCGCCTCAAGGTCGCAAGCGCGCGTGTGACGAACCGCTCGCTCGAGGAGGCGCTCGCCGACCGCTCAAGGCGATTCGAGTTCATCGACATCGACCCGTTCGGGAGCCCCGCGCGGTTCCTCACGGCCGCGGCGGGGCGCGCCGGGCGCCCGGGGTACGTTGCGGCAACCGCCACCGACGTCGCAGCGCTCTGCGGCGTGTTCCCCGGCGCCTGCGTACGCCGCTACGGCGCCGCGCCCCTGCGCAACGAGTGGATGAAGGAGACGGCCGCGCGCATCCTCCTCGGGGCCGCGGCGCGCAAGGCGGGAGCCGTCGAGCGCGCCGTCGAGGCGGTCGCGACGCTCTGCGCCGAGCACTACGTGCGCGTCCTCTACCGGGTGTCCAAAGGGCGGCAGGCGGCCGACCGCACCGCCGACCATCTCGGGTTCCTGAAGGTCGACCCGTCCGGCAAGCAGTCGCCGCGTTCTGTCCCGTTTGCAGCCCTTGCCAAGGACGGAAGCCTGCTCAGCGGCCCGGGGCCGGTCGTAGGCCCCCTGTGGCTTGGACCGCTCCACGACGCCGAGGTGCTTGCCCGGGCGACTCTCCCCGAATGGATCCTGAACAACACCGCCCTCTCGCGATTCCTTGCCGTCGCTCCGGCCGAGTCGGCGATGCCTCCGTGGCACTACGACTTGGACGAGGCCGCCCGCAAGCTCAAGGGGTCGCCGCCTCCAACCGGCCGCGCCGTGGAGTCGCTTGAGGCTCGGGGGTTCACCGCCTCGCGCACGCACTTTTCCGCGAAGGCCGTGAAGACCAACGCCTCACCGGCGGAATTCGTCGAGGTCGTCGGCACCCTCGCCAGGGGACGCTGACGCCCCCGCCTTCGCTCCCGCTTCGCGCGCATGCGCGTGCTCCACCTCGTCCCCCGCCCGAGGCGCCCCGCCGCGCGGCGCGCGGCGCATCCGCGCAACCTCGACCCGCATGAGCGAGACCTCTTCGCGCATCTTCTCGGTGTGCCCCAGCGACTGCTGCACGTCCTTGCGCATCCGCATCATCTCCTCCTCGAAGGGCGTGAACCCGCCGTGCGTGAGGAGCCGGTGCGAGATGAACATCCCGAGGAGCAGCGCGCCCACCACCGCCACGACAATCACGAACACCCACCCCGCGATCTGCTGGGCGAGGAAGTACAGCGTGTTCAGCGCGCCCGGGAAGACCACGGCGAGCGCGGTAATCGCGAACCAGAACGTGAACAGAGCGACCACGACGATGAAGGTCTTCGGGACGCGCCGGCGCAGGGGGAGGTTGGGCTTGACCACGGGGTGCTCCCCAAGAGGACTTACCCCGGCCCTTCCCCAAGAACATGGCGGTAGGGGATGACGTCCGTCTGGATGGGCCCATCGGGCGTGTCGCGAATATAAATTTGGTACACGGGAGGCTGACCGGGCACCGCGGGCGTGCGCGGGGCGATGTGCATCGTCGCGTTGTAGAAAAAGTGAGTCCGGCCGTCGTCGGCGCTCGCGTTGACCGTGAAGAACGACAGGTTGGTGTTGGTGTCCCCCACGAGCGCGAACGACTTGGTCGCGTTGAACGTGAGGTTGGAGGTCAGGTTCTCGCTGGAGAGCACGATCGAAAGGTTGGCGTACCGCACGTCCGCGTTCAGGGACGTGAGGTAGAGGAGCGTCTCGTTGTCTTGGAAGTCGACGATGAGTTTGGGGATGACGGCGACCGGGGAGGGTGGAGTCGTGGTGCCACAGCCCGCGAGCGCGACGCCGCCAAACACGACGAGCGCGATGAGCGCGGCCTCACGCTTCACGAGGGGTCCTCCTCCTTCGCGGTCATCGCTTCCGCGATGCGCTTGCGCACGGCGAGGAGGTTGGCCTTGTTGTCAAAGCTTTTGGCAAGCGCCTTCACGCCCTTGTGGGGCGGGCTTCCCATGCGCGCTGCGAAGTTGGCGATTCGCGGCAGCGCGCGGGCGATGTGGTCGACGACCGTGATGTCCGCTGCGCGCGAGGTGCGCGAGAGCGGATTGAGGTCGATGGCGATGACGACCTTTCCCATGGCCTTCAGCGCCTCCGCGCGGTCGCCGTCTTCGAGGGGCACGAGCACGGCGTCGGCTGCGTAGATTCCCTCCTCCTCGCAGAGTGCGCGGTGGCTTTCAAGCCCCGGGATCCTCGCGTGGCGGTCGCGCCCCAGCACGCCCTCGGCGCCGGCGGCCTCCAGGCACTCCACGATCCTTCGCACGCGCGCCTCGCCTGCGTGGAATACATTGGCCTCAAGCGCGAGGGGCTTCCGCCCCGGCCGTTTTCCGGTCACCGCGCCCTGCAGTTCGGCAAGCTCCGCGGCGACAAGCGCGGCGAGGTTGCCGTTCACGCTCACAACGGGCCGCTCCGCCGCAACCAGCACTTCGGCGGCGGCCCGTTCGGCGGCCTCGGCTTCCGGGACGGTGCGCTCGCCGAGCAGGTAGTCGAACGCCTCCCCGCGGCCGTGCGCGGTGAGCCCGGACGGGTGCGCGAGGCCAGCTTCGACCGCAGCCACCAGGCGTTGGCGCATTTCGAGCGACTTGCGCCGGGGGTGGCTCCCAGGCACGTCGGCGAGGTCGGCTGAGGCGCTTTCCTGAGGCGCTCTCGCTTGGCCGCCACCCTGCGTGGGGTCCTTCTCCACGGCGTGCGATCCTCGCGCGGCTTATATCAAACAGGCGCGGTTTTCAGCGGAAAGGCCGCGCGAAACGGCGCGCCGCGGGCGGTTCCGGATCATTGTAGGCGGCTCGGCCACGGTCGAAGAACGCTTAAATAGGCCATCGTATGGTTGACGCTTGCTTTGGGTCAGTATGGCTCATGGCAGGCGGAGTGGACGATGTTCAAAAACCCGGAAGTGACGGTCGAAGTTGTGTCGAACCTGTACTATGAGCCCATGCGCGCGCAGCACCTCGTTTCGAGGGTTTCGAAGTCCGTGGGCGTGTCCGAACCCACCGTCTATGCGGTCCTGAAGGAGCTCGTCGATGCGGCCATCATCGAGAAATATGCCTGGTCGCGCCGCCACGTCGCCTACACCCTCACGGACAAGGGCCGCTCCATCGCCGAGAAGGAGCACCTCTCGGCCGTGAACGACATGCTCCGCCTCATCGAGAGCGAGTCGCGCCGCCGCGAGCTCCTCGTCGAACTGCTGCTCGACGATCTCCTGAAGGACGCCCCGGCCGAGTTCCGCCAGTCGCCCGAGGCGCGCGCGAATTTGCGCCGCTCGATCGTGGGCGAGGTCGCCGACCTGAAGAAGCGCCTCGCCCCCGCGCCAAAGCCCTTCGCGTGAGCGCTCCGCGGTGGGGCCGGTCGAGCGGTGGATTCGAGCTACGAGGAGGTGCAAGACATGGGCGGTTACTTCCCGGAGGCCGACCCGGATCGGGTGTGCCCCGTCTGCTCGACGCCGGCCCTCGAGACGGAGGGGCACTGCCGCAACTGCGGCGCGGCCCTTGACGGCGTGCCCGGCGGCGCGACGATGGCGGCCGCGGCCTTCGCGCAGGGCGATGCGCGCGGGGGCGCCTCCGCCGGCGCCGCCAAGACGAGCGCGCGCACCATCAACGTCTCCAAGCTCGCCGAGGAGGAGTACTTCCAAACCGTCGCCGAGGAGCAGGACGAAGCGATCAAGGTCGAGACGAGCGCGCGGCGCGACCGCAGGGCGCAGCTTCGCGAACTGCTCATCCAATTCTCCGTGCTCCTCCTCGGGTTCATCATCGCGATGTACGCCGTCATGAAGTACCAGATCCTCGGCGTCAACTGGTTCATCGCGTACTTCGACCTCTACAACCTCATCCTGCTCCTGCTTGGCGCGGGCGTGTTCCTGTCCGGCTTCAGCCTCCTGCTTGGCTCCATGCGTGAGGTCGCCCCTGAGAACCGCGGAAAAGTGTGGATGTTCTTCCTGCTTGCCGGCGGCACGGCGGCCATCCCCGCACTCGGGTTCCTGAAGCTCTATGCCGTAAACCAGTACCCGGTGCTCTTCCTCGAGATCCCGCTCATCCTCGCCGTCATCGGCGGCTATTCGCTCACGCTGGCCCGCGAGAAGGTCGGGTATTTCGCGATTTGGCTCGCGGGCGTCGGAATCCTCACACTAGCCCCCGTCTCGATCCTCGTCGGGCAGGTCGTCCCCTCGCTCCAGTCGCGCTCGCCGGACTACTCCTACCCCCAGATCACCATGGTCGTCATCGGACTTCCGTACATCCTATTCGGATTCATACGGATGCACGCGGTGCGCAAGCTCTACGAAGAAATGGAGAACTTCGTCCGCTCCGGAAACCTCCTGCTCAAGAAGGGGAACTACCAGCCGGCGATCGACCAGTACGACCGCGCGATCAAGACCGCGCACAAGATCGCGCCCCTCACCGCGTACACCGAGAGCTCAACGATGGCCGGGGCCGATGTCGAGGGCCCGTGGGTCCAGAAGGGTGTGGCGTACGCGAAGATGGGGATGCACAAGGAGGCGCTGTCGACCTTCAGCACCGCGATCAACATCAACAAGGGGTCCGACGCGGCGTGGCTGAACAAAGGCATCGCGCTTGCCCAACTCCAGCAGCACCGCCAGGCGATCACCGCGTTCAACCACGCGATCAAGCTGAACGGCTCGCTCGAGGGGGCATGGAACAACCGCGGGAACTCGTTCTACTCGCTTGGAGACTTCGTGAAGGCGCTCGAGAGTTTCGACCGCGCGCTCGAACTTCGCCCCGAGTACGACGAAGCGCTGTTCAACAAAGGCGCGACCCTCGGCCGCCTCGGCCGGCTCGACGACGCCATCAAGATCTTCGACAAGGTGCTCGACACGAAGAACGAGGCGTTCAAGAAGCGCCCCGAGTTCGTGAAGGCGTGGGTCGCCCGAGGGATGGCGTTTTACCAGCTGAAAAAGCTCGACGAGGCGCAGAAGTGTTTCGACGAGGCGCTCAAGATCAACCCGCGCGACCCCGACGTTTGGAACATCCGCGGGAACATCGCGGCCGACCAGGGCAAACTCGACGAGGCGCTCGAGTACTACACCCGGGGGATCAAAAGCGACCCGAAGGTCGAGTACCTCTGGAACAACCGCGGGCACATGCTCGCGCGGCTGAAGCGCCACTCGGACGCCATGGTGTCCTTCGAGCAGGCGATCACGATCAAGCCGGACTACGCCGTCGCGTGGGTGAACAAGGCCGTCGCGCTCCTCCAGCTTGGCCGCGCGCAGGACGGCCACGAGGCGGTCGACCGCGCGATCGCGCTGAACAACCAGGTCGCGGACGCCTGGGACCTCAAGGGCCAGTTCCTTGACCTGCTCGACCGCCCGCGGGAGGCGCTTGCCGCCTTCGACCGCGCGCTTGCCCTCGACCGCGAGCGCCCCCTCACGTGGGCGAACCGTGGGAATGCGCTCGCGCGGCTCGACCGCTTCAAGGAGGCGATGGAGTCCTACCAGGAAGCCCTTCGGCAGAAGCCGGACTTCGCCCTCGCCCGCTACAACGTCGGCAATGTGTACTTCCGCGTCGGCAAGCTCGACAAGGCGCTCGAAAACCTCGACAAGGCGCTCTCGATGGACAGCGACCTCGTCCAGGCGCTCGTGCTGAAGGCCGAGTGCCTGCAGCGGATGGGGCGCCTGAAGGACGCGCACGAGGCGCTTGAAAAAGCGCTGAAGCTCGACCCGGAGAGCGCGGTGGCCTGGGATGTTCAGGGGAACATCTTCACGCAGGAGGAGAACTACAAGGAGGCGCTGAAGTGCTACAACTACGTCAACAAGCTCAAAGCCACCTACGCGCCCGCGTGGTACAAGCGCGGCGTGCTGCTCGACCGCACAGGCAAGAAGCAGCAGGCCATCGAGTGCTTCGACGAGGCCACCTACCTCGACGACACGTACTCGGACGCGTGGAACGCGCTTGGCACCGTGCTCTTCGAGCTCGGGGAGCCGGACGACGCCGTCGCCGCGTTCAAGAAGGCGGTCGCCGCCGACCCCCGCCACCTCGAGGCCTGGAATAACCTCGCCAACACGCTTGCGGCCGCCGGCAAGCTGGACGAGGCGATCAAGGCGATCGACCGCACGCTTGCAATCGACATGAACTACGCGACCGCGTGGTTCAACAAGGGCTCGGCGCTCGTCGCAAAGGACGACTTCGAGCAGGCGCTCGCGTGCTTCGACAAGGCGACCACGCTCGAGCCGGACTACCTCAAGGCGTGGAACAACAAGGGCTCGATCCTCACGAAACTCGGGAGGCTCGAAGATGCGCTTTCCGCCTACGAGCGGATCCTCAAGGCCGACCCCCTGTACGAGCGCGGCTGGGCGAACCACGGCAGCCTCCTCATGAAGCTCCACCGAACGAAGGAGGCCGTCGGCTCGTTCGAGAAGGCCACGCAGCTTGACCCCGCGAACGAGAAGGGGTGGAACAACCTCGGCACGGTCTACATGGAAGTCAACCGCCCGCAGGACGCGCTGCAGGCGTTCGAAAAGGCGACGCAGATCAAGCGCGACTACGTCAAGGCCTGGTCGAACAAGGGCAACGCGCATTTCCAGCTCAAGCGCTTTGACGACGCGCTCGAGTGCTACAAGTACGCGCTCTACTTCCGCGAGACGCCCCAAGGGAGGTACAACCTCGGCACGATCCTCGCGAGCCTCTCGCGCTTTGCAGAGGCGGTCGTCGAGTATGACCGCGCGCTCGAGATCAACCCCGAGTACAGCGAGGCGTGGTACAACAAGGGCAACCTGCTCTACCAGATGGACCGGCCGATGGAGTCGATCATGTGCTTCGACCGTGCGCTCGAGCTGAAGCCGGAGTACACCGAGGCGGAAAAAATCAAGCGCGCGTGCCTGCTGATGCTGCGCAACCAAGGCCTCGAGCACGAGTACCACCTGCGCCGCGGGCTGTACCTGTTCCAGTCGGACGCCCACGCAGAGGCCCTCGGCGAGTTCGACGCGGCCCTCGGCCTCAAGCCGGGTTGGGCGATCGGGTGGAAAGCGAAGGGCGACGCGCTCGCGTACCTTGAGCGCACCGACGACGCGCGCGGCTGCTACCGCCGGTCGGTCGAGCTCGACCCGTCGTTTGGCCCCGGATGGTACGAGCTCGGCCGCCTCCAGTACGAGGCGGGAGACCTCGATGAGGCCGAGGAGTCGTTCCGCAAGGCGACGGAGCACGACGCGAGGAACAGCGACGCGTGGTACCTGCTCGGCGACCTGCTCTTCCTGCGCGGGGACATTGTCGAGGCGAGGGGCTCCTTCGAGCGCGCGACCGAGCTTGACCCCAAGAACGCCGAGGCCTGGTACCGCCGCGGCGCGACCGAGTTCGCGGAAGGGCGGACCGAGGTATCGATCAAGAGCTTCCACCGGGTGCTCGCGCTCGACCAGCGATTCGAGAAGGCCTGGTACAACCTCGGCTCGTCGCTGATGGCGCTCGGGCGATTCGAGGAGGCCGTGCCGTACTTCGACCAGGCGGTGCGCATCGCGCCCGAGTACGCGAAGGCCCACTTCAACAAGGGCGCCACGCTGTTCATGCTGCAGCGGTTCGGCGAGGCCCTGGACTGCTTCGAGCGGGTGCTCGAGATGGAGCCCGGCCACGAGAAGGCGGAGAAAAACGCGGCCCAGTGCCGGCGGAAGATCGCCGAGCGCGACGCGGAGGCGGCAGCCGCGAAGGAGAAACCGGCCGAGGCCGCCCCGACGGACGACTTCGCGGAGTTTGAGGAGTTCAAGTGAAGGAAACGCGACGGAAAGGAGGTGGAAACACGGCAAAGGGGACGAAGGGCGGTGCGGCGCGGGCAGCGCGCGCGCCGGCTCTTGCGGCATCGGCCGTGTTCATCGCCGGAAGGCGCGACCCCAAAAAGCGCCGCGAGAAGCCGGGCCTCGAGACCGGCCCCTCGGGCGGTCCGACCGCCCCGGCCTCGCCCGCCGAGGCGCGCGCGGGGCTCGTGAACGCGTCGGGCCTCACGAACGGCCGAGGGCTTGTGAACGGCCGCGGGCTTGTGAACGGCCGCGGCTCGGTGAACGGCCGCGACCTCGTCGGCGGCAAGCGGCAGAGGCGCGGCGCAGTCACCGGCCGAAAGACCGAGAGCGCGCTTGCCGAGAGCGCCGGTTTCCTCGACGCGAAGGGCCTCACCAACGGCAAGGGGCTCACGAACGGCGCGGGGCTCACGAACGGGAAGGGCCTCGTGAACGGTCGGCGCCTCATGTACACGGAGGCGCAGCGCGAAAGGCGGCGCGGCTTTGCAAAGCGCGCGTCGGCAGCCCTTGCGGCCATCATGGCGTTTCTCGTCATCGCGCTGCCCGTGCTGTACGGCGCGTTCCTCTCGCCCGCGCCGGTCACCATCGACGGCAGCTTCGACGACTGGCGCGAGTGGGAGGGGCTCGCCAAGCTCGAGGACTCCGCCTCGGACATGCCGGAGAACCCGAACATCAACATGGTCGCGTTCATGGGGCGGACGACCGACCGCGATTTCTTCTTCTATGTCGCGATGCAGGCGAACTCGCATCCGTTTGCCGGCCCGAACGCGCAAGGAGCCGAGAGCCTGCGCATCCTCATCGACAAGGACCAGTCGCTCGCGACCGGCTACTGCGCCTTCGGCGTGGGGGCGGACTACATGGTGGAGATTGCCGGGCACGGCGGCGGGGTCAAGACCTCGACGCTGAAGGTCTACCCCTCGGGCCAGGGGTCCTGCGAGGCCCACAGCGACGCAAGCGCATTCCGCACGGCCGGCGCCGTCCGCGCGGTGTCGGGCGGCAACAAGGTCGAAGGGCTCGTCCGGCTGGCGGACCTCGGGAACCTGCGCGACCGCGACGCGCCCTACATGCTTGCCGTGACGCAGGACTCCCTGGGGCGTGTCGATGTGGGCGATGCCGTGTTCTCGACGCTGCCCGGCGTCCTCGTCCTCGGTCAAACCCACAACATCCAGAACGCGATCCCGCTGAGCGACTCGCTGCTGCTCACGGTGTTCGCCCGCGCCTACCATGTGAACATGACCCTCATTTCGCTCACGCTCTACGTTGAGGGGCAGTTCGGTGGGTGCATCGTGGTCACGACCGTCCGGGTGTTCAGCCAAGGGTTTCCAAGCGGTGCGAGCGCGTGCGACCGGAATTTCCTCACGATTTCGCTCCCGCCCACGCTGTACCGGTTCAACTACACGGAAGGCGTGAAACAGATCGACATCTACGGCCATTCGACGGGCACGCCCCAGGGCTCCGTCGTGCGCATTTACATGCGGGGCCCCGGAGACGTCGGCACGGGTTCCGTGGGCTCGGGTTTCGCGGGGATCGGCTCCGTGCTGCCGCCGACCTCGTGGACGTATTCCTATGTGGGCTCGCCGCCCCCTGGCATCAAGATCGACGGGGCCTTCGGGGACTGGAGCCAGGCCGGCGCGCCGGCGATCGACGCGGACAACGACGTGTCGGGTGGAGGCGCGCCTTCCGGCGGGGGCCCGAGCCAGGTGTTTGTCGACCAGGGGCTCGACATCCGCGCCTCGCAAGCGGACGTGAACAGCGACACGCGCTTCGTCTCGTTTTACTTGCGCGTCGACGGCTCGATTATGACCTCGACGCCGCTCCCCTTCCCCTCGGCGCCGCGCCCTGCCGAGCCGAGCAGCGGCGGCGGGGCGAGCGGCACGCCGTCGGGGGCTCCCGAGAACCTCGCGACGGTGTACCTTGACACCGACCTGAACGCCGCGACCGGGTGGAAGCGGTTCAACGGGATGGGCGTCGACGCCATCGTCGAGGTGTCGGGCGCGGGCGGCGGCTACGGCCGCCAGGCGCGCTCGACGGGAAGTTCGCTCACCACGTGGGACGCGACGCGCGAGTCGTTTCGCGAGGTCGCCGTCAACCTTCAGGTGGGGTTGGACTCCTCGCAACTCGAGACGCAGGTGACCTTCGGCCAGCTCTGCCAAGGGGGCAACTGCGGACAGGTGCGCTATGTGTTCTTCCTGTCCGACTCAGGCAGCCACTCCGACCAGACCGAAGTCCAGACGGGCTCCTTCCGAGGGGGGGGCGACGCGCTTTCCGTCGACGAGGTGCCCCCCCGCCTGCGCAACACCTTCCAAGGGGACACCGACGTGCCGGTGCTCTTCATCACCGTCGACTCGCCGCCCTCGAACGAGGCGACCGCCACGGTATCGGGGTTCGGCGTGACCTTCCAGGGCGTCTCGGCCCGCGACATCCCGGCGGTGCGCATGTACCGTGACGGCGCCAGGGCCGGCCAGCTCGATTCCGAGGACCTCGCCGTGGCGCCGCTTGCGGAAGGGACGCTCGACGGGCAGGGCTTCGTGCCGCTGCGCCTGCCTTCTCCAATCACCCTCTTGCCCGGCGAAGGCTTTCGCGCGGTGCTTGCCGTCGACATCGCCTGGAAGGCCACGGTCGATGCGCGGTTCAACGCGTCGGTGGCAAAAGGAAGCGGCCTCTATTCCACCGGCATCTTCGATGTCGCGTACGCCTACCCTTCCGAGCCGTGGTCGATCCGCCTGTTCGAGTGGATGCCGGCCGACAGCCGCGCCGCAGCGAACTTGGTGCTTAACGAGCTCATCTTCCCCGACGACGAAGTGGAGATCAAGGACACCTCCACCGACACGGGCGTCAGCCTCACGAGCCCCCAGATCTCGATCCGCTTCTATGGGGTCGACGACAACGGCATCGTTGGGGAGCAGCGCAAGCCTTTCTCGGGGTCGACCAACGGCGAGGGCTTCGCGGTGCTCACCATGGACTGGGGCCTCAATTTTTCCACGGACCTTGTGGGGTATACCATGGTGCTGCGCTGCCACACTTGCGGAGCGGGGGGCACGAACAAGACGCTCGATTCGTTGTCGGTGCCGCAGAGCACCTCGCTTGGCGCCTACGGCCGCTACCCGGACGGCACGGGCGGCTGGCGGGACACGGAGGAGAACACTTCGAACGACAACAACTTCATCCCGGAGTTCAGCGACGCCGTGGTCCCGGTGCTCGGCGTCGCGTTCCTCATGGTGGCACGCGGCTGGAAGCGCCGCAGCCGCAACGCGGCGGGCAGCGACGATGGCGGCGCTTCGGGCTGACCCACGGCCGGGATGCTTTTTTATAGCCCGGGAAAAATCGGGCGCCGCCAGCGTGCTGGCGAAGGTCTCCGATGCCGCTCCTCAAGCCAGAGCCCTTCGCCGTGGTGCTCGCGAACAAGTTCTCGAAGAAGAAACGCAAGAGCGTGACCTTCGAGCTATCGCGCGAACATTTCCAGGGCGCGGAGACTGAGTTCATCAAACTCTACGACAAGGGCGGCACGGTCCTCGGCCAACTCGCCTACACGAAAGGCGCGGAGGGCGAACTGAATGTGCAAGTCCTGGCGGTGACCGACTGGAGCGCCGAAGCCGCCACGGTCGAGCGCCTGCTCAAGTTCCTCGACCGGGCGGCGGCCCGCAAGAAGGTGAAGCTCATGCGCGCGGAGCTGTACGTTTCGGACGCGACCACCACCGACAAGATCGAAGGGATGAGGAAGAACGGGTGGCAGACACAGGATGTCGGGCGGATGGGCCAGCGGTCATCGCACACGTTGGTGAGGCGCCTGGGCCGCCCCTGACGACGCGGGCGCGTGCCCTCGTTGGCGCCTTTTTGGGCCTTAAGCGTTAAATAACGTCCAGCCGGTGCTTTGCGGAGGGGAAAGTCGTGGCCGGCGGGGCAAGCGACGAGGAGTACGTCTGCCCCAATTGCAACGAAGCGGTCGAGCCTGACTGGAAGGCTTGCCCGAGTTGCGGCATTGAGTTCGGCGAAGAGGAGGCGCCGCCCCCGGTGGCGGCCGCGCCGGCGCCTCCGGCAAGGCCCGCCGCCCCGCCAAGGGCCGTTCCGCCCGCGGCCAAGGCTGCGCCGCCCGCCGCTTCCAAGCCTGCCGCGCCCGCCAAACCGGCGTCCCCTCCCGCGAAGCCCGCGGCTCCTGCAAAGGCGGCACCTGCTCCTGCAAAGGCGGTCGCGCCGCCGGCCGCAAAGCCGGCAGCGGCCAAGGCGCCTGCCGCTCCGGCGAAGAAAGCAGCGCCCGCCCCACCGCCGCCCAAACCGAAGAAGGAGCCGCGCGCCCTGCGGCCGGCTGCGGCCGCAGAGGAACCCGCAAGCCCCCGGGGTCCTTCGTTCCTGTCGCCCCTCATCGCAAAGCTCGGCAAGGTCGGACTTTTGGGGCTGCCGGTGGCCCTCGTTGGCGTAGGCGGTTTCGTCGCGATGGTGAACTACGACACCTGGTTTGGGAACCAAGGCGCCAACACGATCGGGCCGAACCAGCTCAACGCGATCGTGGGGGCGGCCGCGGTCACTGGCGTCGGCGTGTTCCTCACGGTGTTGGGGCTTGTCCGCGCGCGTGCGCCCTCGCAGCGGGAAGAGACCGAGCTTGCCCCTCCTGCGGCCCAAAGCGCTTCCGAGGTCGTCGTCGAAGCGCCCTTCGCCCCGCCGCCCGTCCGCGTCCAGATCCCGGAGCCGGAACCGGAGCCCCGGGTGGCGCCCCCCATCCGCGCCCCACCGGAACCCGAGGAGGAGGAGGAAGAGGAAGGCGAGACCGAGCTTCCGCCGGCGCCGGAACCTTTCCCGGCGCCTGCACCCGCGCGCGCCGCTGCCGCGGCTCCCGCAGCCGCGCCCTCACCGGCCGCCGCCGAGCGGGACGAGCTTGAGGACCTGTTCGGAGAACTCGAAAACGAAGTCGCCAAGGCCGAAGAGGATGAAATCCACTACGAGTGCCCGAACTGCCACGGCCTCGTCGGCGAGAGCGACGCCACCTGCCCGCACTGCGGCGTGGCCTTTGAGGGCTAGCCCGCCGGGTACTCGATCGCGATCGCCGGGCGCATCGGCAGGGCTGCCTCCGCTTTGCCGCGCAGGCGCTCCTCCCGCGACGCGGGGTTCTCGGCGGAGAGCACTTCGACCGGGCACCCGAATTCGGCCTCGAGGAAGCGCCGGGCCGCCGAAAGCACGGCGAATTCGTCGAGGGTGTCCAGCGCAAGCCGCCGCGCCCTGCCCTCGGAGGGGCCGAGTGAAGATGCCTCGCGCAGCGCTTCCTGGACGACTTTCGGGGCGGCTTTCATGTGCGCGTTGAACGCGTCGTCCTGCGACAGCGCCTTGAGCACGCGCCCGGCGTCCGCCTTTCCGTGCGCGGCAGCGTCGTCGAACACGCGCGCGAATATCTTGGCCTTCCAAGAATCGCACGCAACCAGAGTGACCCTCGAGGCCGGCGCGCGCGACGAGGCGACGCCCGCCTCGGCCGTCAGCAGTTCAAGCTCCGCCGACCCCGAGAAGAGGACGCCCTCGCCCTTCGCGCGTTCGCGCACCACCGCGGGCGCGCCCTGGAGCGCCACGAGCCACGCGGCCTTCAGCCCCGCCTGCGAGCAAAGCCGTGCGGCTTTGTCGACATCCTCAACGGACGCGGCGCGCCTTGCCACCATGACCACCGCGGTGCCCGTCGCTCCCGCGCCGAAAAGCAGGGAGGCCTTCTGGCCCGCCAGGGTCGCGTCGCGCTGCGCGCGGTCGGGCAGGAGTACCGGCCCATCAGCCCCGAGGAGCTCCCCTCGGACCGTTCGACCTGCGCACTTCTCCAGCGCGGCGGCGGTTTGCGCCTGGGCCGCGAAGGATTCGGCGACCGCCCGGATTCGCCCCGTGTCCTCGAGCACGGACGCAAGGTAGGACTCCGCCGCCTCCGCGTTCGCGTCGCGGGCCTCCGGCCGCGCCGCCTGGAGCGGCGCGGTGGAGGCGAAGCCGGCGCCCCCAAGCGCCTCGTGCAACTCCTCGGCAAGGTGCGGCGTGACCGGCTCCATGAGCACGGCCCATACCGCGGAAAACGCGCGCATCGCTTCGAGCGACCGCCCGCCGCGGCGAATGTACCAGCGCAGGTCCGAGAGCAGCCCGAAATACACGGGCGCGGCGACGGTGCGGAAGTCGAGCGTGCGCCACCCGTCGGCCGCCTCACCGCCGCGGCGGGAAAGCGACGACGCGAGCCACCGGTCGAGGGCGCCCCCCCCTTCGAGCGTAGGGCTCGCGCCAAGCGAGAGGAGGTCGCCCGCAGCGATCGCCCGCACCGCGTCGTGGATGCGCGCGAGCCGCAGGCGGTAGTCGATCACCGCGTCCGGGTCCCACTCGATGTCAAGCCACGGCGCCGCCGCATGGGCGTAGTAAAGCCGCAGCGCGTCGACCCCGAATTTGGCCGAAAGCTGCGCGACCGGCTGGGCGCCGCCCTTCGACTTCGACAGCTTCTCGCCTCGCGTCTGCGTGACCCAAAAATTCACAAAAATGCCTCGCGGCCAGTGCGGCGGTTCGAGGATCGCGACGTGGGTCTTCACAAACGCCGGGAAGTGCACGGTCTTGTGCTCTTTGCCCCCGAGGTTGAGGTCGAGCGGGTAAAAGTAGAGGAAATCGCGGCGGCAGTCCTTTGAGACCTCCGGCGGCACGCCGGGGATTTGGTCGGCCGAACCGCGCCCCAAGAACACAAAGTCGAAAAACGCGTCCGAGAGGGCGTCCTCCCGCACCTTCCCGCGGTTGAGGTAGGCGGCGACCAGGTAGAACGCGGGGTAGAGCGTTGAGTCGGAGATCGGCTCGATGATCCACCGTTCGTCGAGCGGGAACCTGGTGCCAAGCCAAACCCCCTGCCGGATGCACGCGCGGTCGGCGAACCATCGCAGCGTCGAGGGCAGGTCGCGCGCATACTCCGAGGGCGTAACGCGCATCGTGGCTGCGTGCTCGGCGGCCGCACGCGTGAGCGTCTCGTCCGAGTAGCGGATGAACCACTGGTCGGGGATGCGCTTGATGAGCACCTGCTGGCCGCACCGGCAGACGACCTCCTTCGAGAATTCCGGGAACGGCGAGCCCTCCGAGCGCTCGTGGACCTCCCGGACGATCCGCTCGCGCGCCTCGCTGCACGACAGCCCGGCATACGCGCCGGTGTTGTCGAGCATGCGCCCTTGGTGGAACTCGAGCGTGTAAACGTCCTCCGTCGCGCGGTCAAGGGCCTCCCGGTCGGTGAGCGACGCGACCTTGCGCGCCCGCACGGCGGCTTCGGCCGGCGAGCCCGCCCCCGAGCCGGCGGCGCCCCCCGCAGCGATGATCACGATCGGCCGCGCCGAAGCGACGTGCTCGGGGTTCGCCCCGTCCGGGTGCGCCCTCAGCTCTTCCAAGGCTTGGAAGTCGTACGGCGCGTGCCCGGGCACACTCATGACGACGCCTGTCCCCACGGCCGGCTCCGCGAACGGCGAGGGGAACACCCGCAACGAAGCGCCCGTCACGGGCGCCTTCACGGAATGGCCCACGAGGTCGCGCCCGGGCAAGCGGCCGACTTCCTTCGCCCCGCCTTCAAACAACAGGTCCGCCTTCCGAAGCGCCTCCTGCGACAGCACCCAGCGCTCGCCCTGCACATCCGCGAGCACATAGGTCACCGCGGGGTTGACCCACAGGTTCGTCACTCCGAACACGGTTTCGGGGCGCAGCGTTGCGCATGGGAACACCACGCCTTCCTCGGTGCGGAACTTGAGTGCTGTGAACTGCAGCACCTCGGCGTCGCCGCCGCGCGAGACATCGGTCTCCGACGCGTCGACCGCGACCGGGCCCGACACGGGGCAAAACGGCGCGAAGTGCGGCTTCTGGACGAGCAGGCCCTTCTCGTGGAGTTTGCGGAACTGCCACTGGATGAACCGACCGTACCCGGGGTCGGTCGAGCAACAGAGGCGCGAGTAGTCGATCGAGAAGCCGAACTTGCGCCAGAACCGCTCGACGTAGACCTTTCTGAAGTAGTCGACCACGAAAGCGGGGTCCTTGAGCTTCGAGACCGTCTCGCTGTCGGTGCCCTCCGCGGCCAGGGACTCCAACGTGTAGGCATCGCCCCGCTCGACCTTCCGCGCGAACGACACGGCCGGGATGCCCGACGCGTGGAACCCCGCTGGAAAGAGCACGGTCTCGCCGAGGTGCCGGTGGTGGCGCGCGATCGCGTCGCAGTACGAGAAGCCGCGCATGTGGCCGACATGGAGGTGGCCGGAAATCCCGGGGTAGGCGAAGATGATGAAAAATTTCCGCCTGCCCTCTTCGCGCTTGGGCTCGAAGAGCCGGGCCTCGTCCCACGCGCGCTGCCAGCGCTCCTCGATCGCGAGGGGGTCGTAGTCCTGCATGCCGAGCGCGCGCAAAGCAGGCGCACGGTAGAAGAAGATTCCTCAGTCTCGCGAGGCGTGCTGTCGGTACAAGGCCAGGGCGCGCGCGGTGGTGCGCCATCGGCCGCGCTCCTTTACGGCCGGAAGCTCGCCCTGGTTCGCGCGCAGCGCAAGGTAGTGGCCGCTGTACCCGGATCTGGGCGAGAAACCCCAGACCGCCTTGAGCTCGTCGTGAACGGTTCCAACCTGGTCAAGGAGATCGAGCAGCGAGCGGCCCATCGCCTCCTGGAGCAGGTGGACCAGTTTGGAGGGGTCGCCCGCTCGTCCGGCTTCGAGCGCCGCGAGGTATTCCTTCCGGTCGCCGGGGACCAAATGTACGGGTGCCCAATTCCGCTTCATGAAGTGGAGGTTTAGAAGCAGCCTCCCGATCCTTCCGTTTCCGTCGCGGAAAGGGTGGATCGATTCGAAGCGTTGGTGCATCCATGCGGCCAGGGCGAAAGTTTCCTCCCCCTCGAGCTCTCGCCGATCGTAGTCGGCACGCCAGCCCTCCATTTCGGAGACCACTCTTTCCGCCCGGGGGGGCCTGTGCTCGGTCCCGCCGATCCGCACGTTTACGCGGCGCCACTGACCGGGATCCGCGCTCCGCGAGCCCTTGAACACGGCTTCATGCAGCTCGAGGGCGGTGGCCAGCGTAAGGGGCTCGTCCTTTCGCGCGAGCAGGCTGCGGAACGCTGCCTCATGTTGGAGTGTCTCAAGGACGTCGCGCAGGGGCCGGTTTGAAACGTTCTGCTCTTGAATCAGGAGTTTTTCCACATCCTTCCATGTAAGCGTGTTTCCCTCGATTGCGTTCGTACCCCACGTGTTTAGCGCACTGGTTCGCTTCCAAATTTCCTCGGGGAGATTCTCGAGAGAGCGCCTAGAAAGGAATGCACCCCGCAGCTCCGTCAGTATGCTTTCATTCATGGGTATAATAGAACGCATACTAAATATATAAAGAAATATGCATTTTATTCATTGAGTAGCAAATTGCATATGAAAGCTCCCTTCGACGAAATAGGAGCGCGCCGGCCGATGGTGCCCTTTCGCTGCGGCATCCAAACCGTTATTGGCCCCCCAAAGGCTGGGGACGATCAAACCCGATGCTCACCGACAAGACGGACGACGACGCGTTCGTGTTCTGGTACGCCACGCCGTCGAAGGATTCGCACTCCGCCTATGCCGCCCTCATCCGCGGCTGGATGAAGGCCGGCGTGGTGCCGCGCCAAGGGACGCCCTTCGAGGTCGCGCGGCGCACCACCGAGGCGGCGGTCCACGTCAAGGGCCACCCGCCGCCTCGCGTCGCGGAGGACGTGGACAAGATCCTCGCCGAATATGCGGGCCTTGGCATCCCGCACGCCCGGGGCCAAGCCGACCTTTACCTTTTCGGCGCCGTCGTGCGCGCGCGCATCGAATTCGAGTACCTGGGCGAGGACGAGCTTTCCCCGCCGCGCGTCGACCCGCGCCGCGACTTCATGCAGGGCGTCCTTTTCCTCCCCCAGTACTGGCGCGAAAAGGCGAAGGGGTACGCGGAGGGCGACCCGGCCGATGCCGCCGCCTCGATCGAAGACGCCCTCGCGGACAAATACCTCAAGCCGCTCGCGGAAGCGACCCTCCCGCTTGCGATGTTCTCGGGGCCCGAGCACGACAATGTGCGGTGGCGGTTCACCGAGGCGGAGCTGCGGGCACCGCTCCCGCCCCGGATGTCCGAGCTCTCCCGCTACACGACCTACGTATCGCCCGAGCAATTGTCGGCGATCGGGGTCGAGCATTTCGGCCGGCTCGCTGCCGTCTTCGCCTGGGTCCACGCGCAGGAGCCGCGGCTCCGGCCATTCTGCCGGCTAACGGCAAACGGCGGCGCGATCCTGGCGCGATGGCCGGGAGCCCTCGACCGCCCGCCGAAGTTCGCGGGTCTCCTCGCGCCCGAAGAGCGCGAGTCCTTCGAGCGCGTGCGCACGGCCCTGCTCCCCGGGTAGGG
>Ga0247727_10006518_pt1 | contig 22915 bp, 23 predicted proteins | sample WisWelCaveWW1625_FD_202498 | JGI IMG/M metagenome (GOLD analysis project Ga0247727, IMG submission 202498) | Biofilm microbial communities from Wishing Well Cave, Virginia, United States - WW16-25 | ecosystem: Environmental > Aquatic > Deep subsurface > Groundwater > Cave microbial mat | place...
TCACCGTGATCGAAAAGTCGTGAAATTTGTCCTTGAAACGTCAATTCAAAAACGGTCCGGTTTAGGCACGGCCAAAAGGCGTTTTCAGCTTTAACCGGACAGCAGTGATTTTTCATACACCTTCCAAAAGTTGTCGCGTTGATGAACGTTCCCAATTCTTGCAGCATTTCATCGAGCTGCTGGCGAGTCGCTTTTTGACGAAGGAGGTGAATCAATTGCTTCCTCCCATTATTTGAAACGCCCGCTGCCGATACAAATGCTCAAACAAATTGCCCTCGTGCGGTTGATCCCATGAAATTCGGCTCGTCGGAATCGGCCCGAGATTCAAACGGTCGATATTTGATGAAGCGAAAACTTCTTTGGTAAAATTTTCATTTTCAGTGATCACCGTGCCGACCAGAGTCGAGCCGATACGGTTGAGCAATTCATGCTGTGGAACTTGGACGACGCTCACAAATGGAAACAAAAATTCCACATTCGCCAATGGATGCTCAGGATTCTCACACCAAACGACGGTCGGCAACAGAAACGTGCAGCCGTCTTTTTCAACGAGCCGTTTGCCGCCGCGAAATTTTTCCGTCAAATCTTCCGCGCCGGAAATTTTGAGCTGCGCATCAATCGTATCCGAAATGCGGCGCGCAAATTTTTTGTTGGTAAAAGCGGCGATTCGCGCATCGGCGTCGTCCATCGGCTTTGCCTCGATTTGCGCCAAACGTTTTGCCAACGCTTCGGCGATGTCGCGGCCGTGCGCGGGCACCCAAACGCCGGAGGCATTGAGGCAGGAACGCCCGCCATTTTCTACAACTGCTGTGACGATTACATCAAGATATTTTTCCCATTCCTGGATTTTGTCTGGCGCAATAATAATTTTGCTCCAACCCGGCCCGTGAATTTGCACGCGGCCATCTTTGGCCCATGCTTGCACGGAAGTTTGATCGCCAAAAAACATCGAACGCTTGCAATGCAACAAAATTTCGGAAGCGCCGGCATGATCGCTCGGATAATAACTGAACGCTTCCGGCGGGCAACCGGCGGCGATAAAGGCTTGCGCGATACGAAACGGCGTCCATGGCTCCTCGCGGCCCGGTTTGAGCACGAGCGGCACTTTCAACGGAATTGCCGGAAGCCAGAGCGAGTGCACGCCCGGTGAGTTGCTCGGCAAAATCGCGCCGAGCACTTGCGATTGACAAAAGAAACTCAGCGCGCGATTGTTTTGTTTGATCCAGCCGCTATCAAGAATGGAAAAATCGAGGCCGCGCGTCAGTCCGCTCAAAACCGCTTGCATCTCATTCAGCACCAAATTGATTTTCCCCATATTCTTCCGGCACAGCGCTTCCGGCATGCCGGTGGTTGAGGACAATTGTTCGACGTACTGTTCCGGCGACTGCGCGTCTTCACCGAGAGGCAGATCGGCCTCCATAAAAAACTGCGCGGCCTTTTTACAAATCGCCAATAGTTTTGCCGCCGAAAGCGCTTGCAGGGCGCGTTGATTTTTTGCCATCGCGCCGAGATCTTTCGCAATCAAGCCGCGATTGGCTTGACTCACTTTGACCACCGGTTCGCCGGTGCGGAAATGCGGCAGCGCGACGACGTCCAAACTTGTGTAGGGGCGACCGGCGCGAAGAAGTGGGAGGTGTATCATTATCTCATCAAGATCATTTTTCGTATCTCAAGAAAATTTCCGGATCGAATTTTGTAAAAATAACCGCCGCGCGGCGGTTTGCACGCTCAAACCATACTGTGCGCCGGTGATCACTTCCAAGAAATTCATTGACCGGTCGCTACATTTTCACCAATTTCTCCTCAACAAAGAACCGGAGCGACCGGTCAATTTCTACCAAGCTTTCAAACGTGCGGAGTATGCCGAACTTTTTACGCCGTGGTTTTGGGCGCCAGCGCACTGAGCAAACGCCCGATCACGGCGAAGACGCCGGCGATGGCGCCATTGATGAGGATGCCCCATACTCGCCCAACCAGCGCTTGGGACATCGGCGGCATGGCCACTTGCTCCGGATGCAAAAGCGCATCGGCCATTGGCACCGGAGGCGTGAGCGTGGCCGGATCGACATTTAATGCGTCCCAATGAACGAAGTACGACATCTTGAGGTCACCGGCATAGCTGATGACGGTCGCCAGCAAGATGAGAATTTGCGCATATACGCCGATGGTCACACCGGTCAATATCGTGCCGCCCCATTTGAATCCAGCGACATTGTTGGAAAGCGCGCCGAAATAAAGACAACTCAACATCATGACGCTGTAAATTGAGAACATGGCATTGCCGCGCGGCGCGTAGGGAACTCCCGCCACGCCAAGTATGAAGCGGACGGCCGCCCAAATCGTGACCAGCAAAAGCGGCAACCGCACAAAACGCAAAACGGATGATAACATCTTCCTTCCTCCGTGTAATTTGGTTTGAACTGATTGATCGCAGAGTGCATGACGCCAAGCAAAATTAAATTGGATTGCGCTTTGCGCCACGCTCTCTGCGCTTTGCTAATAAACTCCCACAACAACCGACTCCTGCAAGGCCGCAAACACGCGCACGTTGCTCACGCCGTCCCACGGATACAATTCAATCGGCGCGGCGCGCTCGCCTTCGTCGCGTTCGAGAAAGCGCGGCACAAAAAAATCTTTCGTCAACGTCGTCAACATCACGCGGCCGGTTTTGCCGTAGTCGACCGTTTCTTCGGGATTATCGGGATTCACCATCTCGATCACCGCGCGTGGTAACGGCGGATAATACGTGATGGCGTAATTGTCGGCGGGATCGAACGGCTTGTGGCAAGCGAGGCCCATCAGCGTGTTGCCATACGTCGGCACGAAATCAATTCCTGACACCAACTCTTCGCGCGCGAAGCGATGGAATTGCGCCGTCATTTCCGTGCCGCCGCAAAAGATGCCGGTGATGCCATGCTGTTTCAAATTGATTTTCTCGCACAGCGCTTCGAGCAATTTCGGCGTGGTGAAGAGACAATGGATATTCTCGTGCGCGCGCAGAATCGTGAGGCCTTGATCGATGACATGGCTTTTGTACGCTTCCAATTCTTGAAACGCGCTGCGCTTGATGAGCTTGTTGACCCAGCGCGGATCGAGATCGACCATAAAACAAATGCCGCCGCGAAATTGCGCCAAATGCTCGATGGCCAAACGCAACCGGCGCGGCCCCGACGGCCCTAACATCAGCCAATCACTGCCGAGCGGAAAACTCTCCGGCGAAAGCGTTTCGCTGAACAGTTCGTAATCGGTTTGAAAATCTTTAATATTAACGCGGGTTTTCGGCACGCCGGTCGAGCCGCCGGTTTCAAACACATAGAGCGGCTCATTCGCAAACCCTTTCGGCACCCACCGCCGCACTGGTCCGCCGCGCAGCCAGGTGTCTTCAAAATGGCCCAAAATTTTTAGATCGGCATATCCGCTGATTTCCTTGCGCGGATCGAAATCGAGCTTACTCGCAAACTCCAACCAGAAAGGCGAACCGGTTTCAGGACTGAAATGCCATTGCACGATTTCACGAACATGCGCGTCGAGGCGATGGCGGGCGGCGGCGATTTTATGAGGCAAAGATTTGTTAAGACTTTCCATTTAAATCTGAAGTAAAATTCGGTTTATAAAAATTATTTCACCTGCAGCGCATACAGCGTCGAGCGATTCGTCACATAGAGCACGCCGTTCTTCGCCACCGGCGTCGTGTAAACCGCGCTGCCCATATTGATTTCGTGCAGCACTTCTTTTTGCTTGCCGGTTTTCAACACGGTCACGTCGCCGTCTTCGTCGCCGATGTACACCTTGCCGTCGGCCACATACGGCGATCCCCAAATCGCGGCATACGTGTCGTACGTCCAATAAGGTTCGCCGGTCAGCGCATTCATGCAATAAACAAAACCGCTCAAATCAGCCGTGTAAAGCAAGCCCTCATGAATCGCGACGGTCGACATCGTGCGATTGAAATCTTTGTAGCCGCGATGCCAAACGGCGGCTGACTGAGGAATGTCGCCTTTCTTCGTCGCCTCAATCACCCACAAATGACTAATACCTTCGCCGTGCTCGGGGTCTTGGCCGAGGCCGATAAAAACTTTGTTGTCATAAATCACCGGCGTCCCAATGAAATCATTTTTGGTGCCGGAGCCGCCAAGCTCGTAAACCGCCTCTGGAGGATTACAATTAAATTTCCAAATTAATCTGCCCGTCGCCGGTTCGAATGAATAAATAATGCCATCGCCGCCGGGGAAAATCATTTGCGGCACGCCGTTGATCACGCCATAAGCCGGATTCGACCATTGGCCGTGCATAATGTTTTCGCCGGGCGAGGCGTCTTCCCAAACCAATTTGCCGGTATTCTTATTCACCGCAATAAAACTCGGCGCCAGCGGCGAGGGAATAGCGATGTGACTTTCATCCACGCCATTGGCGGTGACGACAAACACTAAATCACCGACGACGAGCGGCGAGCACACGGCGAGATTGTGCGGAAAGACGTCCAACTCGCCCATCATGTCAAGCTTCCAAACGATGTCGGCGTCGATCTTGCTCGTGTCGGCTTCAGTTTTGAATACGCCGTCATTTTCGCCGTCGAGAAAACCTTCGGTGTCGAGACAAACGACTTCGCAACGATTCGAAACATAATAAAGCCGGTTGCCTTCGACAAACGGACTCGAACACACGCCTTGTTGCGGCCAATCATTGACGCGACCGGAAGCGAGTTTGGGGTTGGCATGTTGCCAGAGAAATTTGCCCTCGGTTTCGTTAAACGCCATCAACACGCCGCGGTCGCCGCCATGTTTGGGGTTGCGCAAACTTTGATTGTTGGTGCCGACAAAAATTTTTCCGCCGCTGATAACGGGATTGCCGTAAGTTTGTGATCCGAGCGCGGCGCTCCATTTAACGTTCAATCCCGAATTCGGATCGAACCGGGTTGGCAGATTGGTTTCGCTGGAAACCATGTTGCGTGACGGCGTGCCGCCCCACATGGCTTGTTCCATCGAGTAATAGGTGATGGTGGAAGCGGTGATCGCGCCGATCAAAAGATGCATTTTAGAAAAATTGCTTTTGGGCAAAAAGTTTTTGAGATTCATTGCAAAGCTCCCTTATGGGCAAAACGATCAATGCAAAATTATTTTTACCGAATTATTCTGTCACCCACTCATTTTGTCATCATTGATTCTTCGTAATCTTGATATTGTCGTAATAAATCTCCGCCGGCGAATAGCCGTATAAGCCTGGGCTTCCTTCTGGATTCGACAATGAATCTTCCATCGTAATCGTCCACGCTTCCGGCTCTTTTTCGGCGCGCGGCCAGACTTTGCCTTTGACAATCGACTTGCCGCCGGCAACATCGACGCGCATTTTCATCGCGTACCACACCTCCGGCTCGAATTTAAAATCAACCGTTTTTGAATTGAGCAGTTCCGCAGCCCAAACGCGAATTTGGAGGCGCTGCAATCCCATCAAATCCAACGTATAACGATTGGCAATCAATCCAATGTCCGGCATTTGACGCCGGTTCTTTTTGCCCAACACCTCGGCTTGAATGGTGTAGTTCTTCATCGTCGATGGGCCGAGAAAAATATCGGAGCGATTCAATCCCGCCGCTGCCGGCGGCTTGACGAGAACTTTGTTGTTGTCAATCATCCGCACCGCAAATTTGTTGCTCGCGCCGACGAAGTAGGAAGGATATTTTCCGACTTCGCTGGATTCGAAATCTTCACTCCAGGCGGCGTCCGGAATAATGCGGACGCGCGTTTTACTCTCCAAGTTCTCAAATTTCGCGGTGATATTTCCCGCGATTGCGGAACTGTTTTTGTCAACGGTAAATTCTCCGGCAGGGCTGAATTGGCCGGACAAATTCGTGACCGACCATTCCGCCCGCACCTCGCGCAAAAAATTGCCTTTGTCATCAAAGACGCGAGCGCGAAGCTTAATTTTTTCTCCGGGCTTCACCAAAACATCCGCGGGAACGATTTGTAGATGCGCGGGAGCGCCGGCAGCAGAAGCGACGGCTGTGGCCATTGCAGAAGCCGCAGCAGTAAATTTGGCGTTTTTATTTCCTAAACAATAAAGCCCCGATTCAGCAGTAAAATAAATCCGTCCATACGCAACCGCCGGCGAGCCGTAGAGTTCAGCGTAACGGCCATCTTTCATCGTGAGTTTTTCGGTGTCGAGCGCTTTGCACTCGGTGGCGCTCGGCTGCAGAATATGAAACACGCCATTCTGTTCGGTGACATAAATTTTGCCATCCGCCGCCACCGGCGAGCCTTTGCCGACGGTGCCGAGACTGTATTGCCACAAGCGGTTTCCGGTTGCCGCTTCGACGCCAATCAAATTTCCGGAATTGTCGACGAGATACAACATGCCGTTGTGCAGCGCCGGCGAGGGATAGCCGACTTCAAGATTATCAGCGCGCCAAACTTCGTGCGTTTTGGTCACGCCGCCTTTTCCCGTGCCGTCGATGCAAACGACGCGTCCCATCGAGCTGTTGTCGAGATTCTCTTCACTGTGACAGGCAAAAACGCGATTGCCATCCACAACGATGGCCGGGTTGATTGCCGCCTTGGAAAGTTTAAATTCCCACACCAGCTCGCCGGTGCGCACTTTCAACGCGTGAACTGCGCCGTCGGCGCCGCCAATGCAGAGCAATCGCATGCCGTTGATCGTCGCAATCGCCGGCGACGCGTAATTGGTGTCAACCGGATTATTGGGAAGCGTGGCGATCCAAACAATCTCGCCGTTGCGTTTGTCGAAAGCGACGACGCGATGGCGCATCGGCGCTTGCTCGCCCCAGCCCATGTAGTTCATGTTCATGATGACGAGATTTTCGTCAACCAGCGGCGTGTGCGTGCGACCGCCATATCCGGAGAAGCGGCCAAACTCTTCGGTCAGCGAGCGCTGCCAGAGAATTTTGCCGTCGCGATTGTAACAAATGAACATGCCGCCGACGCCATGCGCATAAACATTTCCGGTTTCGGGATCGCCGGTGAGATTCGCCCAGCCGACGCGATTGAACGGCACCGTAGTTTGAAAAACATTGAAGCGCTGTTCCCACAACATTTTGCCGTCTCGCGCCTCGTAGCACGCAACCTGCTCTTGTCGCGTCAAGCCTTCACCAACGCGGCCGATGACATACACACGGCCGTTCATGATAACGGGCGTCGAGCGGCCGATGAAATCGGCTCGCCAAATTAAATTCTCGCCGTTGACCGACCAGGTTGAGATCAAGCCGGTTTCCGGCGAAGCGCCGTTTTGATTCGGGCCGCGCCAGTTGGGCCAATCGGAACTTAATGCAGACGTCGCGATGAAAAAGATAATATAGAAAAAGCCCAGAACCTTGCTTGAAGCGGCAGGATTGATGACTCGCATATCGCGCCTTTCGATTTTAATTTTAGACGCCTAAAATTTAAACTTCGTTGCAAGAAGGCGTTCGTTCATTGGTATAGAAAAAATTTATAAAAATCAAGCTGAAAGAAAAATAGACTGTATTTCCTGGGCGCCGTTTCAATTTTTTCACCATTGCGGCCTCATAGTCGAATTGTCCAGACTTCCCTGAAATTTTCGCGGCTAATCAGTGAGTACTTGACTTTCGAAAAAGAAATCAATATTTTTTATCTGACGCACGCACGGAGGCAAGGAATTCACAACACCACCCTGATGTTGAGAGAACAGGTCGCGCGTCCCCTCAGCGCGGTCGGGCGAGCAGCCATCGTCTTGATCGAGCAAACCGGCGCGCTCTTCATCCTTCTGGGGAAAATTCTACGCGGCAGCATGCATCTGTGGAGAAATCGGCATCTCGCTCTCGATCAAATGTTGCTCATCGGCGTGCATTCACTTCCTCTGGTCAGCGTCATTGCCGTTTTCACCGGGGCAGTTTCGGCTTGGCAGGCGGCGTATCAATTTGAGGGACTCGTTCCACTCGATTATTTGGGCGCAGGAACCAGCACAGCGATTTTTATCGAACTCGGTCCGGTATTGACGGGAATCATTCTCGCCGGTCGCGTTGGCTCCTCGATCGCGGCAGAATTGGGCGTGATGAAAGTGACGGAACAGATTGATGCGCTCGAATCGTTGGCCATCGATCCGGCATATTATCTGGCGCTGCCGCGTTTTTTTGCCGCGACGATTATGACGCCGGTGCTCACCATTTTTGCCAACTTTATCGCCTTGCTCGGATCGTTCGTCGTGTCCAACATTTTGATCGGACAGGCGGCGCACATTTTTTTTGACAGCGTGCGATCATCGTTTGAACTGCGCAGTTTGCTCGGCGGACTGACCAAAGCGTTGGTGTTCGGCGCGACCATCGCGCTGATCGGTTGCTATGTCGGCTTTCAAACCAGTGGCGGCGCGGAGGGCGTCGGCCGCGCGACGATTCACGCGTTTGTGCTTTCAGCCGCGTTGATTTTGATGCACGATTATATTTTGGCAACTATCATTTTCTGAATAAAATGGCAGTGAGGCTTATGTCGACGATTCAATCCCAAGTTCGCCGCCGCGTTGTTTCAACGTTCATTCTCATGACAACTGTTGCCCTGTTGCTGCAGCCGCCGGCATACGCGCAAGGCCCCGGTAGTTACGCGCTGCCCTTTTTGTTCTTTTCTCCCAGCGCTGTTGCCAATGGCATGGGCAGCGGCGCGGTCGCCGCGAGCGCCGACGCTTCGGCGATTTATTACAATCCCGCGGCGCTCACGCGGATCGGGCAGGCGGCGCTCGAGGGCAACACGTTCGATCTGTTGCCGAATTTGCGCGATACGAAAGCGCCTTATCATCACTTTGCCGGCGCGTTTCAAACCCGTCGCTTGTGGCTCGGCCTCGCGTATACGCGTCTCGGATTGGGCAAACGAATCATCACCGGTGGAAATTCTCCCGAGCTCTTGGGTGAATTCGAGCCCCATGATTGGGCCTTGTCATTCGCCGCCGCCGGCAAATTGGGCCAACGCGCGCGCTTTGGAATTGGCTTTAAATACATCCGCAGCGTTTTTTATCCGAATAACGTGCTTCCCAATTTAAAGGATGGCTCGGCGTCAACGTATGCCGTTGACCTCGGCTTTTTGTATGAAGGCATTTTGCCGGCGCTGCATGTATCGCGGCAGTTTTTGCGCGAGCCGTTGCCCTGGCAAAAATGGGCGCATCAAAATTTGCCGCCAGGATTTTCTCTCGGCCTCGCGCTCGCCAACGTCGGCCCTCAAATTGAATACCTCGTGTCAACGCAAACCGATCCGTTGCCGCAAAATTTTCGCATTGGTTTGGCGTGGAACTTCATCCAGAGCGACGTCGTCGGTTTAGCCGCCACCGGTGAGTTGACAAAAATTCTCATCAAGACCAACCGCGACGGACCGGCGGATGGCGCGCTCAAAGCGCTTTTCACCGCCTGGGGTGATCAGAGCTGGCGCGATGAGTTGAGCGAAGCGATTTATTCCGGCGGTTTTGAAGTGAATTTTCTCAATCTCGCCGCGATTCGTTTGGGCCGCAGTTGGAATGGCGTCACGAATTTTGGTTACAACACTTTTGGCTACTCGCTCGGGTTGCCGGGCCTGCGATTTTCCTTTGCGAAATTTACCCCATTCGAATCGCTTCTGGCTGATAAATGGCGCATTTATACGGTCTCGGTGGTTTTGAACAAACTGCCGTAATTCACCTCGGTCTGATTAGCGCGTGCGGCTGTGATCGAAATCAGAAACCTGCAAAAATCTTTTAACGGCAAATCCGTTCTCCGCGGCGTCGACCTCGATATTCAAAAAGGTGAGAGCCAAATCATCATCGGCCGCAGCGGCTGCGGGAAAAGCGTGCTCTTAAAGCACATCATCGGCCTGGTCAAACCGGACGCGGGAGAAATTTTTATCGACCGCGAAGAGGTGACTTCCTCCTCGACGCGGGATTTGTATCGCATGCGCCGCAAATTCGGCATGTTGTTTCAAGGCGCGGCGTTGTTCGATTCGATGACGGTCGAAGAAAACATCGCGCTCGGCGTGCGCGAGCATCGCATGTTTGATGAAGGCGAGATCAATCGCCGCGTCGCGGAAAAATTGGAATTGGTCGGACTGCCGAATACGCAACACCTGAAACCGTCGGAACTTTCCGGCGGCATGAAAAAACGCGTCGGCCTCGCCCGCGCGCTGATGATGGATCCCGAATTCGTCCTCTACGACGAACCAACGACCGGTCTCGATCCGATCACCTCCGACGCGATCAACGATCTCATCATCGAATGCAACAAACAACTGGGCGTCACCTCGATCGTCGTCACGCACGACATGGTCAGCGCGTACAAAGTCGGCAACCGCTTCGCGATGCTGCATGACGGTCGGGTGATTTTCACCGGCACCACCGACGAAGTGCGCAATACGAATCATCCGGTTGTCAAACAGTTTATCGAAGGAAGAGCCGACGGACCATTGCAAGTAAACTGAAAACTGGATTGCTGGATTAATGAAATCATAGGCGAAATATGCAAACATACCGCATATTCCATAACTCCAACGATCCAAAATCCAGTAATCCACCAATCCAATAATCCAAAGACATGCCTCGTTTCACCAAAAAATCCTCCGTCGAATACGTCTGCCAGACCTGCGGCCATAAAAGTCCGCGCTGGATCGGCAAATGTCCGGAATGCGGCGCCTGGAGCAGCTTTGTCGAAGAGAAAAGCGCGCCGGAGCCGAAACGCGGCGGCATCAAAGTTTTGGAGCGCGAGAAGCCTGTGCCACTGGCGGAAATCACCCACGATGAAAATGCGCGCCTCAGTTGCAGCAGTCAGGAATTTAATCGCGTGCTCGGCGGCGGCATCGTGCCGGGCTCGTTGATTTTAGTCGGCGGCGATCCGGGCATCGGCAAATCAACCTTGATGTTGCAGGAAGCCGCGGCGCTCGCCAAGCCGGATTGCTGCGTGCTCTACGTCACCGGCGAAGAATCGGCGCGGCAAACCAAAATGCGCGCGCAGCGCCTCGGCATTGACTCGTTGTACTTGTTCATTTTTGCCGAAACCAATCTCGATCTCATTCTCGATGAAGTGGAAAAACTCAAACCGAAGCTGATCATCGTCGATTCGATACAAACGATGTATCGCACCGAGTTCGAGAGTCCGCCGGGAAGCATCAGCCAGGTGCGCGAGTGCGCGCTGGCGTTTCTGAATCTGGCGAAACAGCGCGGTGTCCCGATTTTTCTCATCGGCCACGTCACGAAAGACGGCTTCATTGCCGGCCCGAAAACGCTGGAGCACATGGTTGACACGCTACTGCAATTCGAAGGCGATCGCGATCATTTCTTCCGCATTTTGCGCTCGGTGAAAAATCGCTTCGGCAGCACGCGCGAGATCGGCGTGTTTGAAATGCACGAGTTGGGCCTGCGCGAAGTGACGAACCCCTCGGAAATTTTTCTCGCGCAGCGCAAAGAGAACATTTCCGGCACCGTCGTCGTCTGTACGATGGAAGGCTCGCGCCCGATTTTAGTGGAAGTGCAAGCCCTGTTGACACCGAGCAATTATGGTTTGCCGCAACGCACCGCAAACGGTTTTGACGTCAAACGCCTCGCGCTGTTGCTCGCGGTGATCGAGAAACGCGTCGGCCTGCGCGTTGGCACGCACGATGTTTTTCTGAACGTCGCCGGCGGCGTCGATCTCGAAGAGCCTGCGGCGGATCTGGGTGTTGTCGTCGCCGTCGCTTCCTCGCTGAAAAATAGCGTCGTCCATCCGCACACGATGGTGATCGGCGAAGTCGGACTTGGCGGCGAGATTCGCGCCGTGCCGCAAATCGACAAGCGCCTCACCGAAGCCGCAAAGCTCGGCTTCAAACAGGCCGTGATTCCGAAACTCGCCGCGAAGGGTTTGCCGCAAATTCCGGGCATCGAAGTGGTGGCGGTGGAAAAGGTGGATGAGGCGTTGGAAAAGCTGATGTAAATTTAACTTGATTCTCGGAGAGTAATATGGAACAAGCCATTATTGATGAAGGCCGCTTGAAAGAGATACTCAAGATGGCTTTAATCGAAGCCTTTGAGGAGAGAAAAAATTTGTTTTATGAATTGATTACGGAAGCGATGGAAGATATTGCACTCGTTCGCGCCATAAAAGAAGGTGAAGCCACAGAATCGGTAAGCCGAGCAGAAGTTTTTAGTATACTCGAAGGGAAAGCGTGAAGGTTGATTTCAAAAAGAGCTTCATCAAAGATCTCAAGAAAGTCAGAGACAAAGGCCTGCTGCAACAAGTGAAGGCAGCAATTGAAGAAATCGCGCAAGCGTCGAGCCTTCAAGTCGTGAGTAATTTGTAGCAACTCAAAGGCGGGCCGGTTATTTGCGGATCAGAATTGGAGACCATCGAATCGGTTTGAAACTCGAGGGCGACACGGTTGTTTTCGTGAGATTTTTGCATCGAAAAGAAATTTACAGATACTTTCCATGAATGATTGCTGGCGAAGCCGTTGTCGCCGTGCCGCAAACCGACAAGCGCCTCACCAAAGCCGCGAAGCTAGGAACATCGGCATGCTGATTTTATTTGGAACAACCGACATAAAACATTTTGTAAAAAGACTTTTTGAGTCCATAGAGGATTTGAGCGGAAAAGTTGTCATTGATATTCCTGCTGGTTCCGGGTATATCAGCGATGTTCTTCGGCAAAGAGGCGCCGCGGTGCAGGCTTTTGATTTATTCCCGGAATTTTTCAAGGCCGATGGCATCGAGTGCGTCAAGGCCGATTTGACAAAAAGTTTGCCGATTGAAACCGGTTGCGCAGATTATGTTCTTTGTCAGGAAGGAATCGAACATTTGCCCAATCAATTGTTTGCCCTGCAGGAGTTTGGCAGAATCCTAAAGCCCGAGGGCAGCTTAATTTTAACCACACCGAATATTTCGCACTTGCGCGCCAAGTTGAGCAATTTGCTCGTTGAGAGCGATCTATACAAGAGATTGCCTGCCAATGAATTGGATGAGGTCTGGCATGCCAAGGGCGGTGAAATTTATTTTGGCCACCTCTTTCTCATTGGCATTCAAAAGCTGCGGGCTTTGGCAAAGATTGCCGGATTTAGAATAAAAAAGATCAATGCCGTCAGGGCAAGCTATTCATCTTTGCTGCTTGGCGTTTTGTTTTACCCGATCATTATTTTGTTCAACATTTATGCGTATTTCAAGAGCTTGGGCAAGAGAAAAGACATGGATGAAAAGTTGAAGAAAATTACTTATGATGAAATTTTTAAATTGAATTTGCATCCAACCATTCTTTTTGGAAAACACTTGTTTATTGAATTTGAAAAACACGCCCATGCCGGCGAAATTGCCGTTTATAAGGAGCAAGACAAGATTTGTTAAATATTCTCTTGCATGAAGCAGACGAACAAACTATCAACCAGCATCGAGCCTCCTGCATCCAGATTCAAATTTGAAGTCATTTCACAAGCCCCCGACACCCGCGCGCGGCGCGGCAAAATTACGACCGCTCATGGCGAGATTCTCACGCCGGTGTTCATGCCCGTCGGGACGCAGGGCACGGTGAAGACGCTGAGTCCGCAAGAGTTGGAGGAAGTCGGCTCGCAGATCATTCTCGGCAACACGTATCATTTATATCTGCGGCCCGGCGAGGCGCTGATGCAGCAGGCGGGCGGATTGCACAAGTTTGCGAATTGGAACCGGCCGATTTTAACGGACAGCGGCGGCTTTCAAGTTTTCAGCTTGACGGAATTGCGCAAGATTCATGAGAACGGCGTCAAATTTCAATCACACATCGACGGCTCGTATCATGAGTTCACGCCGGAAAGCGTCGTGCGCACGCAGCGCGCGCTTGGCTCGGATATCATGATGGTGCTCGATGAATGCCCGCCCTTCCCTTCCGAACGGAGTTATGTGGAGAAATCCACGGCGCTCACCTCGCGTTGGGCGGAACGATGTTTTCAGGCGTGGCAAAATTCGCCGCCGTTGTACGGACACTCGCAGGCGCTGTTTGCAATCGTGCAGGGCAGCACGTTGGTCGATCAGCGGCGATTGAGTTGCGAGCAACTACTGGCATTCGATTTTCCGGGCTACGCGATTGGCGGACTCGCGGTCGGCGAGCCGAAGAGCGCGATGTTTGAGATGATTGAGGTTTGCAACGAGTTGTTGCCGGAAAATAAACCGCGCTATCTGATGGGCGTCGGCAAGCCCGAAGATTTGATTGAAGCCGTTAGTCGCGGCATCGATATGTTCGATTGCGTGATACCAACGCGCAATGGCCGCAAAGGGCAGGTGTTCACAAAGAACGGCCCGATGAATTTGACCAATTTGATTTTCCGCGAAGATTTCCGCCCGATTGAGGAAGATTGCGATTGCTACGCTTGCCGCACGTTTACGCGCGCGTATTTGCGGCATTTGTTTCACGCCGAAGAAATTCTCGCGCTGCGGCTCGGCAGCTTGCATAATTTGCGATTCTATCATAGATTAATGGAGAGCATGCGCGGCGCGATTGCCGCGGGTCATTTTCCGTCATGGCGAAAATCGTTTTACGAAAAATACCCAATCAAACAAAGCGAAGCACTAACTGTGGATGGAACCTCAACAACTCTAAAGGAGGAAGGCTAATGCCAGCATTTTTGTTTTTATTCATGGGCGCGCCGTCGGGACAGGGCGCCAATCCGCTTGCCATGTGGATGCCGATCATTTTGATTTTCGTGATTATGTATTTTCTGATTCTGCGCCCGCAGACGAAACGCCAGAAAGAGCATCAGAAGATGTTGGAGAGCTTGCAAAAAGGCGACGAGGTCATCACTGCCGGCGGCGTTTACGGCACCATCGTCGGCATGAAAGAAAAAGACACGATCGTGGTTATCGAAGTCGACAAAAATGTGAAGTTGAACGTGACGCGCAGCAGCATTGCGCGCAAAGCTGTCGTTGAAGAGAAAAAAGGATGATGCTTCATGGCGGTTTGGCCAATACGTAAATACGGCGACCCCATACTGCGCAAGAAGGCCGTCAAAGTCGAAAAATTTGACGTGGCGCTGCAGCAGGTGGCGGCGGATATGATCGAGACGATGCAAGCCGCGAAAGGGGTCGGTCTCGCCGCCAATCAAATCGGAATAACACACGCGCTGTGTGTCGTCGACGTCGGTCTCATTGAAAAAAATGAAGGCGCGCTGCCGCAAGCATTCGCGAATCCCGTCATTCTGCAAGAGAGCGGCAAGGAAGTGCCTTATGAAGAGGGCTGTCTCAGCATTCCCGATATTAACGAAGACGTGATCCGCAAAGAGCATATTCGGCTGCGCTATCAAAATTTGGCCGGTGAGGTTCGCGAGCAGGAATTTGACGGCACGTTTGCGCGGGTGTTGCAGCACGAGGTCGATCATCTCAACGGCGTTTTTTTTGTCGATCGTTTGAGTTCGCTGAAGCGCAAGCTGCTGAGCAAAAAACTCAAGGCGATTGCGGAGGAAGCGGCGCAGGAGGCGCGCGACAGGAGCAAAAATGCGCCAGCTTGAAGACCTGAAAATCGTTTTTATGGGGACGCCGGAATTTGCGGTGACGAGCTTGCAGCGATTATTGGAAAATCAAATTCCGGTGGTGGGCGTCGTGACCGGGCCGGACAAACCATCCGGTCGCGGCTTGCAGATGCAACCGACGCCGGTGAAAAAATTGGCGCGGCATGCAAGCCTGCCGATATTGCAACCAGACAAACTGCGCGATCCGCAGTTCATTCACAACTTGCGTGAATGGCAAGCCGATCTACTTGTCGTCGTCGCCTTTCGCATTTTGCCGCCGGAAATTTTTACCATTCCGCCGCTCGGAACGATCAACGTTCACGCCGCATTGCTGCCGAAATATCGCGGCGCCGCGCCGATTCAATGGGCGATCATCAACGGCGAGCGCGAAACCGGCGTCACGACTTTTTTCATTGAAGAGAAAGTCGATGCCGGCGACATGATTCTGCAGCGCAAAATCGGAATCGGTGAATTTGAAACTGCCGGCGAGCTGCACGATCGCATGGCCGTGCTGGGCGCGGATTTGCTCGTCGAAACGCTCGCGCAAATTGCCAGTGGCGCAGCGCAACGGCAACGGCAAGTTGGGGAAATCAGCCTCGCACCGAAAATTACCAAAGAAATGGCGGGCATCGATTGGAAAAAACCCAGCCGCGAGATTTTTAATTTCATCCGAGGAATGAATCCGGCGCCGGGGGCGTTTACCAAATGGCAGGGGCACAATCTCAAAATCTTTCGCGCGCACATCATTGACGAAGTAAATGATCGCCGCGAAGCCGGAATGATCGTGCGCGCCAATGCTAAAGAAGGAGAACTCATCGCACAAACCGGGCGCGGCCAATTAGCCATCGACGAAGTGCAAATCGAGGGCAAGCGCCGCCTGCCGGCTGCTGAATTCTTGCGCGGCCATAAAATCACGCCCGCTGAAAAATTAGGTTGAATAAAAAAATAAATTCTCATGCCCAAAAACAACAACAAAAAGTCATCCTCCAGTGTTTTGCTTTCCCCCCGCGCGATTGCCGCTCAAATTCTCAGCGAGGCCGAGAGCAGTTCCGTTTTTGTCGATCAAGTTTTAGAAAAGCATTTGCAGCGCTCGGCGTTTCCGGCGCGTGATCGCGCGCTCGTTACCGCCCTCGTGCACGGCGTGGCGCGATGGCGGGCGCGGCTCGATACGGAAATTCAGCAGCACTTTCGCCATAATTACGACGAGGCCCAACCGTTTGTCAAAAATGCGCTGCGCGGCGCGGTTTATCAAATGTTGTTCATGGATCGCATTCCCGATTATGCCGCAGTGGACGAAGCCGTGGAGATGATCCAGCTCCGCTTCGGCAACAATTTTTCAAGATTGGCGAACGGCGTGTTGCGCAATATTCAACGCGCGCCGATGGAATGGCCGCCGGTCGAAAGCGTTGTCGCCAAGAAAGAGCTTAAAACGCTGGCGCAAATGTTCAGCCATCCGGAGTGGCTGCTAAAACGCTGGATCGAGCAATTCGGTTGGAAAGAGACGGCCGCACTTGCCGAAGCGAACAATCGCATTCCGTCGATAATCGTTCGCATCGTTCGTCCGTCGGAGAATCTCAAGCCCTGGCTCGAGCAAATGGCCGCGCGCGAAGTCAAGCCCGAACCGATCAAACACGCGCCGAATTTTTATCGCCTGCCGCATCTCGACGACATCGCGGCATTGCCGGGATTTGCCGAAGGTTGGTTCACGGTGCAGGATCCGAGCGCCGGAGTGGTGGCGCTTCTCGCCGCTCCGCAAAGTGGAGAAACCATCATCGATCTTTGCGCCGCTCCCGGCGGCAAAGTTTTGCAAATGGCCGAGATCGTCGGAAATGAAAAAGTGATTGCCGTCGATCTCGATCCGCGGCGTTTGGAGTTGGTCGCCGAAGCGGCGCAGCGAATGCATGGCTCGGTTCATCTCGTCATTGCCGATGCGCGCACGTTTGCCGCGACGCCGGCCGATCTGGTGATCGTCGATGCGCCTTGTTCCGGGCTTGGCGTGCTCTCGCGCCGCAGCGATTTGCGCTGGCGCCGTCGCCAGAAAGATATTGCCGACGTGGTGGAATTGCAAAGAGAAATTTTGATCAACGCCGCCGAGCTGGTCAAATCCGGCGGGCGTTTGATTTACAGCACGTGCACCATCGATCCGGAAGAAAATGAGAAAGTCGTTGAATGGTTTCTTGAGAATCACCGGGAGTATCGTTTGGAACCGGCGCAGAATTTCGTGCACAAAATGTTTTGCGACGAGCGCGGTTATCTTCGCACGCTGCAAAGCCGTCACCACATGGATGGGAGTTTCGCCGCGCGGCTGGTCAAGTCATAAAGCAGGAAAAGAGAGATGCGTCAATATTGGTGGCGCGATGTCATTGTCGCGGTGCTTACAAATCGTTTTGTTAAATTGATCGGCAGCGTTGTCGCGCTGTTTCTCGCGTTCGCGCTGATGCTGGATTGGATCATCATGCCGATTTACACCAAGCACAGCGAAGGCGTGGAAGTGCCGAACGTTGTTTCGATGCGCTACGAAGAAGCCAAAAGCGCGCTCGAGGCCGAGGGTTTTGAAATCATCAAATCCGACGAGCGCTTTGACGAGAAATACCCGGTCGGATACGTGGTTGAACAAATCCCCCGGCCGCACGCCAGCGTGAAAAGCGGGCGCCGCATTTATGTCGTCGTCAGTCAGGGTGGGCGCCAAGTGGAAATGCCGTTGCTCGTCGATCGTTCGCAGCGCGATGCCGAGCTGATGCTGGCGAAAAACAATCTCAGGCTCGGCAGAATCGATTCGGCTTTTACAGACAGGCCGTTGGGCGTTGTGGCCTATCAATCCGTGCCGGTCAGAGCCAAGATCGGAATGGGCACGGTCGTCAATATTACCGTGAGTTTGGGCATCGAAGCCTCGGATGCCACCGTGCCGTCGGTTGCCGGGCTGACGTACGACGACGCCGTGCAACTCATTCGTCAAGCCGGAATGGTGATCGGTCAAATTACTTATAGAGAAGTCGAGCGGCTTCTTCCCGAAACCGTGATCAGTCAATCGTTGGAAGCCAACACGATCGTGAAACGAGGCTCAAAAATCGATCTCGAATTGAGCACATTGCCGCAATCCCAACCGTAAGGCCTCATGATCAAAATCGCCCCTTCAATTCTTTCCGCTGATTTCACGATTTTGCGCGAGCAAATTCGCCGCGTTGAATCTGCCGGCGCCGACATTATCCATTGTGATGTGATGGACGGGCATTTCGTGCCGAATCTCACTTTTGGCCCGCTCGTCGTCGCCGCCGCGCGGCGCAGCACAAATCTGTTGGTCGAAGCGCATTTGATGATCGAGCAGCCGGAGCGCTATATTTCGGCGTTTCGTCAAGCCGGCGCCGATCGCATTATCGTGCATGTTGAAACGTGTCCGCATCTGCATCGCGTCGTGCATCAAATCAAAGAAAATGGCGCAGCAGCCGGCATCGCGATTAATCCGGCGACTTCTTTAACCGCCGTTGAAGAAATTTTGCCGGAAATTGAATTGCTGTTGATCATGACCGTCAATCCCGGCTTCGGCGGACAATCTTTTATTCAAGCCAGCCTTGAAAAAATCCGGCGCGCCCGCCGCATGATCACAGCGCTGCGCAAAGAAATTTTGATCGAAGTGGATGGCGGCATCGATAACAAAACCGCCGCAGATGTGGTCGAAGCCGGTGCGCAGCTGCTCGTCGCCGGTTCGGCGATTTTTGGCGCCGCCGATCCCGGCCAAGCCTGCATCGAATTACGGCAATATGCTGAAATTGGATTGACTCACGCGCTTATTTCTGCCCATGCGTAGAATTTTTTCAACGAATCTGATCTTATCATCCTTATCGCGCCTACTTTATTTTTGGTGCATCATATTTCTGGCGTGCGCGTCCAAAACTACCGAGCCGCTGCAAAATCCCGAGCGCTTTGCGGAAGTCTATGCCAAAATCCTGCTCGCTGGTGGTGATCCTAATTTACTCCAGCGTGAGGATAAAAAAACGAAACTGGCGCACGCTGATTCCGTTTTAAAAACGCTCGCCATCGACCGGCAGCAATTCGAAGCCGCCGTCAAATATTTCAGCGAAAATCCGGAGACATGGCAAAAAGTTTACACGCACGTCGTCGTCATTTTAGAAAAACAAAGCAGCGCTGCTGATACGACAAAAAAATAATCTACGGATGAAAGCACATGTTTATTGGTCACCATGCCGTCGCCTTCGCTGCAAAAAAAGTCGCGCGGAAATCTTCACTGGGCGCGTTGTTTTTATCCGCGCAATTTCTGGATTTGCTGTGGCCGATTTTTTTGTTGCTGGAAATCGAACACGTGCCTATCGATCCCGGCAATACGGCTTTCACGCCGTTGGATTTTTATGATTATCCGGTCTCGCACAGTCTTGTCACCGTCATCGGTTGGTCGCTCGCTTTTGGTTTGATTTATTTTCTTCGCCGCAACGACAAACCAGGCGCCTGGATGCTCGGCCTCGGCGTGCTCAGTCATTGGGTACTCGACTTCATCACGCATCGCCCCGATTTGCCAATCGCGCCCGGACTGCAAATTTATGCCGGCCTCGGCTTATGGAATTCAGTTATCGCAACGACTTAGTGGAAAGCGCCTTGCTTCTTGTTGCTCTCTTTTTATATTTGCCACAACTAAAGCGCTTGATCGCATCGGCCTTTACACTTTCTGGGCATTCATTGCATTCATTATATTCATTTATATTGGAAACATCATGAGCCGCCAAAATCCACCACAGACCGAAACGATTTTGGCGATTGGCGGTTTGACGCAATGGCTCATCGTGCCGTGGGGATATTGGATCGATCGCCATCGGGGCTCTAACTTTGGCACCAATAAATAGGCTCATTATTTGGAAAGGAACTTTTAGATGCACAAAGTCGTTTTGCTGCGCCACGGCGAAAGCACGTGGAATAAAGAGAATCGTTTTACCGGCTGGATGGATGTCGATTTATCCGAAAAAGGCCTTGCCGAAGCCCAGACTGCCGGAAAATATTTGAAAGACAATGGCTTTGTTTTTGACGTCGCCTTCACCTCCGTTTTGAAAAGAGCCATTCGCACTTTATGGCTGGCGTTGAGTGAAATGGATCTAATGTGGATTCCCGTCCACAATTCGTGGCGTTTGAACGAGCGACATTATGGCGCTTTGCAGGGTTTGAACAAAGCCGAGACTGCGGCAAAATATGGCGAAGAACAAGTGCATATCTGGCGGCGCAGCTACGACATTCAACCGCCGGCTTTGGAAATGAGCGACCCGCGCTATCCGGGCCATGAGGCGCGCTACAAAAATTTGGCCGAAAAAGATATTCCGCGCACCGAATGTTTGAAAGATACTGTTGCGCGCTTTCTTCCGTATTGGCATGAAATCATCGCGCCGGCGATCAAATCCGGCCAGCGCGTCATCATCGCCGCGCACGGCAACAGCCTGCGCGCGCTCGTCAAATATCTCGACAATATTTCGGACGAAGCCATCGTCGGTTTGAACATTCCCACCGGCATGCCGTTGGTTTATGAGTTGGATGATCATCTCAAGCCCCGGCGCAATTATTATCTCGGCGACCCTGAGAGCGTCAAGCAAGCCATGCAAGCCGTGGCGAATCAGGGCAAATCCAAATAATTTCTGTTGACATTGCGCGCTTTTTTTGCATAATTTTCTTCTGTTCAATCTCCTCTTTCAATCAGCATCAAACAGCGGCAGACAAAAACCGGCTTAACAGCAACGACTCGCGACGGCTCGTTGCTGTTTGCTTTTTATCTTTCACTCCAATTTAAAGAGGTCAACCATGGCTCGAATCGTACGCGGAGGCTTGATTCAAGCCTCGTCAGCAGCGCCTGCTGATTCTCCCCTCGACAAAATCAAATCCGCAATGATCGACAAACATATCGCGCTCATCGAGCAGGCCGCCGGCAAAGGCGTGCAAGTGCTCTGCTTGCAGGAAATTTTTTACGGCCCGTATTTCTGCGCCGAAGAGCAGGTCAAATGGTACAACACCGCCGAGCGCATTCCCGACGGCCCGACGGTCAAGTTGATGCGCGGCGTCGCGCGCAAACACGGCATGGTGATCATCGTGCCGATTTACGAAGAAGACATGACCGGCGTATTTTATAACACTGCCGCCGTGATCAGCGAAACCGGCGAGTATCTCGGCAAATATCGCAAAACCCACATTCCGCATTGCCATCCCGGCTTCTGGGAAAAATTTTATTTCAAGCCCGGCAATCTCGGCTATCCGGTTTTTGAAACGACGTTTGGCCGCATCGGCGTTTATATTTGTTACGATCGTCATTTTCCCGAAGGCGCGCGCGCATTGGGCCTCAACGGCGCGGAGATCGTTTTCAATCCTTCCGCTACCGTCGCCGGCCTTTCCGAATATCTATGGAAACTCGAGCAACCCGCGCATGCCGTCGCGAATCAATATTTCGTCGGCGCGATAAATCGCGTCGGCACCGAAAAACCGTGGAACATCGGCGAGTTTTACGGCACCAGCTACTTCTGCAACCCGCGCGGCAAAATTCTCGTCGAGGGCAGCCGCAACCAAGACGAGGTGATCGTGGCGGATTTGGATTTGGATATGATTCGCGAAGTCCGCAACGTCTGGCAATTTTTCCGCGATCGGAGGCCGGAATTATATGGTGACCTTGTTAAATAAAACTTGCAACAAAAAGAGAACTGCAACGAAAACGGCTTGAAGAATCAACCCGCAACAAAAAGAGAACTGCAATGAAAATCCTTCCTTATCGTTGCAATCGTCTTTGGTTGTGAAAATCCAATTTGACAAACCTTGCGGAGGGCAAAGCCATGGAACTCTTATACAAGGATTTGAGCCGCCGGATCATTGGTTGTGTTTTTGATGTATTTCGTGAAATCGGATCCGGATACGACGAGTTTACCTATCACCAAAGTTTGCAAGTGCGTCTTGCCAAGGAAGGTCTGCCGTCCATCAGCAAACCCCATTTCAAGATCCACTATCGCGGAGTCGAGATTATCGAATTAGAGCCGGATTATCTTATCGATGACAAGACCATTTGGGAACTGAAGGCAATTCAATCGGATTTTTTGCCGGAGAATTACACGCAAATTATTTCATATCTGCGCCTCACGGACAAACATCTCGGCATCCTCATCAACTTCGGATTGCTCAAGGCCACTTTTAAAAGAGTTCCGTTTGACGAGCGCCCGCTCAAAATTGTGGAGGATTTTAACGAGCTATCCCAATCCATCCAAAACAATGAAGAGCTAAAACGACTGCGCGACAGCATTGTGAACGTCGCAAAGGAATTGCGGCTTGGTTATCACACTGAAATTTATCAAAAAACCATGAAGGTTGAGCTGGAGTTGGAAAAATTTTCCTGTGAAGATCAAGTGAAAGTCCCGGTATATTATCAAAACGTTTTTATCAACAATTACGCGATAGATTTCTGGCGCATCAACGGAAAAATCCTGCTCGCCGTCCTCGCCGGCAGCAAGGAGGTGAGCGCTTACGACATTATG
>Ga0247727_10006519_pt1 | contig 22911 bp, 20 predicted proteins | sample WisWelCaveWW1625_FD_202498 | JGI IMG/M metagenome (GOLD analysis project Ga0247727, IMG submission 202498) | Biofilm microbial communities from Wishing Well Cave, Virginia, United States - WW16-25 | ecosystem: Environmental > Aquatic > Deep subsurface > Groundwater > Cave microbial mat | place...
CGAGCCAGGCCACGACGAGTGCGCATGGAAGTCTGCGGGATCGTCACCCCGCCCTGCGGACCCGGCGCCAAGGCGCCAGGAGCTAGACCCCATGCCTTGACACCGACCGGCCCTCTCATGGAAGCCCTCAGGTGCGCCGGTCGAGGCGCGGCTCGCGGAGCAACCCATCGGCCACATCCTCGCGCACGGTCGTCCAGGACCACCGACCCTTGGCGCGCGACAGCACAAGTCATGTCTTTGCAGTCAGTTGTGTCCGACTAGCCACTCGACGCGCTGAGGCGCCACGGACGCGACACCGTGTTGCGGCTTGATGCACCGCGATCATAGTGATATCACTTGGCAATCAAGCCCGAACAAGCCTTCGGGCGCTGGAGACACGCCGATGACCCTTCGTGAACCGTCCCGCGAAAACACCGTCCGCACCCTGTCGGGCTGGGCGGCGTTCGTGCTGCAACTGGCCGTGCTCGCGGGCCTCGTCTACGCCCTGATCTGGTTCGTGCCCTGGATCCAGGACCAGCAACGCACGGCCGCGCAGGCCGCCCGTGACGCGGGCACGCCCTGGCGCGACGACACCGGCCCGACCATCGCCGTCTTCGTCGTCGGCGAAGTGCTGGTCTTCCTGGGCTGGCTGACCTGCTGCTTCGGCTACTTCATCGTCCAGCCCAACGTCGCGCGCCCGCTGATCCTCTTCGGCCGCTACCGCGGCACGGTGCGCGAGAACGGCTTCTACTGGACCAACCCCTTCACGCTGAAGCCCAAGGTCTCGCTCAAGGCGCACAACGTGGCCAGCGAGAAGATCAAGGTCAACGACCTGCTGGGCAACCCGATCGAGATCGGCGCGGTGGTGGTGTGGCAGGTGCGCGACACGGCGCAGGCCAAGTTCGACGTGGAGAACTTCGAGAACTACGTCAACGTGCAGATCGAGACGGCCATCCGGCACCTGGCCAGCGCGCACCCGTACGAGGAGGCCATGGTGGCCGGCGCGCAGCAGTCGCTGCGCGGCAGCACCGAGGAGCTGGCCACCGAGCTGAAGGCCGAGGTGCAGCGGCGCCTCGACCGCGCCGGCGTCGAGGTGCTGGACACGCGCATCACGCACCTGGCCTACGCGCCCGAGATCGCGGCGGCCATGCTGCAGCGCCAGCAGGCCACGGCCGTCATCGCCGCGCGGCGCCTGATCGTGGAGGGCGCGGTGGGCATGGTCGAGCACGCGCTCGAGGACCTGGGCAAGAAGCGCATCGTCGTGCTGGACGACGAGCGCAAGGCCACGCTGGTGGGCAACCTGCTGGTCGTGCTCTGCAGCCACTCGGCGACCACGCCCGTGATCAACACCGGAACCCTCTACACCTGACCGGCCATGGCTCCCGACGCCGCGACGCCGCCGCCCGACCCGCCGCCGGATCCGCCGGACCGGCCGGCGGAGGGCGGGCGCGCGGCGCGCGAGCGCAAGCCCTTCCTGCTGCGCGTCTCGCCCGAGCTGATGGAATCCCTGCGCGCGTGGGCCGCGCAGGACATGCGCAGCCTGAACGCCCACATCGAATGGCTGCTGCGCGAGGCGGTCCGCCGCCGGCGCGGCGGCAAGGAGTGACGCCATGATCTTCAAGCCGTGTCGGAGTTCGTGCGAGCGGCGGCCGGCCGCCCTGGTGGCCAGCCTCGCCGCGGCCCTCACGGCGGGTCTCGCCGTGATGCTGGCCGACCGCGACGAGGCACCGCCCGGCGCGGAAGGCGCGACGGCCGGCTCCACGCCGTGGGTGCTGATCGCGACGCTGGGCATCCCGCTGGCCCTGCTGGTGGTGTTCGGCATCGCGGCCTTCGTGCGCTGGCGGAACCAGCAGGAAGAGTGACGGACGCGTCGCTCGTGGAGGTGGCTGCGATGACTCCCATGCTGCTGCTGGTGGGCGCGGGCGTGCTGCTCGTGGGGTGGGGCGTGTGGCGGATGGTGGGGAAGCACTCGGGACCAGGTTGAACCCTTGTCCGTCGTGCGCCGCGCCCGGAGCATGGCGCCGATGATGGCCGCTCCCGCCCCGCCCCCCGCCTTCCCTGCCGACTGGCGCTGGCACCACGCCCACGCCGCGCAGTCGCTCGAGGACGTCGAGCGCCTCTTCCCCGGCCGCTTCGACCTCAGCCGCCTCGACCGCGCCGGCATCGCGCGCGCGGCGGCGCTGTACGGCATGCGCGCCACGCCCTACTACCTCGCGCTGGCCCGCGCCGCCGACCCGCGCGACCCGGTCTGGGCGCTCGCCGTGCCCGACCCGCGCGAGCTGGTCGTGCGCCGCGAGGAGCTGTCCGACCCCACCGGCGACGAGGTCCCGCGCAACCACCCGCTGCGGGCCGTGACGCGCCGCTATCCCGACCGCGCCCTGCTGCTGGTCACCCCCACCTGCTCGGTCCACTGCCGGCACTGCTTCCGGAAGCGCCTCGTCGGCAACGCCGAGTACGCCGTGGACGAGGCCGAGCTGGACGCCGCGCTGGGCTGGATCGAGGGCCAGGCGGGGCTGCGCGAGGTCATCCTGACCGGCGGCGACCCGCTGACCCTGGGCGACGAGCGCCTGCTGGCCGTGCTGCGGCGGCTGGACCGCATGCCGCAGCTGCGCGCGCTGCGCGTGCACACGCGCATGCCGGTGGTGAACCCCTTCCGCGTCACCGACGCGCTGGCCGACGCGCTGGCCGGGCTGCGCCTGCCGCTGGCCGTGGGCGTGCACTTCAACCACCCGGTGGAGGTCTCGGGAGAGGCCGCGGAGGCCACGCGCCGCCTGCACGCCCGCGGCCTCGCCGTGCTGAACCAGGCCGTGCTGCTGGCCGGCATCAACGACGACCCGGACGTGCACCGCGAACTGCTCTGGGCGCTGCACGCCGCGCGCGTGCGGCCCTATGCGCTGCACCACGCAGACCTCGTGCCCGGCACGTCGCACCTGCGCACCAGCGTGCAGCGCGGCTACGCCCTGATGCGCGCGCTGCGCGGCACGCTGCCGGGCCACCTGCTGCCGTGGTATCTGCTGGACGTGCCCGGCGGGCACGGCAAGGTGCCGCTGGACTACCCCTGGGTGCAGTCCGGCGTGCAGGGCGGACTGCGCATCGAGGCGCCGGACGGGACGCATCACGACTACGGCGTGCGCCTCGACTGACGGGGCGGCTGATCCTTTATCCGATCCTGGCGTCGGAAATCCGTTTTCCCCTTTCGCGGCGCTTTGCCCCTTTCCTAGACTCCGCGCTCCGCCTCTTCGGCCTCGAGGCCGCGGGCCTGCGGAACGCCGGAGCCGAGCCTCCCGGCGGCCTCCGATCCGCCTGGGCGGGCCGGTTCCTCCTTTCATCTCCGGAAGTCTCCCTGCATGACCCGCACTCTGCTCCCCTCCGTCGCGGCGTTGGCCCTGCTGGCGGCCGCCGGGCTGCTCGCACCGGGTGACGTGACGGACGAGGGCCGCGGCGCCGCGCCGGCGCCCGATCTCCCGCCGCACGCCCGCGCCCCCTACGGCGTGCCGCTCAGCGTCGCCGAAGGCGCGCGACTGCTGGCCTGGGACAAGGACATCGAGCGCGCCGCCGCCGCCGCCGAGCCGGGTCGCTTCCGCAAGGACGGCGACACCTGGGTGGACGCGCGCGGCGAGTACGCCTGGGACGCGGAGGAGGAGGTCTACTGGCAGGACGTGCCGGCCTCCACGCTCACGCGCGGCCGCCAGGACTTCGTGCAATTCTGCTCCTCGTGCCACGGCCTGCAGGGCGACGGCTACGGCCGCTCGGCGCGCGGCCTGCGCCCTCCGCCGCGCAGCTTCCTGCGCAGCACGTTCAAGTTCACCAAGGTGCCGGGCGCGTTCCTGCCCAACGACGACGCGCTGTTGCGGCTGGTGCAGCACGGCCTCGACGGCACGCCCATGCTGCCCTGGGCGGTCAGCGAGCAGCGCCTGCGCGACATCCTGCAGTACGTCAAGAGCCTCTCGCCCGAGGACAGCGGCTGGCGCGACCCGACCAACGAGATCGGCGACGTGATCTACACGCCGCCGGATCCGGTGACGGACGAGAGCCATCCCAAGCACCCGTGGTACCGGCAGCCCGAGAAGGCCGTCGCGGCTGGCGCCGAGGCCTACCACAAGTACCAGTGCTGGAGCTGCCACCCGGCCTACATGACGCAGAAGCAGCTCAACGCGCTGCGCGGCCCCTCCTTTGCGGACACCGCGTACGACGCCAGCCTCACCTACGGCAAGCTCAAGAAGGACAGCAGCTACGAGGTGCTGGGTTACCACGTCGCCATCCCGGCGCCCGACTTCACCTGGCACGTGCTGCGCTACGGGCGCGACGCGCGCGAGGTCTTCCAGACCATCGCGGCCGGCATCGACGGCGCCGGCATGCCCACCTGGGGCCGCACCGACCCGGACGCGAAGGGCTCCGTGCCCGACGAGGAGATCTGGGCCATCGCGCACTACGTGCGCCACCTCGTCGCGACCTACCAGGACCAGCCCGCCGAGCGCGCCGCCTTCATGGCCGGCGTGCGATCGAAGTGACCGAAGGAGGCTCGATCCCAGTGTCCCCCATCCGATCCCGGCGTGCGCGCACGGCGCTCGCGACGCTGGCCGCGCTGGCCGCGCTGGCGCTGGCCCCGGCCACCTCCGCCCAGCAGGTCGTGGACCGCTGGCGACCCAACCCGCCCGCCAGCAGCTACGGGCAGCGCTTCGACGACCTGTTCCTGCTGATCACGGTGCTGATCGGCGTCAGCTTCGCCATCGTGCTGGTGCTGCTGATCGTGCCGGTGGTGCGCGACCGCGCGCGGCCCGGGCACAAGGCCAGCTTCGACCACGGCAGCAGCCTGCACGACAAGCGCTTCACGGCCGTGGTGTCGGTGACCGTGTTCATCGTCCTGGACGCGTGGGTGCTGGTGGTGGCCATGAAGGACCTGCGCGAGGGCTACTGGAACATGCCGCGCCCGGACACGCCCGACGTGCTGCGCGTGGAGGTGCTGGCCCAGCAGTGGTCGTGGAACTTCCGCACGCCCGGCAGCGACGGCGAGCTGGGCACGCCCGACGACGTGCTGTCGATCAACCAGCTCACCGTGCCGCAGGACCGGCCGGTGGCGCTCAACGTGACCAGCAAGGACGTGATCCACTCGCTGTTCGTGCCCGACATGCGCGTCAAGCGCGACGCCAACCCGGGCGCCATCAACGTGGCCTGGTTCCAGCCCATCAAGGCGGGCGACTTCCAGATCCTGTGCGCCGAGCTGTGCGGCTACGCGCACTACCAGATGCACGGAAAGCTGCACGTGCTACCCGCGGCGCAATACGACGCGTGGGAGCAGGAGGCCAGCGCCATCGCGCTGGCCGAGCACGACCCGAACGACGCCGAGGCCCGCTGGGCCTGGGACTTCAAGGAGTAGGCCCGCGATGAGCGGCGATCAGATCCACCCCGTGCCCACCGGCTTCCTGCGCCGGCACGTCTTCAGCACCGACCACAAGGTCATCGCGCGCCAGTTCATGTGGGTGGGCTTCCTCGGCCTGTTCCTGGGCGGCGTCATGGCCATGATGATCCGCTGGCAGCTGGCGCATCCAGGCGAGCCCTTCCCGCTGCTCGGCATGCTCTTCTGGCCCAGCAGCGGCGGCGCCATCCCGCCCGACGCCTACAACACGCTGTTCACCATGCACGGCACGATCATGATCTTCGTGGGGCTGACGCCCCTGCTGATCGGCGCCTGGGGCAACTTCTGCATCCCGCTCATGATCGGCGCGCGGGACATGATCTTCCCCACGCTCAACATGCTGTCCTTCTGGACGCTGTTCCTGGGCGTGGGCGTGGCCGTGTACTCGCTGTTCGTGCCGCTGGGCGCGGCCGAGGGCGGCTGGACCGCCTACCCGACGCTGTCCTCAAACATCGGCACGCCGGGCGACGGCGAGACGCTGTGGGCCATCTCGATCTTCCTCATCGGCGCGTCGTCCATCATGGGCGGCATCAACTACATCACCACCATCGTGCGCCTGCGCGCGCCGGGCATGACCTGGGGCCGCCTGCCGCTGACGGTGTGGGGCCTGTTCTTCACCTCCGTGCTGAACGTGCTGTTCCTGCCGGTCATCGGCAGCGCCATGATCCTGATGGTGCTGGACCGCGTCTTCGGCACCAGCTTCTACATCCCGGCCACCATGGCCCAGGGCGGCGGCGGCGACCCGATCCTGTACCAGCACCTGTTCTGGATCTTCGGGCACCCCGAGGTCTACATCCTGATCCTGCCCGCGTGGGGCATCGTGGGCGACCTGCTCTCGTTCTTCTCGCGCAAGCCGGCCTTCGGCTACCGCGTCACGGTGGGCGCGCTGGCCGCGGTGACGATCCTCTCCGCCGTGGTCTACGGCCACCACATGTTCACCACCGGCCTGACCGCGATGCTGGGCGAGAGCTTCATGCTGCTCACCTTCATCATCTCGGTGCCGGGCGAGATCCTGTTCTTCAACTGGCTGCACACGCTGTGGCGCGGCGACCTGCGGCTGACGTCCGCGATGCTGTTCAGCATGGGCGTGATCTTCGTCTTCGGCCTCGGGGGCCTGACGGGCATCTACCTGGCCACCATCAGCACGGACATCTACCTGCACGACACGTACTTCGTGGTCGGGCACTTCCACCTGACCATGGCGGCGTCGTCGCTCTTCGGCGCCTTCGCGGGCTGCTATTTCTGGTACCCCAAGCTCTACGGCCGGATGCTGGACGAGCGCCTGGGCAAGCTGCACTTCTGGGCCACCTTCCTGCCGCTGACCTTCGTGTTCTGCGCGATGTTCTTCAGCGGCTACGGCGGCATGCCGCGCCGCTACTTCGACCACACCGACAACCCGTACACCAACGAGCTGCAGTGGATCAACGAGCTCACCAGCACGGCGGCCTTCATCCTGGGCGCGGCGCAACTGCTGTTCGTGGTCAACGTGCTCAAGACCATCCGCTCGGGCGCCAAGGCGCCGCAGAACCCGTGGGAGGTGGGCACGCTCGAGTGGACCGCCGCCAGCCCGCCGCCGCACCACAACTTCGACACCATCCCGGTGGTGCTGACCGGGCCGCACGAGTTCAGCAACCCGGCCATCCGCGGCGGCAAGGACTGGATCTACCAGACCGAGCCGCTGTCCGGCTGACCGGGAGGACGCGCGCCGCATGGACCACGCCTTGACGCTGCCCCGCGAGACGCCCCGCCACAGGACCGACGTGGCCCTGGGGCTGGTGCTGTTCATCGGCAGCTGGTCGATGGCCTTCGCGACGCTGTTCCTGTCGTTCCTGATCCTGCGCCAGCGCCAGCCGGCGTGGCCGCCGGAGGGCGTGGTGCTGCCCTCGCTGGGCCTGGCGGCGGCGGGCACGGCGGTGCTGCTGGCCAGCAGCGTCGTGCTGGCCGGTGCGGTGCGGCGGCTGCGCGCGGGCGCGCCCGGCTTCGCGGCGCGCTGGGCGCTGGGCCTGGCGCTGGGCCTGGCCTTCGCCGCGCTGCAGACCTGGCTGTGGTCCGACGTCTGGAGCGCCGGCGGCCGGCCCGACAGCGGCATGTACGAGGGCCTCTTCTACATGCTGACCTGGTTCCACGCGGCGCACGTGGCCTGCGGACTGCTCGCGCTGCTGTGGATCCAGGGCGCGGCGGCGGCCGGTCGCATCGGCCCGCAGCGCAGCGCGCCCGCGGCAGGCGTGGCCACCTTCTGGCACTTCGTCGACGCCGTGTGGCTGGTCCTGTTCCTCGGCTTCTTCCTGTTCTGACCTCGGAGACTCCATGAGCTCGTCCCACGCCATCCCCGCCTCGGTCCCGGCCGACGACCACGTCGGCAAGGCCACCGGCGGCAAGGTGGCCATGTGGCTGTTCATCGCGCAGGACGGCTTCTCGTTCGGCGGCCTGCTGCTGGCCTACGGCCTGCTGCGCATCTTCGCGGACAGCTGGCCCGCCGCGGACCTGCGGCCCACCGACATCCTGGGCATCAACCTGACGGCCTTTGCCACCTTCGTGCTGATCTGCTCGTCGCTGACCATGGTCATGGCCGTGGACTCGGCGCAGAAGGCCGACCGCGGCGGCACGATCCGCTGGCTGCTGCTCACCATCGTCGGCGGCATCTGCTTCCTGTCGATCCAGGCCTGGGAGTACACGCACCTGGTGCACGCCGGCATCGGCTTCACCAACAGCACCTGGAACGGCCAGACGATCAACGCGCTGTTCGGGTCCACGTTCTACGTGGTCACCGGCTTCCACGGCTGCCACGTGACGGCGGGCGTGATCTACCTCATCTGCATCCTGCGCGGCACGCTCAAGGGCAAGTACACGCAGGGCGGCCTGACGTACAGCCCGGTCGAGCTGGTCGGCCTGTTCTGGCACTTCGTCGACCTGGTGTGGATCCTGGTCTTCACCTTCATCTACCTGCTCTGAGGCACGGACATGGCCAAGCACGACCACGGACACGCGGCGCACGGCACCCCGGCGCACGATGCGGCCCACGACCACCCCACGCGCTCCACCTTCGTCACCATCTTCCTCGTGCTGGGCTTCCTGACGGTGGTCGAGGTGTTCATCCCGAGCGTGTACAACTCGCCATGGAACCAGAACACCAAGATGCTGCTGCTGGTCACGCTGGCCAGCGGCAAGGCCCTGCTGGTGGCCCTGTTCTTCATGCACCTCAAGTGGGAGACACCGTGGATCCGCCGGATCGCGTTGATGCCTGCCTACATGGGCCTCTTCGCGGTGCTGCTGATGATCGAGACCGCCTTCCGCCCGCAACTGTCATGACGCGCGCCGGCCGCGCCGCGCTGGCCCTGGTCCTGCTGGCCGTGCCGGCCGCGGCGTGTCCGTACTGCTCGCTGAGCCAGGACGGCGACACGCTGGCGTACATCGCGGCCTTCCTGGTCGTGCCGTACGTGGTGGTCACGGGCACGCTCTTCGCCGTGCGCCGCATCCTGCGCGCCGAGCGCCGGGAGTCCGCCTGACCAGCCCGCATTCCTCACGACGTTCGTCGCGAGGCCGCGCCAAGTCGAGCCCGCGCAAGGCGTTGCGGCGCGATCGACCAGGGGCCCCACCAAAGGACGACCCCGAATGGGTCGTCCGACGTGGGGTTGCGGCCTCGTGAGGCCGCTGAGGATCGAGCGCGGCGCAACAACGCCGCCCGGGCCGACTTGCCGCGGCCGCAGCAGAACGTCGTGAGGAATGCGGGCGGGCCGACGCGCGGCGCCCCGCTGCCGCTGCTGCAGCGCTGGTGGTTCTGGGCCGCGCTGGTCGGCGCGTTGTGGACCTTTCCGCTGTGGAAGTCGCTGACCGCCGAGCTGCCGCCGCGACTGCCGGGCGAGGACGGGCCGACGCTGGAACTGTCGCTGCCCGACGAGCTGGGCGGCACGCTGACGCTGTCCGCGTTGCGCGGCCGGCTGCTGCTGGTCAGCGCGCTGCCGCTGGCCGAGGCCCGCGCGCGCGACGAGGCCTGGCAGCGCCTCGCGCGCCTGCGCAAGCGCCTGCGCAGCCTGGACCCCGAGCTGGACCTGGTCGTGCTGGCGCAGGGCGGCGATGCGGGCGACCTCGTGCCATGGCTGCAGGCGCTGCACGGCGCGCGGCCGGGCCTGCACTTCGGCCTGGACGCCGGCGGCGCCCAGATGCGCCGCCTGTGCGGCCAGGCCGGCGCGCCCAGCGCGGAGTTCGTGCTGCTGGACCGCCACGGCCGCCTGCGCGGCGCCTACGGCGGCGAGACGGCCGAGCTGGACCGGCTGGCCGAGCAGGCCGGGCACCTGGCCAACTGGCGGGCGCAGGACCCGGAGCCATGAAGCGTTCCGGCGCGCTGCGGCGGAGCGGCGGCCCCGTCGTGCGGGACAGGGCGCTGAAACCCGGATGGTGCCGGCGACATCCAAGCACCGCGCGTGAGGCTACGCTGCTGCCCTGGATCCGTCGCCAGACCTGGAGCCCTCGATGTCGTCGCCGCGCCTGGTGCTGCTGGCTTTCCTGGTCGTGCTCCCGTTCTCGGACCTGAGAGCGCAACAGGCGTCCGGCGTCCCTGGCGACGCTGCCGCCGAACAGACAGCGGCGGCCGAGCCGGCGCCCCCGGCGCAGCCCGACTTCCAGCGCGCCTCGAAGAACTGGAACGCGGAGGCGGACGACGGCGTGCTGCTGGCCATGCAGGGCTGGGATCCGGTGGCCTGCTTCCCGGAGGGCGGCGGCAAGGCGCGCAAGGGCAACGGGAAGCTTGGCTCGGTGCACGGCGGCGTCACGTACCGCTTCGCGAGCGAGGAGCACAGGAAGCTGTTTCTCGCCGACCCCTGGAAGTACGAGCCGGCCTACGGCGGCTGGTGCGCCTACGCCATGGCCGAGGGCGACAAGGTCGAGATCGACCCCGAGTCCTTCCGCATCCTGGATGGCCGCCTGTTCGTCTTCTACGACGGCTTCTTCGGCGATACGCGCGCCAAGTGGCTCAATGACGAGGCCGCCCTGCTGAAGCGGGCCGACGCCGCGTGGACCAGGCTCTCGGGCGAGCTGAACCGGGGCGATGCCGCGCGTACAGAGGCGCTGCGCGCCGCGACGGTGGCGCCGGCCGGTAGTTGAGCGGCAGCGCTGCACCGCCGGCTAGGCCTGCGGCGCGCCTCCGTCCCACAGCTCGCGCCAGTCGCTGCCGGCCGCGGCACCCGTCGGCCGCTGCTGCGCCTGCTCCAGCGCGCGGCGGCTGACGACCACCTCCTCCAGCGCCGTCTGTGACAGCGCCTTGCCGCAGGCCTCGATGAGCGCCTCGGCGTCGATGTGCTGGTAGCCGTAGACCTGGTCGGGCCGGCCGCACTTGGAGAACTTGCGCACGCCCAGCGCCTCCTGGCGCACGCCGAGCACCGACCCGATGTTGTCCAGCAGGCCGGCCTCGCCGTCGTGCACCGAGACCAGCGGCACGCGCCGGCCGGCCAGCGTCACCAGCTCGGCCGCGCTGTCCACCGCACCGCGCGGCGCCAGGTGCAGGTTGCCGTCCAGCCCGAGCCCGTGGCGCAGGTGCGCGAAGTCGTTCTGCGCGGCCAGGTTGCCCAGCAGCAGGTCGGGGCTGCTGACCGCGATGACGTTGGCGTAGATGCCCTGCGGCCGCAGCCGGTCGGAGGCCGCCAGCGCCTCGCTGGCCAGCGAGCCCATGCAGAAGACGTCGACCACGTTGACGCCCGGCTCGTAGTCGGGCTGGCCGCGGAAGTCCACCAGGTAGTACGCGCCCGAGAGGCAGTCCTTGCGCGCCTGCTCGAGGATGACCTCGTCGCCCAGCGGGTCGGACTGCAGGTCGGCCGGGTTGGTGCGAAACCGCGGGTGGCGGCGCAGGCGGCGCAGCAGCTCCTTCTGCTCCATGCCGCGCGTCACGGCGCGGATGAGGATGCCGCGGCGACCCTCGTTCTCGTCCTCGAAATGGCGCCGGATGGACTCGCACAGGATCCAGTCCACCTCGATCGCGAAGATCGGCTCCCAGGTGATGAGGTTGGGGATCTGGATGTCGCTCTTCCACGAGTGCTGCGCGCCCTCGCTGGAAAGCGTCACGCCCGAGGGCGTGCCCAGGATCACGAACTCGGCGCCCCAGTAGAGGTTGTAGAAGAGCTGGTCGAGCGCGCGCTTGATGAAGAAGTCGTACACGGTCATGATCGGGAAGAATGGGATGCCCGCGTAGTGGCCCATCATCCCGAAGGACCCGACGGCCGACATGCAGTTGGCCTCGGCGATCTCGAAGCGGATGTGGCGCGTGAAGGGCTCGGTGGTGGGCAGCAGTTGCGGGCGCTTGCGCGTCACGCCCAGGCGCTGCTCGACGTCGGCCACGTCCTCCTCGTCCTCGGTGTGCGTGCCGTAGACCTTCTGGTCCATCACCGACGAGATCTGCGTGGACGTGCCCACGTCCGGCGACATGGTCAGGATCAGGTCGGCCGAGGCCTCCCACTGGCGCTCCTTGTCGGTCAGCCCGGGCAGATCCTGCGCGCCGCCGGCGCGGCGCAGCTCGGCGTGGGCGCCGATGCGCGCGAGCTTGGCCGCGAGCTGGCCCCACATCCACTGCGTGTGGGCGCGCGGAAACTTGCGCGTGTCGATGTCCAGGCTGCGCGGCACGCCGCCGGCGGCCTGGATGCGCGCGCGCACGGCCTCGCGGTTGCGCCGCCGCAGCGCGCGCCACTGGTCGATGCCGGCGCGCATGCGCGCCCCGCGCTGCTCGAGGTAGCGGCCCTCCTCGCTGTCGGGTGCGAAGGGCGCGAAGGGCCGCTCCAGCGTCAGGCCCTCGGTGCCCAGCAGGCCGATGACCTCAGCCTCGCGCGGCAGCTCGCTGTGGTTGCCGGGCGCGGCGTACATGTCCAGCCCCCAGCCCTTGACCGTGTGCGCCACGATCAGCGTCGGGCGCCGCGCGTCGCGCTTGCTGGCCTCCAGCGCCTTGACCAGCTCGGGCGTGTCGTGGCCGCCGAGGTCGGTGAGCAGCGACTCCAGCTCCGCGTCGCGCAGCTTGTCCAGCAAGCCGGCCAGGCGCGGCTCGTTGGCCAGCAGCGCGCGGCGCGTCTCGTCCATGTCGCGCATCAGCAGGTGCATCTGCAGCTCGTAGTCGCTGAGCCCCTCCTCCAGCACGTGCCGCAGGTGCTCGCCGCCCGGGCGCTCGAAGGCCGCGAGGCGCCGCCGGCCATGATGCACCTGGATCACCTCCCAGCCGTTGGCCTCCGCCAGGCGCTGGATGCGATGCGCGTCGGTGCCGTGCAGGCCGCGCCGGTTGGGCATGCGCGCGCCGTCCAGGTTCTGGCGGTTGTAATCGATGATCCAGGTCACGTTCCCGAGCTCGCGCTCGGCCACGTCGGGCATGGCCTCCATCAGGCTGCCCTCGCGGAACTCGCTGTCGCCGATCAGCGACCAGAAGTGCACGTCGGGCGGCAGCTCGGGCACCTCGACACTGTGGTCGCGCGCGTAGCGCCAGGCCAGCGCCGTGTACACCGAGACCACCGGAGGGATGCCCACCGAGCCGGACGGGAAGACGTGGAAGGTGTCCGGGTCGCTGCGCGCGTGGTAGCTCTGCAGCACCGGCTCGCCCGCCTCGCTGAAGGCGCGCAGCCGCTGCAGGCAGGCCTCGATCTCCGCGCGCGACAGCCAGCGGAAGTCGGGCTGGTTGAACAGCCCCATCAGGCCGTTGAGCACGTGGTCCATGGGCGCCGCGTGCGGCTTGCAGCAGATGAAGTCCTGCGGCTGCCGCACCGCCGCGTGCAGCGCCGTCAGGATGTGCGCGCACGAGCTGCAGGCGGCCGGGTGCCCGCCCACCTTGGGGTCCGTCGGGAGCGCCTCCGGACGGTGGTTGGCGATGTGGATCATCGCCGTCGTCTGCACCATGGCCCGGCGGGCGATGCGGTCGAGGACGCTCATGTCGGCGGGCTCCGGGCGGTGGCGGCTCAGCGCAGCAGGCCCTTGATGACCTCGCGCTCCTGCTTCAGCTCGTTCACCGTGGCGTCGATCTTGCCACGCGCGAAGGCGCTGATCTTCAGGCCCTGCACGATGCTCCACCTGCCGGACGCGTCCACGCGCACCGGGAAGCTGCTGATCAGACCCTCCTCGACGTCGTAGCTGCCGTCGCTGCACACCGCCACGCTGGCCCACTCGCCGGCGGGCGTGGGGCGCAGCAGGTCGCGCACGTGATCCACCAGCGCGTTGGCCGCCGAGAAGGCCGAGGACAAGCCGCGCGCCTTGATGATCTCGGCGCCGCGCTGCTGCACGGTCTTGAGGAACTCGCCCTGCAGCCAGGCGGTGTCCGTGATGACCTCCGGCACCGGCTTGCCGGCGACCCGCGCGTTTTCGAAGTCCGGGAACTGCGTGGCGCTGTGGTTGCCCCACACGGCCAGGTGGCTGACCTGCGTGTGCTGCACGCCGGCCTTGCCGGCCAGCTGCGCCTTGGCGCGGTTCTCGTCCAGGCGCGTCATGGCGCTGAAGTTCTGGCGCGGGCGGTCGGGCGCATTCCTCATGGCGATCAGCGCGTTGGTGTTGCAGGGGTTGCCCACCACGACTGTGCGGCAGTCGGCCGCGGCGTGGCCGTTGATGGCCTTGCCCTGCCCGGTGAAGATCGGCCCGTTCTCCTTGATCAGGTCGTTGCGCTCCATGCCGGGGCCGCGCGGCTTGCTGCCCACCAGCAGGGCCCAGTTCACGTCCTGGAAGCCGGCATCGAGGTCGCTGGTCAGGACCATGCCCTGCAGCAGCGGGAAGGCGCAGTCCTCCAGCTCCATGGCCACGCCCTTGAGCGCCGCCATGGGCCTCTCGGCCGGGATCTCGATCAGGTGCAGGATCACCGGCTGGTCCGGGCCGAACATCTGGCCGCTGGCGATGCGCGGCAGCAGGGCATAGCCGATCTGGCCGGCGGCGCCGGTCACGGCAACGCGGACGGGCTTCTTGGACACTGTCTGGGCTCCGGGGGTGAGCCCGCCATTGTGCCTGTTCGACCCCGGGGGGATCGAGATGGCGGGAAGGCGACGGCGGCGGATCCGCGAGCCTGCGGGCCGTGCTCCGGCCGGCCGCCGTGACGTATGCGCAACATCTGGGACGCATACGTTGCGCATACGTCACGGCGCTGCTCGCGACCCGTCCCCGCGCGGCCCGGCCGCCCCGCCCCGCTATCCTCGACGGCCATGCCCGCCCACCCTCCCCGCCGTCTGGCCCGCCTGCTGCTTGCCGCCACGCTGGCGGCCTGCGGCGACGACGCCCCGCGGCGCTGGACCGTGGCGCGCCGCGACTTCGATTGGCAGCCGGCCGCCGCCAGCGCCCAGCACCAGCCGCTGTCGCTGGCCTTCACCTTCGACTCCGACGCCGGCGGCTGGCGCCCGCCGCAGGGCGCGCCCGAGCTGCACAACGGCGCACTGATCGTGCGCGGCACCGGCCAGGCCGACCTGCTGGGCCCGGCCCCGGGCCTGATCGACCCCGAGCTGCACCAGCGCCTGGCCCTGCGCCTGCGCACGCGCGGCGCGGCGGCGCTGTCGGTGCACTGGCGCGCGGCCGGCACGGATTTCGCGCCGGGCCGCGCGACCTCGGACATGCCGCTGCCTGCCGGCGCGGACTGGCAGAACGTCGTGCTTCCGCTGGCCACGCTGCGCGGCGTGCGCGGCGAAGCCGACGCGGAGGCCGGCGTGGAGGAGCTGCGACTGCGCTTCCGCGGCGCGGCCGGCGCGCCGGTGGAGGTCGAGCTGGACCAGGTCGCCCTGCTCTCGGACTACGATGACCCGCAGGGGCGCGGCGTGGCGGCGGCCGTGTTGCAGCGCGCGGGCGTGCTGCGCCGGGGCATGGCCCTGCGCGGCGGCGCCGCGGCGCGCGCCGAGCTGCCGGGCGGCGGCGCGCGCCGGCTGCGTCTCGCGCTGGCGGCCGCCGGCGCGCAAGGCCCCCTGCGCGTGACGCTCGCGGACGACGCCGGCCGCATCGACGCGGCCACGTTCGAGGTGCGTCCCGGCGCGCCGTGGACCGAACACAAGCTCGCGCTGCCCGGCGGCGAGCCGCTGCGCCTCGTGCTGCGCTGCGAGTCGGACGAGCCGCGCGCGGTGGCGCTGGTCGGCTCGATCCTGCTGCTGGCGCCGGCGGAGTCGCCGCGCGACGACCTGCTGCTGTACGTCGAGGACACGCTGCGCCCCGACCGGCTCTCGGCCTTCGGCGGCGACGCGCCCACCGACCCGTGGCTGGCCGCCTTCGCGGCGCAGGGCGCCGTGCTGACGCGCACATGGAGCAGCAGCAACTGGACGCGCCCGGCCATCAGCTCGATCCTCACCGGCCTGGATGCGCCGGCGCACGGCAACACCAGCCACCTGCGCCGCGTGCCCGACGCGCTGGTCACGCTGGCCGAGACGCTGGCCGACGCGGGCTGGCTCACGGCCAGCTTCGTGACCAACTACCACGCCGGCGCGTGGGCCGGCCTGCAGCAGGGGTTCGACGCGCACGCCGAGCCGCGCGCTTTCGACGCCGCCGCGCTGCGCTCGACGCTGACCTCGGCGCTCATCGCCGGCCCCATCGAGGACTTCCTGCGCGAGCACGCCGACGAGCAGGTCTTCGTGTTCGCGCACAGCCTGGACCCGCACGCGCCCTACGAGCCGCCGGGCGCGCTGGAGCTGGAGCTCGCGCGCCGCGCGCCGCGCCGCGCACCCGCAGGCCTGGCCGACGCCGCGCGCTGGGAGCGCGACACGCTGGCCTACGACGCCGAGATCCTGCACAACGACGGCCAGCTCGCGCGGCTGGACGCGGTGCTGGGCGCCGTCGGCATGCGCGAGCGCACGCTGTTCTGCTTCGTGGCCGACCACGGCGAGCAGTTCGCGGAGCACGGTGCCTGGGAGCATCGCAAGAGCGTCTTCGAGGAGGAGGTGCGCGTGCCGTGGGCGCTGCGGCGGCCGGGTGTCGTGGCTGCGGGCGCACGGGTGGACGAACCGGCCTCGCTGGCGGACGTGGCGCCGACGCTGCTGGCGCTGCTGGGCGTGCCGCGGCCGGAGGGCTGGACCGGGCGCGACCTCTCGCCACTGCTCGTCGAGCAGCCGGCCGGGGCGGCGCCCGCGCGCCCGCGTGCCATGCCGCTGTTGATCGATGCCTTCTACGACGAGCCGCCCGGCGCCGTGCCGCACGAGCTGGCCGTCGTGCTCTGGCCGTGGAAGCTGCACGCCGCGCTGGATTACGGGCGGGAACCGGCGACGCTGCGGGCCACGGGGCTCTATGACCTGTCGCGCGATTCGGGCGAGCGCGAGGATCTGCTGGGCCGGGAGGAGACGCGCGAGCAGGCGGCGGCGCTGCTGGACGTGGCGCGCGCGCGGCTGGCAGCGGGCGAGGCCGCGCCCGGCGCGGCGGCGGACGCGACGCCGATGGACCCGGCGCTGGTGGAGTGGATGCGGGCGATGGGGTACTTGCGCTAGGGCGGAGCGGGCGCGGCGGCGAGGCGCGCGCGAAGCGCCGTGACGTCCGCGCCAACGGCCTCGGCTTCGTCGAGCCAGCGGGCCAATGCGGGTCGGGGCAGCTGCTGCGCAGCGAGGTCCAGCGCGGCCTCGACGAGTTCGACCCGAGCCACGTCGCCCCGGGCCATCGAGAGCAGGAAGTCGGCGATCTTGCCGGCTTCATCCTGGCACCCTGCTGCCCACGTCACGGCGTGGATGCGCGCCGCCATGCGGAAGGGCAGGGCCAGCATGTGTTCCTTGATCTCCCGCGACCTGTCCGCGTCGTCCGCGATGATGTCCGCGACGAACGGTACGGAAGCGCCGGCGAGTTGCAGGAGGCGGAACGTGTCGCGTGCGAGGCGGACCGGATCCTCGTACAACCGTGCTGCATCCTCGTAGCGTCCGGCGTCGACCAGCAGGTTCTCGAGCGTGAGCCGGATGGCAATGAGGTCCGGCTGCGGCGGCAGCTCGAAGCGGCTGCCGAAGAGCCGCCCCTGGTCGTCGCGCGTCTGCTCGTACCACGCCATCACGCGCGGCGCCTTGTCGAAGTGGGAACACAGTGCGACCCACTCCTGGAAGGCATCCGGCTCGGGCGGATCCCTGCGGAAGGCCCGCAGCTCCGTCTCGTTGAGCAGGCGGAGGAAAGCCTTCTCCGCCGGTTCGTGCCGCTGCGCCAGATCCGCCATGTCGGAGAGCATGAACGAGACGCGTACGCCAGCCATGGCCGGCGAGGCGCGCGAACGCTCCCAGGCCTCGAGAAACGCGCGGGTCGCATCATCCAGCCGGCCGCGCTCGACAAGCGCTTCGGCGTAGTCGTAGCCATCGTGCGCATCGCGGCTGGATGCAAGGCGTTGCAGTTCGGCATCGCGCTCCAGTCCCTCGGTGCGCCCGGCGAGAACGCGCTCCCCCCACGCCACCAGGTCGGCCGCGCTGCGGAACCCAGTGTGCCGGTCGACCTCCGCCCCATCCCGCAGGAACACCACCGTCGGGATCGCCTGGATGCCGAAGCGCCCCGCGAGCGCTGGCTCCTTGTCCACGTCAACCTGGATGGCGACGGCGCGGGTTGCCAGCCACTCGCCCACCTGCGGGTCGGGCCAGGTCACCTTCTCCATCTGCTTGCAGGGCGGGCACCACGTCGCGGTGAAGTCGACGAGCAGGAGTTTTCCCGCGGCCCTCGCTCGCGCGGCGGCATCGTCGAAGGACAGGTCGCTGAACGGGCCGTCGGTGAATGCCGGTGCCGCGAGCAGCAGGAGCGCGAGCACGAGCGGAGCGGTACGCATGGCCGTCTCGGAAAGGGGCTTCGGTTCTGGACCAGACGATACGTCGGATATCCCATGCGTCATCGGGGCCGGGTGGCGGCCAACCGGCCGAGGCCGCTCGCGCGCCGGCTTGCGCCGTTGCTACATTCGGCCCGCACGAGGGAGTTTGCGCCGATGACCGACCCGTCCGAGCCGAAAGCCGCCCGCGTCTTCGCCCCCACTGGCGCCGCTACCTGCTGCGCCCCCGCCGCTGGCCCGTCCGACCTCGACGCCGCCGTCGCCGCCCGCTACAGCGAGGCCGCGCGGCGCCCGACCGAGGCACTGTGCTGCCCCGCCACCGGCGGCCCCGACCCGGCGCTGCTGGCCAACATCCCCGACGACGTGGTCGCGCGCGACTACGGCTGCGGAGACCCGACGCGCCACCTGCAGCCAGGCGAGACGGTGCTGGACCTCGGCAGCGGCAGCGGCAAGGCCTGCTTCCTCGCCGCGCAGATCGTGGGCCCGCGGGGCCGCGTCATCGGCATCGACCGCAACGACGACATGCTCGCACTCGCCCGCCGCGCGCAGCCCGAGGTCGCGCGGCGCTTGGGCTTCGACAATGTGCGCTTCATCAAGGCGCGCATCGAGGACCTGGCGCTGGACCGCGAGGCGCTGGACCGGCGGCTGGCCGAGCATCCGGTGAACAGCGAAGCCGGACTGGCCGAGCTGGAGCGCTGGATGGCCGAGCGGCGCGCCTTCCTGCCTGCGGTTCCGGACGGCAGCGTGGACGCGGTCATCAGCAACTGCGTGCTCAACCTGGTGCTGCCCGGCGCGCGCGCGCGGCTGTTCGCGGAGCTCTTCCGCGTGCTGCGGCCCGGCGGGCGCGCGGTCATCTCGGACATCGTGGTGGGCGCGGACGTGCCCGAGCACCTGCAGCGCGACCCCGAGCTGTGGAGCGGCTGCCTCTCCGGCGCCTTCCGCGAGGATCTGTTCCTGCAGGCCTTCCGTGAGGCGGGCTTCGGCCCGGTGGACGTGCTGGCGCGCGCCGCCGAGCCGTGGCAGGAGATCGAGGGCTTGCAGTTCCGGTCGGTGACGGTGCGCGCGGTCAAGGGGCCTGCCGTGGCCGGCGCGGTGGCGGGCACCGCAGCCTGCTGCGAGGGCCCCTCGTGCTGCTGAACGCGGGCGATCCCGCCCCGCGCCGCGCGCCGCCCGGGCGTCCGGCCGCACGCCCCGCGGCGCCGCCTCCGGCCCCGGCCAACCGCTTCGACGCCGCGCTCGCGCGCCATGGCCTGCCCGCGCTGCGCCGCGGCACGCTGCGCACGCTGCAGGTCAACCTCGGGAAGACCTGCAACCAGGCGTGCCTGCACTGCCACGTTGACGCCGGCCCGCTGCGCACCGAGCGCATGGAGGCGCGCACGGTCGAGCGCATCCTGCAGGTGCTGCGCCGCAGCCCCGACGTGGCCGCGCTGGACATCACCGGCGGCGAGCCCGAGTTGAACGCGCACTTCCGCCGGCTGGTCAACGGCGCGCTGGCCGCGGGCAAGGACGTCTCGGTGCGCAGCAACCTCACCGTCCTGCTGCTGCCGGACCAGGAGGACACGCCGCTGTTCCTCGCTCAACGCGGCGTGACCGTGATCGCCTCGCTGCCCTGCTACACCGCCGAAAACGTCGACCGCCAGCGCGGCCCGGGCGTCTTCGAGGGCAGCGTGCGCGCGCTGCGGCTGCTGAACGGCCTGGGCTACGGCCGCCTGCAGGGCGCCGAGCCCCCGCCGGACGCCGAGGACGACGACGAGGTCGAGACGCCCGCCGTGCTGCGCCTGCACCTGGTCCACAACCCGCTGGGCCCGTCGCTGCCGCCGCCGCAGGCCGCGCTCGAGGCCGACTACCGCCGGCGCCTCTCCGAGGACCACGGCGTGGTCTTCGACCGCCTCTTCACGCTGGCCAACATGCCCATCCGGCGTTTCGCGGAAGACCTGCTGCGCTCGGCCCGGCTGGAGGAGTACGAGTCGCTGCTCGAGCAGCGCTTCAACGCGCAGGCCGTGCCCGCGGTCATGTGCCGCGAGCTCTTGTCGGTGGACTGGGACGGCCGGCTCGCGGACTGCGACTTCAACCAGATGCTGGGCCTGCCTGCGGGCGCCGAGGCACGCAGCATCTTCGACGTCGATGACCTGTCCGCGCTGGACCGGCGCCCCGTGCGCACGGGCAGCCACTGCCTTGGGTGCACCGCCGGGCAGGGCAGCTCGTGCGGCGGCGCGCTGACCGCCTGAGGCGTGGCCAGCGGCGCGCGCATCGTCGTGCTGGCCCGGCCGCCGCGGCGCGGCGCCTGCAAGTCGCGGCTCGCAGCCGCGCTGGGCGAGGCGCGCGCGGCGCGGCTCGCGCGCGCCATGCTGCTGGACACCTGGGGTCCGCTCTCCGCCTGGGTCAGCAGCCAGCCGGACGTGGACCTGGTGCTGGCGCTGGACGGCGCGCCCGAGGAGTTCCCGCTGCTGACCCCGGTGGCCTCCGTGCTGCGCCAGGCCGAAGGCGACCTCGGGCGCCGCATGGCCACGTTGTGCGCCGGCGCGCTGGGCCAGCGCGCGCGCGCGCTGCTGCTGGGCACCGACAGCCCCGGTCTGCCCGTCGCGCACGTGGCCGCGGCGCTGGCCGCGCTGGACGACGCGGACGTCGTGCTGGGCCCCGCGCGCGACGGCGGCTTCTGGTGCCTCGGCGTGCGCGGCGGCCCGCAGGCGCTGCACGGCAACACATGGCTCGACGACCTCGACTGGCAGCGCCCCGACACGCTGGCGCAGGCCGACGAGCGCGCGCGCCGCATCGGCCTGCGCGTCGCGCGCGCGCCGGACTGGTGGGACGTGGACGTCGAGGACGACCTCGTGCCCCTGCGCGAGCTGCTTCTGGCCGAGCCCGAGCGCGCGCCCGAGACGGCCGCCGAGCTGCGCCGCCCCGCCGACGAGCAGCCGCTGTCCATCGTCATCCCCACGTTGCAGGAGTCGGTGCACCTGGACGAATGCCTGCGCGCGGCGCGCGAGCAGCCCGGGCCTCTGGAGCTGGTCGTCGCGGACGGCGGCAGCACGGACAAGGGGCCCGAGCGCGCGGCGGCCGCGGGCGCCACGGTCGTGGTCAGCGGCCCGGGCCGCGGCCGGCAGCTCGCGGCCGGCGCGCGCCTGGCCACGGGCGAGGTGCTGCTCTTCCTGCACGTGGACGTGCGTCTGCCGCCGGGCGGCGCGGACCTCGTGCGCGCCGCGCTGGCCGACGCGCGCGTCGAGGCCGGCGCCTTCGTCACGCGCACGCTGGCCGACCCCACGCGCCCCAACCGCGCCGGCCCGCTGCTGCGCCTGTTCGACCTGCGCAGCCGCTTCACGCGCCATCCCTACGGCGACCAGGCGCTGTTCGTGCGGCGCGCGGCCTACGAGGCCGTGGGCGGCTTCCGGCCGCTGCCGATCTGCGAGGACTACGACCTCTCGCGGCGGCTGGCGGAGCGCGCGCCGCTGGCGCGGCTGCGCGGGCCGGTCCGCGTGAGCGGGCGGCGCGTGCAGGAGCGGCCGCTGCGGGCGTTGTGCGTCAACCGCATGATCCCGCCGTTGTTCCGGATGGGCGTGGATCCGGTGCTGCTGGCGCGGGTGTACGGGCGGGGGTAGGCGTTCCGATCCGCTGCGGCGAGGGGTGCGTAGGGCGCGGCGCCGCGAGGAGCTGCGCTGGCCCTTCGCCAGCGTTCGCCGTCAGTCGCTGGCCAGCGCCGCCTTGCGCCTGCCCCAATCCTCGAGCACCTGCGCCTGCTCGTCCTTCTTCCCCTGCAACGCCAGCGCGCGCGCCAGCAGGTAGAGCGCCTTGAGGCTCTTCGGACGCGCCGCCAGCACCGTGCGCAGCGCGGCCTCGGCGCGCGGCGCGTCGCCCGCGTCCAGCGCCTGCTCGGCGCGCAGCAGCAGTGCCTCGAGGTCCTGCGGGTCGGCGGACAGGCGCTGCTCGAGCAGCGCGAGGCCACCCGCCTCGTCGCCCGCGCGCAGGCGGCAGCGGGCCAGGCCCAGCAGCGCCGGCGGGTGACCGGGGCGCAGGCGCAGCGCCTCCTCGTAGGCGGCGGCGGCGTCGGCATCGCGCAGCTCGGCGCGGCGCACGGCGCCCAGCGCGCACAGCATCGCGGCGCGCGTGTCGCCCTCGGCCGTGGCCAGCACCTCCTGCGCCAGCGCCTCGGCGCGCGCCTCGCGGTGCCACTGGGCCAGGGCCTGCACCAGCTCGATCTTGACCTCGACGCGCGCGGGCTGCAGCACGAGCGCCTCCTCGAGCAGCGGGATGGCGCGCTCGACCAGCTCGGGGTCGGCGAGCAGCTCGCGCGCGCGATGCAGGCGCACGTCCACGGTCAGGCGCGCACGTTGGGCCCCCGGCGTGGCCGCGGGCAGCGCGGCCAGGGCCGACTCGGCATCCTTCCAGCGCGCGAGCGCCAGCAGCGCCTCGAGGCGCGCGGCGTGCAGGTCGGGGTTGTCGCGCAGGGCGCCGGCGGCGTCGATCCACTTCAGCGCGGCGGCCGGCTGGCCGTCGGCCACCTGCAGGCGCACGCGCGCGATGGCCAGCGGCGGCGGGCCCTCGCGCACGTCGCCCAGCGCGGCGTCGGCGGCGCGCGCGTCCGCGGGGCGACCGGCGTCCAGCAGGAGCTGGACGCGCTCGCCGGCCACGCGCGCATCGGCCAGCAACGCAGGAGGCCGGCCGTCCAGCAGGGCCAGCGCGTCGGGCACGCGACCCGCGCGGCGCGCCTCGCGCAGCGCGCGGGCCAGGTCGCCCGCCTCGTCGGCGGCGGGCGCGTGCGCCAGCAGCGCCGCCAGCAGCGCGAGCACCGCGGCGCTCACGGCCCGGCTCCGCTCCCCAGCGTCAGCACGAC
>Ga0247727_10006520_pt1 | contig 22904 bp, 6 predicted proteins | sample WisWelCaveWW1625_FD_202498 | JGI IMG/M metagenome (GOLD analysis project Ga0247727, IMG submission 202498) | Biofilm microbial communities from Wishing Well Cave, Virginia, United States - WW16-25 | ecosystem: Environmental > Aquatic > Deep subsurface > Groundwater > Cave microbial mat | place...
CCGTGAATTGGATTGCAGTGAACGGCCGCGGCGTGTTCTCTCGCACGTTCGACACCTCCACGGTGTTCGATCCGCAATCGCCGGGGCCGGAGCGCATTCGCGTGGATCATCCCTCTGTGCAAGATGACAGCACGAACGTCTTCACTATTTCGACGGGCGTTGCCAAACGCGTGAAAGTGCTCGCCGGCGTTTCCGGGCCGGGCACGGAAGTGCAGGACGTGCCGCTCACCACGGGCGAGACTTTTGATTTTCATGCGAGCAGCTTTGACGCGGACAACAATCGCATTCAAGACGTGAGCGTGACGTGGGTATTAAGCTCCGCGATCGGCAATTTGAACCCGGCGATCGGCACAAGCACGCGCTTGACCGCAACGACCGCTGGAACCGCGGTGCTTACGGCGAATCACGCTTCGTTGGAAGACGATGCGACGGGCACGATTACGGTGAGCAGCGGCAATCTGTTTGAAGTGCGCATCGTGCGAGGTCCGAGCGGCACCGGCCAAAAGCTTGGCAGCTTGAATCTAGATACCGACGACGTATTGCAAGTTCACGCCGCGGGTTATGATGCGCAGAATAATTATCTCGGCGATTACGAGGTGGATTGGCGCGTCAGCAACAACATCGGCGTGCTCGATGTGGCGCAAGGCAAAGTGACGACGCTCACGCTCACGCGTCCGGACACCGGAAAAATTTTTGCCGATCACGTTGCGGCGCGCGATGACTCCACCGGCGCGTTGAGCGTGATCACCGGCGATTTGCACCACATCAAGATTTTAGCAGGCAGCGCCGGTATCAATGCAACGGTGGAAGACGACACGCTCACCACGGATGAAAATCTGCCCGTGCATGCGGGCGGCTATGATGCTGATGACAACTACAAATCCGATGTGAGCGTCACGTGGAGCATTGCGGGCGCGAATATCGGCACGCTCTCTTCAACAAATGGAACAGCGACAACGCTGAATCCCAACAAACTCGGTGTGGGCCAGATTCGTGCGACGCATGCGACCGTGGGCAGCGATCTCACGGGCAGCATTACGGTGGTGCCGGGCAATCTCGTTTCCATCAAAGTGGTGGTGGGCCAAACGGGCAATCGCGCGGCGTTGAATGACAGCAGCATCACCACCGATGATTTTCTCACCATGCACGTCGCGGGTTATGACAACGACGGCAATTACATTCGCGATGAAAACGTGACGTGGACGAGCGCGGGCCTCACGCCGGCAGTGAATGCCACGGGCACGACGATTACGTTTCAACCCACGCTCGCGCCGAGCAGTGGTTTGATTCGGGCCACACATGCGAGCGCGGGCTTTGATGAAACCGGAACGATCTCGGCACGCGTTGGGCGCTTGCACCACGTTGTGGTGTTGAGCGGAGCGAATGGCGAGCAAGCGCCGCAAGGCGACGTGACGTTGCAACCAGGGCAAACATTGACCGTTCACGCCGGCGGCTTTGATGCGAAGAATAATTACATCCAAGATGAAATCGTGAACTGGTCGCTCGACGGCTCGAACGGAAATTTGAGCGCGGCGAACGGCTTCTCTACAATCTTCACCGCGGTGCGCGCGAATCAAACCAGTTCCATTCGCGCCACGCATGCGAATAGTAACGTGTTGGGCGACAACAGCGGCGTGATCGACGTGCGCGAAGGCAATGTGAGCAGCATCGTGTTGCGCACCGCGCCGAACAACGGCGGCGCGATTTTCAATACGCTCACGATGAGCACGGATGACGAGGTAACGATCTACGCGGCGAGTTATGACGTGGGCAATAATTACATCGGCGACCGCACGGTGACGTGGACGAGCACCGGCAATTTGCGGCCGACGGTGAATGCGACCGGCTCGTCTTTTGTGTTTTCGCCGGATCGCGGCGCAGCTGACGGCTCAGTGAACGGCACGATCATCGGAACTTTTGCACAGGGGATTAGTGACGCGACGGGTTTGATTACGGCCAATCCGGGCGCGCCGAGCGGCGTGGTGACATTGACGCCGACACGCACGGGCTTGCCCGCGGACAACACGAGCACGACGCAAATCACGAGCACGGCCATTCTCGACGCGGAGGGCAACAACGTTGGCGCGAATCGCAGATTCACGGTGGCGATTGTGCCTGCGACTTACGGCGACATCACGGACAGCGACGTTGATCCCGTTGCGCCGGGCAAGCAGATCAACACGAATGCGCAAGGGCAGTTGGTCTTCACATTTCGCGCGGGCAGTACGGGCGGCATCGCGACCGTGAATGTGAATAGCGGCCTCGCGAGCGGCAGCACGCAGATTACGTTGGGCAGTTTGAATATCGTGAGTGTGTCCACGAACAATACCACTGTGACGCTCGGCCAGTCCGCGATACTCGTGAACATGGTCGTGCAGAATCTTGGGTCCGCCACGATTCAAAATCTTGTGGGTGGATTGACATTCTTCGGCGCGCAAGATCGCACGCCGGATTATATCGTGACTGCAAGCACGGGCAATCCCTTGAGTGTGGCGGGCAATACGCAGGAGACGCTCGCGTTCGAGGTGCAAGTGCGCAACACCGCCGCGCTTGAAACCGTGACCATCAACGGACAAGTTTCCGGCACGGTCAACGGCTCGCAAGTGAGCGACAACGATGCGGGCAATAAAGATTCATGGACGGTGTTGAGACCCGCGGCGTTGAGCATTGTGAGTGTTGCGACCTCCGCGCCCGATACTGTTGCGGCCGGCACGACGAGTCTTCCTGTGACCGTGCGCATTGCGAATAACCTCGCGCTCGCAGGCTCTGCTAGCGCGGCGATTGACAGCGTGCGTTTGCGTTTCTTTCAAGGGCCATTAAACAAAACGAATGAGTATGTGGTCGCGGCCGATCCGAATAATCCCGCTACGATTTTGAGCGGCGCAACCGGCGTGTTTAATTTTGTGGTGAATATCAGCCAGGGCGCGACGCTGGGCTTGACGACGATTGATGCGATGGCCTACGGCCATGATGCGAACTCGCTTGCGCTCACGCAAGATTTGAGCGCGGAGGTGACTGACCGCTGGTTTGTGATTGAAGGCAATTCGTTCCGCATCGTTGAGATTACGCCTTCGCAAACGGCGGTGACGGCGGGCATGAGCAAGGCGTGGCAAATCAAAATGAAGGTGCAGAATCTCGCGACCACAAGTTTGACGCTTGATCTCGCATCGAGCAAAACTTACGTACACATGCGCATCGGCAATGTGGAGGTGACGCCGGCGTTGACGTATCCGCAAACGTTGGATGGAGGAGGAGCGGTGCTGGCCGGCAATGCGATGGGCACGCTCACGTTTGGCGTCAATCAAACCGGCATTAAAGACGGCGCGGCTGCCATCTCCGGTTTTGCGCAAGGGCGAGATGCGAGCGGACTCGACGTGCTCGCGAACACCAACAACGGCGGCGGCGGTGAAGTGACGATCCAAACTCCGGGCACGATGGAAATTCGCGAGGCGCTCATCGCTTCGCAAGCGAGCGTGACCGCCGGACAAACCGCGCCATGGACCGTGACCGCGCGTGTGACGAACACCGGCCAGAGCACGGTGCGCTTGCTGCACAGAGATTCGACGTATATCAACATCAGCAACAATGCGAATTATTTTTATAACAAGCCCACGCGCTTTAGCGACGGCGATTCTTTGCTCGAACAGGGCGAAATCAAGTCGCTCGCGATCACGGTCACGAAGACCGGCGATCAATTCAGCACGCAGCCTCTGCCAATCATCTTGAGCACGCGCGGCACGGAGTTGAATAGCGGCCGCAAAGTGATTTCGACCACCGGCAACGGTACGGTGCTCGCGCAAAGCCCGGCGCGGTTGGTGATCAAATCCGTGCGGGCTTCGCAAACGCTCGTGACCGCCGGACAAACGCGCGCGTGGCAGGTTTTTGTCGTGGTGCAGAATGCGGGAGAGAGCCAGGTGACGGTGAAGGTGGATACTTCGACGAACTTGCGCTTCCGCATTGGCAATCAATTTCAATCAGGATATAATGCGGCTCTGAATCCGCAAAATTGGTTTGGGACCTCTGCGAAAACTTTGGCGGGAAATAGCACGGATAGTTTGCGGTTCAACATCGCGACCACCGGACAGAATCCGGGTGTGGCGCAACTCTGGGCGAAAGTCGCGGCCACGGAAACCAACAGCAATGCGAATGTGGCGGCCGTGGATAACGGCACGACGACCGTGACCGTGCAAGCGCAGCCCAATATCGCGTATATCGCCAAAAGCCTGGAGCCGAAAACGCCGAATCTCGGCAGCCTCTATGCGTTCAAAGTCAAAGTGAAGAACAACGGCAGTGCGACGTTGGAACTTTTGCCGCAAGCGACGCGCTTCTTGTTTAGCGACGGCAGCGCAAGCTTTGCCGCGCGCGTGGATGCGAATTTCAACCTCAATGTGCCGCCGAGCGATACGACTTTGTTGACGTTCGTGAGCACCGCGGTGCCGGCGAACATGACGCCGGGCAAGTATCCCGTCACGCTGGAATTGCGCGGCATTCAAAACAACAATGGCTTTTCGCAGACTTTTATATTGAGCGACAGCGTGCAAGTGGTGCGGCCCGGCCAGTTGCAAGTGATCAGCATGCGCGCGAGCCAGCCCACGGTCACGCGGCAAATGGAAAAAGATTGGTACATGGTCATGGCCGTGCGCAACAACGGCGGGTTTGCGGTGGCGTTGGATAGCACCGAAGTGCAATTGTTCAACGGCGGCGACGTCACGGATGAATATCAAATCGTCAGCCCCGCGAGATTCATGCGCACGAACGGCAACACCCTGGCATCGCAAACCACCGACTCGCTGCGTTTTGATATCTTGCGCACGGGCATCAAGACCGGCCCGGTCACCGTGATTGGCCGCGCGTGGTTGACGGATCAATCCAACCAAAACAAGCTGCAAGTGGCGAGCGACGGCAATAGCGGCGGTTTTATTGTGCAAACGCCCGGCGAGCTGCGAATTCTTTCACTCCTGCCTTCGCAAGAGGCCGTGACGCGCAATCAAATACAGCCGTGGTTCGTGGACATGAGCGTGAAGAATATCGGCGAGAGCGACGTGCGCTTCGACTTTGCCGATACCGTGCAAACGCGGATCGATCTGTCTTCGCGCAATGGTTATCAAATCAAATATCCGCTCGCATTCGTGGGCGGCGGCAATGTCTTGGGTGAAGATGAAACGCGCTTGTTGCGTTTCGAAGTGAGCAAAACCGGCAGTGCGACGGGCACGAACACGATCACGGGCAAGATTCGCGGCGTGGAATTGAACAGCGGCGATTTGCGCAACGACGATACGCAAAGCGGCGGCAGCGCCTCCGTGAAAGTTGAAACCGAGGCGCGGTTGCGCATGACTGCCGTCGCGTTTCCCGTCGGCGCCGCGCCGAATTTGCCGAATGTGAACACCAACCAAGCGTTTCAAGTGCAAGTCGTGGTCGAGAATCTCGGCCAGGAACGTGCGGACAGCGTGAAAGTGCGTTTGCAGAGCAACGGCACTAGCACCATCAGTTCTCCGGAGCGCTTCATCCTGGGCGGCATTACAGGCGGCCAGTTGAATTTCGTTTCTTTCAACGTGACGGCGAGCAGCACGGAAAACGCGCGCGAAACTTTCACGGCCACGATCGTTTCGGCAAAAGCGCACAACACGGGCAACAACGCGCCCATTGACAACGCGCAGGATGATTCGGAGTTTGCCGTGGTGCAGCGCCCGGCCGGACTTTATATCACCCGGGTGTCGACCTCGAAGCCGCAAGTGCCGGGTTCGGACAATCGGCCGTGGTATATTTACGTGGTTGTGCAAGACACCGGCGGCGCAGCAGTGGTGTTGAATCCGCCCCAAGAAGACGATCTTACGATCAAGATCGAGGGCGAAACCCAAACCGATTACACCGTCGCGCCGCCTAGCGGCTTGTCGCGCAATGGCAATTTGATTTTGACCGGCAGCCAAACCGATACCTTGATTTATACCGTGACTTCCACCGGTGATCGCGGCGGTGTGGCCGTGCTCGAAGCAGCTTTGGGCTGGAAAGATCAAAACAACAACCAAGCCGGCAGCGCGACCATGAACGGGCAGATTACGGTAACGACCACGGCCACCGTGCAAATCTTAACGACGACGTTGCAGGACGTGTATAATTCTTTCAACGGCACGAGCGTGGGCTTGGTGAATATCAACCAAAGCTTCGCGCTCGAAGTGCTCGTGGATAATCGCAGCCTGGTCGAAGACGTGGAAACCGTCGTGGTGGAATTGACCAGCGACGGCAATTCACAAATTCAAAACGCTAGACAGACGATTGCGCGTATTCCGCAGCGCGATCAACGCGCGGTGCGCTTCGATATTGTTGCCGCTTCCGCGCCGACCGCGGGCAATGTGAAAGAAACTTTCACGGCGCGCATTGTGGCGGCCACGGCTTCGCGCAGCGGCGGCCCGGCCGAGATTTTGAACAGCTCCGATCCCGCGGATGAAGTGCGCATCCAATTGCCCGCGCAACTTTCGCTCGACATGAGCGCGAAAATCACGAACCTGACCACGAATCAGTTGTTTGACGTCACCGCGCTCGTGGCCAATCGCGAGAACTCCGCGGACGTGGACGAACAAGGCCGAGTCACGCTGTTTGTGCCGCCGGATTTTATAATTGAACAACCTGCCGGCGTCATCGAGCGCTCGTTCGAAGCCGGGCAGGAGGTGACCTGGAGCGTGCGCGCGCCGCAAAACGCGACGAGCGCCGTGCTCTCGGTGCGCCTCACGAAACCGCCGCTCGATCTCAACAATCGCACGAACGCTTTATTGGCGAATGAAGAAGACAGCGTCGAAGTGCGCGTGGTGTTTTCGAATTTGAAGATCAATAGCACGCTGCTCGTGTCGCCCGAAGGCGCGAAGGACAGCACGCTGTCCACGTTTCAGACGTTTAGAATTGAGTCTCGCATTTCTTATAGTCAGGATCTCACGCAAGACGCCATCACTTTGGAGCTGCCGCCCAATACGCAATATGCTTTTCGCGCAGGCTCGAACGCCTCACAAAGCTTCAAAGGGTTGGATAAAGTCTCGTGGGAGGTGCAGGCCCCGCCCTCGCCCACTGGCCCGCGGAGGTTTTACGTGAAGGCGAAAGGTGAAACCGGCACGGGCGCGGAAGTGGCGTATCGCGACAGTATTCAAGTGCAAACCGTGCAGCGTGCGTTAATCAGGTTCACGGGTGAGATTCTTAAAGACGGCGGCCTGCCGGGCGAGCTTTCGCTCGGACAAGATTTTGTGATCCGCGCGACGGTGGCAAATAACGGCGTGGCTGGCACCTTGGACTCCGTAAAAGTTCGTCTGCAATTGGGTCAAACTGGCGTTAGTATTCCTGGAGAGCCGGAGGAGAAAGTTATCGCGTTTAACGGCCGCAGCGGTTTTGTGGAATGGAAAGCGGTCGCACCGAGCGTACTCACGCCGGCCGGCGAGTTGACGTTACAAGTGCTCAATCTTCCACGTGATGAAAATTCCTATGAAGAAGCGGCGTGGGATGATGGCCGCGAGGAGTTTATCAAAAATTTAACCGTGCGTACGGATAGCATCGGCACTGTGTTTGTATCAAGGCCGGTGATGGTATCGCCCGTTGGCGCAACGGACAGTGTCTTGAGCACACTGCAAGAATTTACGGTTCAAGCCAAAGTCGCGGGTAAAGGCTTGGCCGAGGTGAACGTGGAATTGAAAGTGCCGGGCGGATTCGAATTTGTAAACGAGAATGAGCGCATCCAAATTCGCAGCACCTTGGATCGAGAAGAATCCTTTGTTTGGCGGTTGAAAGCGCCAAGCTCTGCGATTGTATCACAACCGTTGTTTGCGAGCGTTGCGGCCAAAGACGCGAATAGCCGGAGACCGGTGTCGAACCGCTCCGACAGCTCATCAGTCAGCGTGGTCGCGCGCGCGGATTTGAGCGTGGAAGGCGAAATTTCCGGGCCGAGTTCGGTGCGCAATGACAACGCGGCCAGCACGAATCAAACGTTTATCATCACCGCGAAGGTCATTAACAACGGTGTCGCGCGAGTTTTGGAAACGGATAGCATCAAAGTCGAATTGCCCGCGGGTTATAGCACCACCGAGCCGCTGGTGAAAAGCTCGAGCCGCGGGTTCGTTTCATGGCAAATCAAAGCGCGCAACCGGCCTTCGAGCGTCTCGGAAATCATCACGTTGCGAATGACCAAGCGGCCGTTGGATGAAAACACGAATCAGCCCGTGGTCGTGAGCACGGATCGCGCGACGATTTCAATTCGCACCGAGGACTTGCGCCTGTCGGTTCGATCTTCTTCCGATTTGAAAGGCGGGCCGGTGGCGCGCAAGCAGGAAAACGTGCCGCTGTTGGCGCTCGAAGTGCGCAATGAAGGCAATGAAAATTCCAGCGGCATCGTGCTCAAGGCGATGCAATTGTACGTGCAAGACCGCGAGGGCAAAGAGGTGCCGCCCAACACGGCGATCAAACGAGTGCGCGTGCTCGAACAAAGCTCGCAAAAGGAATTTGGCCGTCTCGATAACGTGTCGGCCACGAATCCGTTGTCGTTGAGTTTTGCCTCAGTGGATACGATTGCGGGCGGCGCGTTCAATGTCATCACGGTGGTCGTGGACGTGGCGGACAATGCTTCGGTGAGCAATTTCTATCTCGGCTTGCGCCGCGGCGAAGACGTGACGGCGAACAATCAAGACGAGCCGTTCGATCCCGTGCCGGTGCTGTTGCAGGCGGGCGCGATCAGCTCCGAAGCCGCGGTGCTCTTTGAAGATCAATTCGACAAGTCGTTCTACAATTATCCCAACCCGTTTGCGCCGGGCGGCAATGATGCGGAGCGCGCCATTACGAAATTCAATTATTATCTGCCGCAAGATTCCGAAGTTGATTTTCGCCTCTACACGCTGTTGGGCGAGTTGGTTTATGCCGTGTCCTATCAAGCCACCGACCCGCAAGGCCGGGCCGGCTCGCGCTCGGAAAGCGGCCGAGGGTTCATTGCATGGAACGGCAGAAACGGCAACGACAAGCTGGTGTTGAACGGCGTGTATCTCGCCGTGCTCAAAACCGGCGTTGGAACGGTGATGACCAAAGTCGCGGTGGTGAAATGAAGCCGAATACTTTTTCACATCAAGTTGCTCAAATGAGCCAGGAAAAAAACATGTTGCCTTTCAACGAGAAACCGGCGTTAGGGCGTGCCAGCCGTCTTCTTTCTCAAGCCGTCAAATGTTTCGCCCTGTGCAGCGGTTTATTCGCCGCGCCGCTCTTCGGGCAGGAGCAAGCAACCGGCGATGCCGGCGTTCAGCCTCTGTTTGTGTTCGGCGCGGGCGCGCGTGCGATCGGCGTCGGCGGCGCGATGGTCGCGATGCCGGTGGATGCGACCGCGATTTATTGGAACCCCGGCGGCCTGGATAACCTCGAGCGCAAAAATGCCGTGCTCTTTTATTCGCAGCTGTTGGGCGGCGCGAAGTATCATTTCGTGGGCTACGCGCACCCGTTCATGGAGATCGGCGCCATCGGCATTGCTTGGGCGCACTTCGATATTGGCGAGGTGCAAGAAGCGGAAGCCTCGGGTTTAAAAACCGGAATTGGAACGTGGGGCCAGGATCAATTCATCGTATCCTATTCCAAGCAATTGCCGTGGTCGCTCGCCGTGGGCGGCTCGCTCAAGCTCGATCGCGCGGGCTATTTGAATATCGCGGCTTCCGCGGTATCCGCGGACCTGGGCTTGTTCTATAAGCCCGAGCTTTCCGGCATTTGGGAAAATCTCGCGTTGGGCTTTGCCGTGCAGAATTTGATCGAGCCGCGTTTGCGCATGCAAGAAGTGGCGGATACTTTTCCCCGCATGTTTCGGGCGGGGCTGGTGAAGCCGTTGCGCGCGGGCGGCGAAGGCAATCTCGTGAACATCTTTTTGGGATATCAAAGCGGCGCGGAGGGTGAAAAGAGCCGCATGCAGTTTGGCAGCGAATATGTTTATCAAGGCCGCGCCATGCTTCGCCTGGGGATGAACGACGGTAGCCTGAGTTACGGCGGCGGCGTCACCTATCAGAATTTTCAAATCGATTACGCGCTCGGTAAATACTCCAACGACGATAAGGGCGGCGTGTTTGGCGCCGGGCATCGCGTGTCCATGACCATGCAGCTCGGCAAATCCAAACAGGAGTTGCTGGAAGCGAGCCGCCGCAAAGAAGATCAGCGTATCGCCGAATCGATCGCGCGCGAGCAGCGGTTGAAAGATCAAGCCGCGTTTGCAAAGGCCATGGAAGATGGACGGATTTATTTTGAGAAGAACGATTTCTTCGCGGCGCAGATTGCGTTTAACGACGCCGTGAAAATTTTCCCGGGCGACGAAGACGCGCCGATCTGGGCGAAAAAGGCGCAGGAAAAATATTCTGAACAACTGCGCTTTGAAGCCGAGGCGCGCGAGCGTATTGCCGCCACCAAAGCCAAGCGCGAAGCCGACAGTTTGTTTGTCGAAGCGCAAATCGATTTGGGCATGAAATATTTCAACGCCGGCGATTTCAGCGAAGCCGTGCGGCAATGGGAAGTGGGCCTGAGCCGCAATGTCAAAAACACGCGTTTGCAGGAGTTGATTGCGAAGACCAAAGGCGAGCTGGACAGCCGCGTTGCGGATTTGTTGCGCAAAGCGCGCAGCGCCGAACAGCAGGGCAGATTTAGCGAAGCGATTCAGGCTTACAATAAAGCGCTCAACGACGGCGGCTTGACCGCGAGCCAGCGCGCGGAAGTCACGAATCAAATCACCAAGCTGCAAAACCAGATGAACGTGCAAGAGCAGTACAAGCAAGGCGTGGCCGCCTATTCCGCGCGCGACTATCGCACCGCGGTGAGCTACTTTGACGAAGTGATCAAGATCGAGCCGCGCAACAACCTCGCGCAAAAGTATCGCTACGACGCGGAATCGCGTTTGAATGCGCAAGCGAAAGACTTTGCCACGGATCAAGTGCGCGCGCGTTTTGCCGAAGCCGCGAAACTCAGCCAGCGCGGCAACTTTGCCGAAGCCTTGAAGATTCTCGAAGAGATTCAAAGAGAGGATCGCTATAACAAGCGCATTCTCGACGCCATCGACCAAGCGCGCGATAAGATGAGCCGTAAGTGAGCCGCGGCCTGGCGAGGGTTTTAAGCCTTCGCAAGGCTATGCTTGCATGTTTCGATAAATTTGCCGATGTTTTTGGCCGGCGACATATCGCGGCTGCGATTGCGACTCGCACGGTGCAAAGTTCGCTTTCGACGAACGAGCCCGACCGCGAAAACTCTTAGTGCAAATTTTAAATTGCAAATTTGCAATTTAAAATTTGAAATGCTTTCGGTTGCGAGTTAGTTCTCAATCCTCCCGGATGATGAGGAGAAGGTCTTTTGTTTCAGCAGATCCATAAAGAAGAGCTGAAAGTTCCGGCCCATACCGATTATTTGGCGGACCTGCGCGATTTCGTGGTCCGTCTCGGGCGGAAGTACGCCTTCTCCGAAAAGATGGTGACCGCGTTCAAGCTTGCCGTGGATGAAGCGAGCACGAACATCATGCGCCACGCCTATCGTGAAGCCGGCGGCGAAGGCTTCATCCTCATCCGTGCGCTCGTGCGCAAAACCAGCGTCACCATTTGCCTGATCGATCAAGGCAAATTTTTTGATCCCACGCGCGTGAAGGATCCCGATCTCGATCGCTACGTCCAAATCGGCAAGAAGGGCGGCTTGGGCATCTTTATGATGCGCAAGCTCATGGACGAGATCGATTACCGCAAGACCGAAGAGGGCAACCAGCTTCGCCTCACCAAAAATCGTGAATCTTCCGTTTCCGCTCCTCGCAAGCTTCTGGCGGCGCCGCTGAAAAGCGCGGTGCATGCGATCCCGTTTTCCATCAAAGCCAAATATTGGCTGCGCAGTTGTTCGATTCTTATTGCGGGCGTTATTCTCGCGTACTGCTATTATCACTACAAAGCCAGTGAAACCGAATTTGTGCGTTTCGTCGCGCGGCTCAATGAAATCGACGTGGCAACCAACCGCATTTTTGATTATAAGCCCGACCTGCTCATCGATGCTTTTGGCGGCGAAGTCTCCGCGGCGCTCAAGGAGATTTACGAAGAGAATCGCGACGTGCTCTCGGAAGTGGCGTTGGTGGATTCGCTGAATTATATCGTGGGGCATAATAACCCCGATCTGGTTGTCGTGCACAAGCTCGCGCCGCCGGTTGCTGGCGAGCAAGCGGTCGACAAAAAAATCCAGCTCTATGAAATCGAGCAAATGAACGGCGAGAGCGTCGTCGGTCGCATCGAAGTTTATGACGTAATTAGCAAGCTGAACACCAAAGGCGAGTTTCCCGAGAAGCGCGAGCTGCACATTCGCGCGCCCAAATCTTACGTCGATCAACGCATCTCCACGGCGCGATGGGAATATGTCCGGCTCGCGGTTTCGGTCGGGCTTTTAGGTTGCGTCGGGTCGTTCATGCTGGTTTATATTCTCACCGCGCCGATGCGCCGCCTCGCGGAATGGGTGCGGCGCGCGGATCACGGCGAGATCGGCGATGAGATGGATATCGACGCCTCGACGGAAATCGGCGAGATTGCGCACGCCTTTTCGGAAATTACTACGAAGTTTCGGCAATCGCAAAAAAACCTTGTGGAGCAAGAGCAACTGCAAAAAGAAATGCAGGTCGCGCAGGAAATTCAGCAAACGCTTCTGCCCAGCGATTTCCCGGATTTGGACGGCTATGAGCTGAACAGCTATTATGAAGCCGCGCGCACGGTCGGCGGCGACTATTACGATTTCGTCGAAGTGGATAAAGACACGTTGGGTGTGGTGGTCGCGGACGTTTCCGGCAAAGGCGTGCCCGGCAGCTTGGTGATGACCATGATTCGCCAAGCGCTGCGCACCGAAGCGCGCGGCGTGAAGGATGCGGCGGAAGTGCTCGCGCGCGTGAATAAAACCGTGATGGGCGATGTGAAGAAAGGCATGTTCGTCACGCTGTTTTATGTCATCATCGACAGCAAACGCCGGCGCTTGAATTACGCGAGCGCGGGCCACAATCCCATGATCTTGTTTCGCCCTTCCACCAAGAAAACTTATTACCTCAATCCGCGCGGGTTTCCGGTGGGCATTCAATTGCCGGACAACGATCTTTTTCGCAAGTCCATTGAAAGCGACACGATTCAACTCTCCGAAGACGACATCTTGCTGCTTTATACCGACGGCATTACCGAGGCGATGAACGCCCGGCGCGATCTTTTTGGCGAAGAACGTTTGCTAAAAACTATCCGCGAGTTCGGCCATCTGCGGGTAAAGCCTTTTGTTGAAAAGATCAAGGACGAGATCCTTGCGTTTACCGAGGGCGAGCCCCAATCCGACGATATCACTCTCGTCACGATCAAAGAAAAAACTTCCCCGGAAAAAGAAGAAATGCGTCGCGCCAAAGAGGCGCACAAGATGATCGCGGAAGGCCAGAGCATCCGGGAGGCGTGCGAAGCCGTGGGCATTACGACGTATGCCTATTACAACAAATACAAAAAAGAATTTGAAGAGAACGGGGAGAACAACGCGGAGGCGGATAGCGAGCTTGCGGTCGACGCGAAACACATTGCGATTGAAGACAAAGTCAAGATCTTTGACATCATCAAAAACCATCCGGAATACGGCGCGAAGCGCATCAGCGAAGAGTTGAACGCCGAGGTTTACGGGTTCACGCACATTCCGGAAAATAAGATTTATGACGAGCTGGTGCGCAATCGCCTCAACACCAAGCAATTGCGCGAGGGCTTTGTCTCGCGCGGCGGGCGCACGAAACGTCCGATGAAGCCTCCCGGCACGCCGTTGCTCACGCTCTCCGGCGAAGTGATTCTCGACCGTTCGCGTTCGGTCGAACCGCCGCACAAAGCCGAGAAACCGCTTAAGCCGGCGCAAGAAAAGAGCGCGCCTCGTCCGGAGAAAAAAGAAGAAAAAACTGCTGTTGCGAATGAAGCTGTTTTGAAGCAAACCGGCCCCGGTGCTTTACCGAGGCAGGAAGTTGCGGGCACTCCGGTTGAAATAAAAGCGCCGGCGCAAAAAGGCTTTGGCTTCAAGTTTCGGAGGCGCGATGAAGGCCAGGCAGCGGAGAAGGGGCGTTCGAAAAAATCCGAGCGCGAGCAACCGAAAGCGCACGAACCGGCCTTTGCGGGTACAAAAAGCCCGGCGCCAAGCAGCAGCGAAATTAATTTTGAAGATTTGTTCGCGGGCGGCACGATACTCGAAGCGTTTGCGCAAAACGCTCCGGCGAGCGGCGAGCCTTCGCCAACCGTGGTCGATCACTCCGAGTTTATTTCCACCACGGCGAGCGCGGATGAAATTGCCGCGGTCTCGGATCCTGCGACGGAAAAATCCGGCGGGGCCGGCGAGGACAATGTTTTTTCCGCGGTCGATGATCTTTTGCGCAATGAAATCGACTTTTCGTTTGGCGGAGAAGGCGAAGCGCACGAGCTCGCATTCGGGCCGTTCGTCGAAGCTTCTCACGTCGAAGAAGTTGTCGGCGCGGAAGCGGCCGGCCTTGACTATTCCGCGGCCGAGCCTGCGGTGGAAGCCGGGGAAACGCAGTTGCCTTTTGTCGAAGTCAGCGAGCTGTTGGAATATGCGACCGGCGACGCCGCCGGCACAACCCCGGAAGCCGGGTTTTCGACGAACGGAGGGGAGCCGAATTTGTTTGCCGACGAGGCCTCGGATTTTTCGGGCGAATGGGCGGATCAGCGAGCGACGGCCGCGGAGGTTTATGAAAACGGGAAGAACGATGCCGGCGTGCTCGCGCACGACAATAGAACCTCGGCCGGGTTTGTGGCGCAAGCACAAGACGAGCCGAGCGAAGACGAGCGCGAACAATTGTTGATTGCCGGGCTGCGGCATTACAAGCTGCAGAACTTCGACGATGCGATTCGCGAGTTTCGCATAGCCATCGCGCGCTATCCGAATTTCAAGGAAGCGCACAGCATTTTGGGCAATGCGTATTTTCGGAATCGCATGTTCGACGAAGCCGCGACGTCTTATCGCCGCGTCAAAGAGCTTGATCCTGCCGATACCACCGCGTTTGAAAACATGGGCGTCATCCATGCGAATCGCGGTGAGTATTTGGAAGCCATGCGCGAATGGCAGCGCGTATTGGAAATCGACCCCGGCCGCGACGACATTCGCCGCAAGATCGAGCTGGCCGCGCGCATGATGATGAAGCGCCCGGTTCATTCGTAGCGCAGGCTTCCCGCCTGCTTCGGCTTGCAGCAAAGCAACAAAAGTAGCGCTTTTAGCCAGAATTCTTTGTTGACTTTTGTGACCAATCTTCTATATTGCACGAGGGTTCAAGTAAAGATGTGTACGCCTCAGGAGTGAACCATGGAAGGTATTCAAGTGTCCGTGGAAAAAGCTGGTGTGAATAACCATATCGCCGTTATCAAAGTCGGCGGCTATATTGATACAACCACTTCCGCGGAATTAGAACACGCGCTGGACAGCCTGTTGAAAGCCGGCACCTTCGACATTATCATCGATCTCGGCAATGTCGATTACATCAGCAGCGCGGGTTGGGGAATTTTTATCAGCGAGATCAAAGGCATTCGCGAAAAGGGCGGCGACCTCAAGCTCGTGCGCATGATTCCGGACGTCTACGAAGTCTTCGAATTGCTCGAATTTCATTACATTCTGAAAGCCTTCGACTCCATCGACGAAGCCGTTCACGACTTTGTCAAAGGCGGAAGCGCTTTGCCGCGCAAACCGGCAAACACTGCGGGCCGAAATGAGGGCAACGGCGGCGACGGCGTGATGACGAAATCGGCCACACGCACCATGCCGGCCGAGGCCACGACGAGCGCGAAATCCAAAGCCAAAAGCCTGGATGATCACATTCGCGAAATCATCGCCGAAAATCCGGACGCGGGCACGTTGAAAGTCAAACAGCTTTTGGGCACCTCGCGTTTCGGCAATTATCGCCTCGGTTGGTTTGATGTGCGGCGGCGCTTGAAAGAGCTTGGGCTTGACTCCAAAGAAAAGCGCATTCAATTCATCAAGCAAAAAGTGGCTTGAAATATTTTTTAAAAATTTTTTGTATCATGGAAACCCCGAGTCTCTCGGGGTTTTTTTTCGTTACGTCAGCAACAGGAGAAGGAGAGATCATCATGTCAGCGGTATCGCGAGTCACCCCTCCCGCGCGCGGCGAGCAAATCGGATTTTCGAATCAAGCTTTACGTGTGCCCGATCATCCCGTGATCCCATTCATCGAAGGCGACGGCACCGGCCCGGATATTTGGCGCGCCTCGCAGCTTGTGTTTGACGCCGCAGTGGAAAAAGCCTATGGCGGCCAACGCCGCGTGGAATGGTTGGAAGTTTACGCCGGCGAGAAAGCCGTGAATACCTACGGTCAAGGCATGTGGTTGCCCGAAGAAACGTTGTCGTTCATCAAACAATATCGCGTGGCGATCAAAGGCCCGCTCACCACGCCGGTGGGCGAAGGCATTCGCAGCTTGAACGTCGCGTTGCGCCAGCAATTGGATTTGTATGTGTGCTTGCGGCCGGTGCGCTATTTTTCCGGCGTGCCCTCGCCCGTCAAGCATCCCGAGCACGTCGATATGGTCATCTTTCGCGAGAACACGGAAGACATTTATGCGGGCATCGAATATCGCGCGGGCACACCCGAGGCGCAGAAAGTGATCAAGTGGCTGCAAACCGAAATGGGCGTGAAAAAAATTCGCTTTCCCGAAACTTCGAGCCTCGGCATCAAGCCGGTTTCGAGCGAAGGCTCGCAGCGATTGGTGCGCGCAGCGATTCAATATGCGCTCGACAACAAGCGCAAGTCCGTCACGCTCGTACACAAAGGCAACATCATGAAGTTTACCGAAGGCGGGTTTCGCGATTGGGGCTATGAGTTGGCCAAGACGGAATTTCGCGAGCGCACGGTCACGTGGGAAGAGTGCGGCGGCAACGTGCCCGCGGGCAAGCTGCTCATCAAAGACGTGGTTGCCGATGCGTTCTTGCAGCAGATTCTCACGCGCCCGAAGGAGTACGACGTCATCGCGACGTTGAACCTCAACGGCGATTATATTTCCGATGCGCTGGCCGCGCAAGTGGGCGGCATCGGCATCGCGCCCGGCGCGAACATTAACTATGAAACCGGCTTCGCGATTTTCGAAGCCACACACGGCACTGCGCCGAAATATGCCGGCCTGGATAAAGTCAATCCCGGGTCCGTCATTCTCTCCGGCGCGATGATGTTCATTTATCTCGGTTGGAAAGAAGCCGCCGGCTTGATCCAGCAAGCGCTCGAAAAAGCGATTGCGCGGAAAACCGTGACGTATGATTTCGCGCGTTTGATGGAGGGCGCAAAGGAAGTGAAATGCTCGGAGTTCGCGCAAGCCCTGGTGCGCAACATGTAAGTGCGCGCCGTCATTCTAGCATAATACGCGAAGGCGGTTTGCTCCTTTATTGAAGCGAATCGCCTTTGCTTTTTTTTGCACGCCTGCGCCGCCTCGCTTCAACCTGCTCTTACACTCTCGCACACTTACGGAATGGGAATCCTTTCTGGTAGCTTGTTTCAGCGTGAGTCACGCGGTTTGTGGCAATTGCCTCACGAGCTCCTTTCTTCACAAGCGCAACCCGTGCTTGTACTCTATTGCAGACATTGACGCTAGTCGGGAGTGTTTCCTCTCTCTTCACCTGCGCAGACCTCCTCTTCTCCACTGGCATAATACTTGAATAAAACGCAACCTGTTTTGCCGAGGGTGCTCGGTGCGGAAGCAATTTCGCGTGATTCCTCGCCTCGTGCAACAATCAGCGACCGCCCTCATTTTGACTTCCGCGCAACCGCATTCAGGAAAGGCAGTCTCAACAAAAAAAATCTCATGCAAAAGCGCCGCGATGCAGGTATATCATGGAGTCATACAATTTAAATTCATCTTTGGTCTAGCCTCTTGGATATGAACGTGAAGCGATTTACTCTTTTCTCCCTGGCTCTGTTGTCTTTGCTGCAACTGCCCCCGTCGGCTTCGGCGCAAACGACGATTTATGGCGGGCGCGGCCTCATGCGCGTTTTTAGCGCCGAACCCCTCGGGCGCTCGCAGTTTTTTGTCAACACCTACTTCCAAACTTTTCTCGATCCTTCCAAGCGCCGCGACAGCTTGGGCAAGGATCATACTTTGTCCTTCGGCTTCACGATCGGTTTGACGCATAGTCTCGAACTGACGTTGCTCGCAACGCCTTACCAAGATGATCAAGATCACGTGTGGGGCCCTCCGGGTGATACGCACCTCGGCCTCAAGTTGGCATTGCCGTTGAAAGCGGGAGGTCTCACCACCGGCTTGCGCGGGTTCATGGTTTTGCCCACGGCGAAAAAATCGAACGTGCCTTACGAGCCGTATAGTTCCGGCAAGCCCGGCGCGGGTTTGCAGGCGCTCATGACGATTGACCTGACACAATCGTTTCCGCTCGTGCCGCTCAAGCTCTATCTCAACTTCGGCTACATGGATCACATGCTCAACGATTCTTTTTTCACCGCGGAGCAGGATCAATATCTCGTGGGCGCGGGCATCAAATTCCCGATTCGCTCGCTCGTTTTTCATACGGAGTATACCGCCGAAATCTTCGCCAACAATCCGAATGTCGCATTTCAAGAAAACTCTTCCCGCATTTCGCAAGGCATGAAGTTTCTCGGGCCGTGGGACATCATTTTTGATCTCGCCGCGGAGATTGGCTTGGACAAACCGGCGGGGGTTGCCGGCAAAGCGCTTTACTATCAAAAAGACTACGCCGATTGGAAAGTGATTTTGGGCTTGAACTATCAATTCACTTCGCGGTCCGCGCAGGAACCGGCGCTGGCCAACGGCAATAGGCGCAGCGACGCACGCGCCAAACGCGAGTTGGACGAGATTCGCGGCAAGCGGGAGTCGGCGCAACAAAGCCTACAAGAAATGGAAAAGGCGCTCGACGAGAATAAAGAAGAGCCTGAGAAGAAAGACCCTCCCCAAGAGTGAGCAACCTAATTCTGCAACGCGAGGCCGGGCAACCCTTCGAATCGGTCATTCTGAAAAATATTTTTTAGCGCCTGGTTTGACTCAAATAGGAGTTGTGTGCCGGCGCTTAAAAGGATTCCTTCTGAATGACATCGCTAGTCGGTGTTTCGGCTTCAACGTTGCCGCACCCATGATTACCTAGAAGTTTGAGAGCACGAGTGGAATGACGAGGAGAACGAACGGATTGCGTCGGGCCTGCGCCGGCTTTGTGCTTGGCGTCGTCGTATCGATGATTGCGCTAGCGGGGGCTTGGGCCAACGCTGCCGTCGCGCCCACGGCGCAAGACAATGCCCGCGGCGTAGACCGCAACATGGAGAGAGTGGCGCAGCGGCTATATAAAAGCGCGCTCAAGTTTTATTACGATCGCGCCTATTGGAAAGCGGCGCGCGAGCTGATCATCTTGTTGGATTATTATCCCTCGTTTAGCGATGCCGACGGCGTGCTCTGCCACCTCGGCGAGAGTTTGTATTCGATGGATATGTACAAATCCTCGCACAAGATGTTTCGTTTTCTCGTGACGAAATTTCCACAGAGCGAGTTCGTGCCGCAGGGGCTTTATGGCTTGCAGCGCATTCAATATCAAGCCGAGAATCACGCCGAGAGCTTGAAGATTTACGATGCGCTCGTCGCCAATTATCCCAAATCCGATTTGATGGGCGGCATTCATTATTTCGGGGGCATGGCTTATTTCCATTTGCACGACTATGACAGAGCCGCCGCGACGTTGAGCAAAACCGGCGCGCGCAGCGAGTATTACGACTACGGTTTGTACACGCTGGGCCTCGCGCAACTCAAAAAAAAAAATATCAATCAGGCGCTCGCGGCTTTGCGCAAAGTGATTGCGCAGCCGCTCTATCGCCTCGAACAGCGTGAAGTCAAGGCGCAGGCGCACTTAACGCTGGGGTTCATTTACTACGAGCTGGGCTACTACAGTGAGGCCATCGCGCACATGCGCCACCTCGGGCCGGAGCACAAAGATTATCCGCAAGCGCTGCTCACGCGGAGTTGGGCCTCGATCAAGATGAACGATTTTCAGGGCGCGCTCGTGACGCTCAACGATCTCATCAAGAAGTTTGACGCCACCGAGTACGGCGAAGAAGCGCACTTTCTCTTGGGGCAGAGCTACCTGAAGTTGGAGTTCTACGATTTCGCGATCCAGCAATACGATTACATCATCAAGCAGTATCCCGAGCCCGACAGTATTGCCGCGCGCATTCGCCTTGCCCTCGCGGGTCTGCGCAAAGAGGAAACGAATTTGGAGAAAACGAAAGTGCGTCTGCTCGTGCTCGAGTCCAAGCTGATCGACACGATTCAGCTCGACGGCTCCAAACAAATTCCGAAATACATTCAGGATCATTCCAATCAGCTCGCCAAATCCAAGGAAGATTTGATCGAGCAGATTTTGAGCGAACGCAAAACGTTCGAAGGACTTTCACGGAGTTTGGATTTATTTCGTTCCGATATCGCGCGAAAGGAGTCGCGGCGCCATTGGGGCGCTTATGCCGAATATGGCAAGGCCCGGGCGTTATTCTTGAAGGGAATGCCGAAGTAACGCATCAAACAGGTGTCGCACTGCAATGAAACAACGGATGATTTCACAGCTTCGTGCTGCCGCTCGTGCGCTTTCGTGTGTGGGAGGATTGACGCTGGTTATTGCCGGGGGCATGCTTCCGCAAGCAGCGTTCGGGCAAGCCAACGCCTCCAAGCTCGCCGCGCGGGACACGGCCGTCGTCAAGGATTTGGAGGCCGCCATCGTCAACGCCGAAGGCCTCATTCGCAAATATCCGGACAGCGATTTTTCTCCGAGCGTGATGTTTCAGCTGGTGGAGCTTTACGTCAAGCGCGGAACTTATGATTTTCAGCAGCGCATGTCGAGCTACGAGCTGGAGCTCGAGCGCTTCGATGGCGGCGAGCTGAAAGTTGAGCCGGTGATGCCGCGGGTGAGCTATGGCAAAGCCATCGAGATGGGTTATCGGATTTTGCAGCAATATCCCACGGCGCCGTTCAATGACAAAGTGGTTTATCGCATCGCGCTGTGCCAAATGGAAGAGGGCAATCGCGACCTTTCGCGCGAATACTTCCAACGTTTGCTCGAGGAATATCCCAAGAGCGAATACACCCTCGAAGCCGATTTCCGTTTGGGCGAGTATTACTTCGACAAACGCGATTTCAAGCTCGCGACCGACTATTATGCCAAGCTGCTCGATCAGTGGCAGAATCCTTTTTATCAAATGGCGTTGTACAAGCTGGCGTGGTCCTATTACAGCGTCAATAATTTTCCGAAAGCCATCAGCGCGTTCATCTATTTGATCGACGACGTCAAGCTCGTCAGCAAAGCGCAAGACGCGGCGGTGCTGGGCAAGACCAAGATGGATCTGCGCAACGAGGCGATCGAGTATTTGGCGCAATGCTTCGCGGATTACGGCGGCCCGGACAAAGCCCGGCAATTCCTAGAACAGTTTCGCGGCAAGGACTACGGCATCGACATTTTCTTCAAGCTGGCCGAGCTCTATCAGTCGCGCAATTTTTACGAAGAATCCACGCGCACGCTGGAAATCACGCTCGAAATGTGGCCGCTGTATGAGCAAGCGCCGCTGTTGCAAAGCAAGATCGTGGAGAATTATGTGAAGAGCGGCGACAATAAAAAGGCCGACGGCGCGCGCGAAAATTTAGTGAATAACTACGGCCCGGGCAGCGCGTGGCTGGCGAAATATCCGCAAGGCGAAGTGAAAGATAAAGCCATAGCGCTCGCCGAGCAGAATCTCTACATCCTCGGCACTGAAGCGCAGACGCGCGCGCAGGAGGCGGGCAGCCTCGAGACCTATCGTCGCGCGATTCAGCTTTATGAGCAATTCATCGCAAAATTTCCCGACTCGAAGGACGCAGCGAAGATCACGTATTACCTTGCGGAATCTCAGTTCGAGATCAAAGAATTCGCGGCCGCGGCGGAATCGTATCATCAAGTCATGGCGAAATATCCGCAATCGGAATTCGTGGATGACGCCGCATACAACCGCATTTTGAGCCACTACGAAGAGATGAATACTGCGGGCGCGCAAGACACGAACGCGTTCGTGCTCGCGAATTTTCTCGGCGCCGGCAAGCAAGACACGCTCAAAGTTCCGAACGCAATCTATCCCAAGCTACTCGACGCGTGCAATGATTTCGCAAGGCTGATGAGCAAAAGCGAGCGCTTGGCGGAAGTGTTGATGAAATACGGCGAGAGTTTGGTAGCGCTCAAAGCTTATAAACTCGCGCACGGCGTGTATGAGAAAGTCATCACGGACCGCCCGCAATCGCCCTACGTCGTGCAAGCGCATATGCTGCACGCGCAGTGCTCGATGGAAAATCAAGAATTTTTGCTCGCAGAAAAGTGGGCGCGCAAAGTAGTGGAGAGCTATCCCGATTCCACCAAGCACATCGTACGCGCGCATCGCATCATCAGCACCGCGAAATTCAAGCTGGCAGAAGGCTTCAAAGAGCGCGGCGAATTTGCCGTGGCCGCCAAAGCGTTTGAGAATATCGCGGCGGCCACGCCGGACTCTTCCATCGGCGAATTGGCGTTCGCGGAATCCGCGGTGCAATATGACAAAGCCGGCGACAAAGAAAAGGCCATCGAAATCTATGAAAAGTTCTATTTGAAATTTCCAAGCTCGGCGCGCATCGATGAAGCGTTGTTCCGCGCGGCACTCTTGTGCGAAGAAACACAAAAGTGGACGCGCGCAGCGCAGAATTATCTCGCGCTCGTGAATGCGCGGCAAACTTCGGCGTATGCGGCCAAAGCCATGTTCGCGGCGGGCCGTTGCTACGAGAACGGCGATCTCATGGAGAATGCGCTGAATACGTACGATCGCTTCATCGTCATGTTCGAAAACGAAGTGGATTCGTATCTCGAAGCGCTGGTGCGTTCCGGCGAGATTTGCT
>Ga0247727_10006521_pt1 | contig 22902 bp, 24 predicted proteins | sample WisWelCaveWW1625_FD_202498 | JGI IMG/M metagenome (GOLD analysis project Ga0247727, IMG submission 202498) | Biofilm microbial communities from Wishing Well Cave, Virginia, United States - WW16-25 | ecosystem: Environmental > Aquatic > Deep subsurface > Groundwater > Cave microbial mat | place...
CAAAGACCTCTCGCGCGCCGTGGTCAAAGTCAGCGTTTATCCGTCCGACAAAGCGGAGGAAATACTGAAAATTCTGGTGGCGCGGCAGGGACACTTCCAATTTTTGCTCGGCCGGAAATTGAATATCCGCCCGATGCCCCGGATCGTTTTCAAATTGGACCTCGGCCCTGAAAAAGCGGCGGCGGTTGAAAAATCGCTGATGGGGAAATAATTTGTGCTCGGGGTGGGAATCGAACCCACATGATGTTGCCATCGGAGGATCTTAAGTCCTCTGCGTCTGCCTGTTCCGCCACCCGAGCATATTTTAAACCTCGGCAGTGAGGCACGGGCGGGACTCGAACCCGCGTATATCTGTTTTGCAGACAGATGCCTTACCCCTTGGCTACCGTGCCGTTAGCACTATATTAGCGTTTTTGCCCCTCATAGTAAATCCCGCCTATTTGGCGGGGTTTTGGTTTTTATTTTCCGGAAAACCGATGCAGGCATAGCATTTGCACCGGCAGCAGGAACAAGTTCTGCATTTCCCTTTACGCATCAGTCTTACAAGTATCAATGCGAGAAGAATTAAAGCCGTTGCTAGAAAAATATAAGGGCCGGCGGCGATCAGCCGTTCGTTTTCCACAAACCACCTGTCGTTTGAGCTAATTCAATTCTAGCACTAATGCCGCGCGAGCACCGCGAGCGCGGCAGCCGCAAAGGCAATGGCGACATCGCGGAAAGTAATCAAGAAAGCGCCTGGGCTGGAAATTATTATCACCACCAACACCGCCAAACTGACGATCGCCGCCAGCGAGGTCTTGATCCCGGAGATCAGCCAAAGACCGAGGAAGATTTCAAATACCGAAAACAAGTTGAGGAGCATTCCGGCAAAAGGGGTATCCCGCAAAAATCCGGGCAGGAAGCCGATCCAGGCCTCCGGGTTCAGAAAGGAAGATATGGCGGCATAGACAAAAGTTATGGCGATGCCGACGCTCAAGAGTATGATCGCGAACCGGGCTCGGACTAAATGAACCATGCTTCAATTATAACAAAACAACTCCGCGAGGAGTTGTTTTGTTTTACGGCAGCACCACGATCTCGGCGTGCTTCAATCCGAACTTGCGGGCCGAAGCCCGGTCGGCCATCCAGATATCCATGCGGTGAGTGTAGCGCCGGTTCATCCGGTCCTCCACCTCAAAGACCTTCTCGCCGAAAAGTTCGGGGATTTTGACTTTGGTGTGAAGAGGCAGGAAGTTCGCTGCCACGATACCGTCGCGCACGTGAGCGCCGGAAGCGGTGATGAACGGAGTGTCATCGGTCTGATCCGGAGTGGACGAATAGGCGGTGATATCCACCGTCATTCGCTTAACTCCCTCGTTCAGCGGGCTAGTCGCCACAAAGGAGGTTTCCCGGATTTCGGCTTCATAAAGGGCGCCGAGGTCGCTCTCCGCCGAAACAATCACCGGCTGCGCGACGGAGATATTGGCCAGCAAAGCCAGGGAAATCATGCCGTGCATCAGTTTGTTGAGGATGATATTCATGTTTTTGGTTAACCCGCCTTCGGCGGGAAATAAAAAACCCCCGAATAGGGATTATTTATTTGAGGCCATTTTATCACAAATCGGCCTCCTTGTCAAGCGAATTTGGTGGGCATGGAAGGAACAAGGGATTCGCTGCGCTCATCCTCGAACACAGCGCCGCACCCCGACCCCCGCTTAAGACACCTCCGGTTTCTTACCCTCGCTCCGCCAGTTGGCGGAGCTCGGATCTTCCTGATGCGGGGTGCGGCTCGGTTCGATTCCAAATACACGAAAAATAAAAAAAGCCGCAAGGACTATTTTTATTTTTGTGCGTGTGGAAGGAATCGAACCTTCGACCTCTGTCTTATCAGGACAGCGTTCTACCACTGAACTACACACGCGTATGACATGCCCTAACCGATAATAGGGAGTATACCGATTCCCGGCTTTACCGCAACTTCTCTATTTGTTCGTATTTTTTGAAGTCAAAGGTGGCGATCTCCGGCACGCGCAAGAGATCCGTGCGCGACACCACCGAGATCTGGCTGACGGCCAAATTGAGCAAATAAACGATGTAAATGATCGTCAGCACCGACAGCAGTCCACCTACTATATAAAATACGATCCTTTTTTTGATCATTGGTAGAATACCTGCCCGTCGGCGATTATATTGTAGCTGGTGCCGCTAGGCTGCCGGATCAGGTCAACGGAGTTTATTCTTATGTAGTAGCGGCTGCGCTCAAGATCCTTTAAAAACTTCTGAAAGTCGGTGTAGCCGCCGGCGCCGGTGATGCCGAAGCTGATAAATCCCGGAGCGCCGCCAGCCGGCAGGTTCTCGCCTCCGAAAGTGAAGCCGATATCCAGCCGGTAATTCTTGCCGATCTCCACAACCGATTTCCCGAGATTGATCAGATCGTCTTTCGGAGGCAAAATACTTGCTAGAGAATTAAAAAGCGGCTGGGCCTTTTCGGAGTCGGCCTTCAAAAACGCGAGCTGGCCGGTAGCGCGGATCCGGAAAGCGAGTTCGGTCTTTTGATCCTGGATTTTGGTAGAATTTCGCTTGAGATCCGATGCCGACAACTGCGTCAGAACTACCAGAGCGCTGACAAGCAAAAAGGCAACCAGTATTTTAACCAAAAGTTGCTTTTTGAAAGTATCCATTATTACTATTACTATAACATCCCATACATAATTAGAAGAAGCTTTACTTTCTCCCGCAACTTCTAGATTATGTGTGGGGTAACATAACCCGATGACCAACGAATTCCTGCAAATTTCGCTCGACGAAGAAAAATTTCCGCTCCGTTTAAAAGAGATCCCGGATCCGCCGGCAATTTTATATTATCGCGGCGTTCCCCCGATGTCCGCGCCGCCGCACATCGCTATCGTTGGCACCAGAAAAGCCACCGCGGCCGGTAAGGAGATCGCCCACCGGCTGGCCAAGGACCTCGCCGCGGCCGGCGCCGTAATCATCAGCGGACTCGCCATCGGCATCGACACCGCCGCCCACCAAGGGGCGCTGGCAGCCGGCGGCCGCACCGTGGCCGTGCTCGCCAATGGCCTGGATAATATCTATCCGACGCAGAATACGCGCCTGGCCGAAGAAATCATCAAGAACGGCGGCACGATCATCAGCGAATACGCTCCCGGAACTCCGCCTTACAAAACAAACTTCCTGGCGAGGAACCGCCTTGTCAGCGGGTTGTCGCTGGGAGTGATCGTGGTGGAAGCGCCTTTCAAATCCGGAGCGCTGTCTACCGCCAGCCACGCTCTCGAACAAAATCGCGATGTTTTCGTGGTTCCCGGGCCGATCAATCAAGAAAATTACGCCGGCGCCCACTCGCTTCTCAGGGCGGGCGCGCGCCTGATCACCTCCGCCGCGGAGGTCTTGGATGACCTTAACCTCGCCCCTGCGCCGGCAGCGCAACCCGTTGACCCGCCCACCGGTCTGGATGAAAAACAAAAATCAATTTTCGGCGTTCTAAAAAAAGCCGGCGAACCTATCAGCATTGACAAAATACATAATTTGACCAAAATGGATGTTTCCGCGATCAGCCGTAACCTGACAATGCTTTTGGTCCGGGGTATGGTTAAAGAAGAAGGCGGAAGATATTATCTCTAAATTTTTATGAATCTGGTTATTGTCGAATCGCCGACCAAGGCGAAAACGATAAGTAAATTTTTGGGTCCCGATTTCAAGGTGGAATCCTCTTACGGGCATATCCGCGATTTGCCCAAGAGCACGCTGGGCATTGATACCGAGCACGAGTTCCAGCCCAAATACGTGATCCCGCCCAAGGCGCGGAAAGTGGTGAAGCAGCTGAAAGAAGACGCAAAGAAAAGCGACGGAGTGATCCTCGCTACTGACGAAGACCGCGAAGGGGAGGCAATCGCCTGGCACTTGGCCGAGGCACTGGGTCTTAAAAAAATCCGGCGGATCGTTTTTCACGAAATCACCAAGAGCGCCATCGAAAAGGCGCTGAAGCAGCCGCGCGGCCTTGATGAAAATCTGGTGAACGCCCAACAGGCGCGTCGGGTGCTGGACCGGCTGGTCGGCTACAAACTCTCGCCGTTTTTATGGAAAAAGGTGGTCCGCGGCCTCTCCGCCGGCCGGGTTCAGTCGGTGGCCGTCCGTCTGATCGTCGAGCGGGAAAATGAGATCCGCAGTTTTAAGCCCGAGGAATACTGGACGATTATTGCCGAACTTCTCAAGGACTCGGCGCCGATAGAATTCAATCTGGTCAAAATTGAAAACCAATCGCTGGATAAGTTTGGCATTAACAATAAGGACCAGGCGGATAAAATCGCTTCCGAACTCAGGGGCAGCCGGTTCGTCGTTTCCGATATTCAAACCAAAGAGGCGTCCAAAAACCCGCCGGCGCCGTTCACTACCAGCACCATGCAACAGGAAGCCGCCCGGCGGCTCGGCTATTCGGCTAAAAAGACCATGGTCATCGCCCAACATCTTTATGAAAATGGCCACATCACCTATATGCGCACCGACTCGATGAACCTTTCGCGCGAATCGGTGGTGGCCGCCCGAGAGTGGCTGGAAAGCGCGCTCGGCAAGAACTACGCCCTCTCCGCTCCTCGTTTTTTCAAGTCCCGCTCCAAGCTTGTCCAAGAGGCGCACGAGGCGATCCGCCCGACCAACGTCGCGGAAACGCCGGAGCAAATCCCCCTGGAGGACGCCGGCGAGAAAAAACTCTATAAGCTGATCTGGCAGCGCTTTGTCGCTTCCCAAATGCCGCCGGCAAAAATCTCCCTGACGGCGGTTGACGCGGAAGCGAGTAAATATACTCTGCGCGCAAACGGACAGCAAATTATTTTCGACGGTTATCTCAAGATCTGGCCGCAAAAATTCTCCGAAAAAACCTTGCCGGTACTTCAGAAAAGCGAGGAGCTCAAACTCAAGGAGGTAACGCCTTTTCAGCATTTTACCGAACCGCTGCCTCGGTATTCGGAAGCAACTCTGATCAAAGCCCTGGAAGAACACGGTATCGGCCGGCCGTCCACCTACGCTCCTACCCTATCGGTTATCCAACTCCGTAATTACGTAATAAAAGAGACCGGGAAATTTAAACCAACTGAAACGGGCGAGCTGGTCAACAAAGTCCTCACGGAACATTTTCCTCAAATAGTGGACATTGATTTCACCGCGAAGATGGAGGAGCAATTGGACAACGTGGCGCACGGGAAGGAAAAATGGCAGCAACTAATTAGTGAGTTCTACGTTCCGTTTGCCAAAAACCTCGAGGAAAAATACGCCGAGGTTTCCAAAAAAGATCTGGTCCACGAAGAAATGACCGACGAGAAGTGCCCGAAGTGCGGAAAACCGATGATGATCAAGTACGGCCGCTTCGGAAAGTTCCTTGCCTGTTCCGGTTTCCCGGATTGCAAAACCACAAAGGCGCTCCCCAAAGAGCCGCCCAAAACCATCGGCATGAAGTGTCCCAAGTGCGGCGAGGGCGATATCATTGAGCGGAGAGTCAGCAAGGGCCGCGCCCGCGGCAAAATCTTCTGGGGCTGTTCCCGCTACCCCAAATGCGATTATGCGTCTTGGACCAATCCTTTGAATCCTCCGCCAGAGAAAGAAGAAAAACCGGCCGAAGGAAATAAAAAACCCGACTCTTAGAAGTCGGGGGTTGGTTTTTACTCGTCCCAATCCACGAACGCGGAGCGCAGCGCGGCGATATCGTCACTGAACAGCGCCAGAACTCTGCGGTCGGTCACTCCCACCTTACGATCAAATCCCTCGAGCGGTTCAACTGATTGGAGGTCACGCTCGCGGATGAGGGTTATTCCGCCGGAAGCCACCTCCAGGCGTATTTTCTTCAAGAGATCGGCTGGTACCAGCGTGAAAAAGTTGGTATTGACTGTGCGCTCGTTTTCAAAAGTGCCAAGCGTCAGGATTGTTCCTGGATGAGCGAGTAGCCAGATGAGAAAAGATTCGCCAAGCTCTTCGCGGATTTCCCGATAAAGCGCCTCTTGGATTGATTCCCCTTCATTCACACCACCGTGGGCAGTGGCCTGGCAACCGCCGGGAAAGGATTCTGGGCCCATTTTTTCGTGATTGAATTCCCCGCGCCGCTGCAATACTGCCACCAATCCCATTTCCGGAAGTTCCGTGAACACGAATAACCCAACGGCTTGCTTCTTCGCCACTAGCCGCCTCCTTTGTAAAAAAACTCTCATTAAGATAACTTGAAAGCAGGAAAATGGCAAATCTTAGCGACATAATCCGCTCGAGTGAGTTCGTCCGGCGGGCTTACGATTTCGCCAAAAAGGCGCACGCCGGACAAAAACGTAAAAACGGCGAGCCCTACTTCAACCACCCGCTGGCCGCGGCCGAATCGGTCGCCGAGTGGGGCTTGGATGAAGCGACTGTTGCCGCCGCGCTGCTTCATGACACCGCGGAAGACACTGGGCTCACGATAGAAGAAATAAAAAAATCTTTTGGCGACGAGGTGGCATTTCTGGTGGACGGCGTCACCAAGATCGGCAAAGTGCGCTATCGCGGCGTGGAGGGGAAAGTAGAAAATCTTCGGAAATTCATTTTGTATTTGAGCCAGGACATCCGCGTCATCTTGGTAAAACTGGCCGACCGCCTCAACAACATGAAAACCCTCTACGCGCTTCATCCGCAAAAACAAAAACGGATCGCGCTCGAGACGATGGAGATCTACGCCCCGCTCGCCTACCGCCTCGGTATGCAAAAGTTGAGCGGTGAGCTGGAGGACTTGGCTTTTCCTTATTTATACCCGCAGGAGTACCGGTGGCTGATAGAAAACGTGAAAGAGCGTTTTGAGGAGCGGGAACGGTACTCCAAGCGCCTTCAGCCGGTGGTAGAGTCCGAACTCAAGAAGATCGGCGTCCAGCTCGTCCGCATCGATTCTCGGGCCAAGCGCTATACCAGTTTGTATAAAAAACTGCTGCGCTACGATATGAACATCGAGAGCATCTACGACCTGGTGGCGATGCGAGTGATCGTCCGGGGTGTGGAAGATTGCTACGCCGCGCTCGGCATCATCCACAAGATCTGGCCGCCCGTCCCCCACCGCTTCAAGGATTACATCGCCCTTCCGAAAACCAACGGCTACCGCAGTTTGCACACGACGGTTTTCGGGCCGGAAAACAAGATCACCGAGATCCAGATCAAAACCGAGCAGATGCACGAGGAAGCCGAGCACGGTATCGCCGCCCACTTTGCCTACCAGCAACTGAAAGGCACCAAGGCCTATCTCGAGAAAAGCGTTGCCCTCGCGGACAAAAAGGAGCTCGCCTGGATCCAGCAGCTGCGCAGCTGGCAGAAAGATTTCACCAATCCCGAAGAATTCGTCCAGTCGCTGAAAATCGATTTCTTCCAGGAAAGAATTCTGGTGCTCACGCCCAAGGGCGAGGTTTTTGATCTGCCGGTAGGAGCCACGCCAGTGGATTTCGCCTACCAGATCCACACCGATATCGGCAATCACTGCGCCGGCGCCAAGGTGAACGGTAAAATAGCGCCGCTCGACCACAAGCTCCGGTCCGGCGACCTAGTGGAAATTATCACCCAGAAAAATAAGAATCCTTCGGAGGCCTGGCTTTCGTTCGTGCGCACCGGCTCCGCCCGCAATCACATCCGGGCGGCGCTGCGACACTCGGCTCCGGCGCTCGTCAGAAAAGTGCCGCAGGCAATCGAAATCAAGCTGACGGTTAAAGACCGCCTCGGCCTCCTAACCGATATCTCCAAAATTATCAGCCGCTCCCACGTGAACATTCAGTCGGTAAGCACAAAACTGCCGATGGTAAAAATAATCTGCCCGCCGCTGCCAAGGGATAAGGCGGAAAAGCTGCTGGATAAAATCAAAAAGATAAAGGAGGTGAAGGAGGCAAGTTTTCGCCTGGTGTAGGGCCCTTCAGTTTTTCGAGAATTCCCCGCAGTTCTTCTTGAGAGTAAAAAGTGATTATCAGCTTTCCGGTCGCGCCGGAACGTTCTACTTTGACCGGCGCACCTAACGCGGATTCCAATTCTTTTTGCATTCCGATCAGCTCCATATCCACCGGCGCGCCAACCCCGTCAATTACCGGACGCGCCGCGCTTTGGACGGATTGGATCCGCGAACGCAACTCGCGGACACTCATCGCGCTTCGCAGGAGATCCTCAAAAAGAACTTGCTGCTGCCGCGGATCGGCCACGGTCAAAAGCAGCCGCCCTTGGCTTTCGCTCATCTGGTGTTTGGCGATCGCGTCCTGGACGGCGGTCGGCAAACTGAGCAGCCGGATGGTATTGGCCACCGATTCGCGGCTTTTGCCAAGCCGCACGGAAATCTCCCGCTGGGTCAGGCCGAACTCGTCCTGCAAACGGGCGTAGGCGCGCGCCGCCTCTATCGGGTTGAGGTTTTCGCGCTGGACGTTTTCAATAATGGCGAGTTCCAGCCGGTCTTTGGCAAGATTGGCGCTCCTGATGATTGCCGGGACACGCTCGAGCCCTATTAGCTGAGCCGCCCGCCAGCGCCGCTCACCGGCAATGAGCTGATATTGGATCTGCGTGCCGGCTTCGGTTTCTTGCTCAATTTTGGTAACCACAATTGGCTGGAGAATTCCGAACTCCCTGATGGAGGCGGCCAGCTCTTTGAGCGCGGTTTCGTCAAAATCCCGCCGCGGCTGTTGCGGGTTGGGCGATATTTTCTCAACTTCGATCAGGAAAACCGGGCCTTGAATCGGTGGGTTGTTCGGTTCCATAACTCTTCCATTTTATCACAAAATCCCTTAAATTAGGATTAGTTCATAATGCGCTCAGGTGGGCCAAGGTCATAAATACTGCTCGGGTGGCGGAACTGGCAGACGCACACGACTCAAGATCGTGCGCCGCAAGGCATGGGAGTTCGACTCTCCCCCCGAGCACCACGCGCGTTTAGCTCAGTGGCAGAGCGTTCCCTTGACATGGGAAAGTTGGCCTCTAACAAGATATTAATCTCTGTCGCGCTACTAGCTATTTTCATTCAGCGCTAGGAGCGACGACGAAGGCGTAGACTCTACGCCGAGGAGGAGCCGACAACGCGACGAGAGCTAATATCTTGTTAGAGGCCTTGGTTCAATCCCTGGATTGAACCTGCGCCTTTTTTTTGTTAAGATTTTTTCGTCAATTACGCTGCGCGTTTAGCTCAGTGGCAGAGCGTTCCCTTGACATGGGAAAGGTCGCAGGTTCAATCCCTGCAACGCGCACAGCAAGTTGAGCAATCCCTACAACGCGCACACTTGAAGAAGTTTCTCTTTCTGTTATATTGTTTGCGGAACATTTAAGGAGATATGAGTGGTGGGGCCTAAGAGGCGGGCGATTTTCCTGGACCGCGATGGCACGGTCATCCGAGGCATATCTCGGCCGGAGTTGGGGCAGCGCGCCCACGGCTGGGCGCCATGGCACGTGAATGAGATCCAGTTCGAGCCCAACCTGCGCGAGGCGATGCGGATCTTCTGGGACTTCGGTTACATGACCATCCTGGCGACCAACCAGCCGGACGTTGCCCACGGCTTCCTGCCCTATGCCCGCTGGGAGAGGATCTTCAAGATCATTCTCCGGGAAGTCCAGCCACACTACTTCTACTGGTGTCCGCACACCCGGGAAGACGGTTGCGACTGTAAAAAGCCCAAGCCGGGAATGCTGCGCCGGGCGGCGGCTGAGTGGAACATCAACCTCGAAAAATCTTTCATGATCGGCGACACCGTCAACGATGTTCTCGCCGGACGGGCGGCGGGCTGCAAGACCATCCTCATTCGCCGGCCCTATAATCACGACGTCAAAGCGGACATCGTGGTACCGAGTTTGCTCGCGGCAACGGCAGTCGTTTAGGATAATGCCCCGGTGGGAAGCCGGGGCATTTTAAATTAATATGAAGTTAATGGAACCGGAAATAATTTATGAAGACAGGGACGTGGCGGTTATAAATAAACCACCCGGTCTTTTGGTGCATAAAACGAAGGTATCAGAAGAACCGACGCTGGCGGACTGGCTTTTGGAAAAATATCCCGAAATAAAGGATGTTGGCGACCTGCCTGCCGGCAGGCAGGTGACCGAGAACATTCGCCCGGGCATTGTCCACCGCCTCGACAAAGAAACCTCCGGCGTGATGATTGTCGCCCGCAATCAGGCGGCCTTTGATCATCTCAAGAAGCTATTCCAATCGCGCGACATCAAAAAAACTTATCTGGCGTTGGTCTGGGGCAAGGTCGCCCAGAAATCCGGCGTCATTGAAAAACCGCTCGGCATCAAAACTGGCACCCTCAAAAGAACGACTCGCGTGGAAGGCGCCGGAGTAAAAATGATTAAGGAAGCAAAGACCGCTTACCGGGTTAAAAAGTATATCGGTGAATACACCCTGCTTGAGGTGGAACCGCTGACCGGCCGCACCCATCAGATCCGCGCCCACCTCGCCTCCATCGGGCATCCGGTGGTCGGCGACCGGCTCTACGGCAGGAAGGCCGCTCCGGCGGGGCTGACCAGAATGTTTCTCCACGCCGAATCGCTGGAACTGACCTTACCGAACGGAAGCCGGACCAAGTTTACGGCCGATCTGCCTCCAGATTTAAATCCAGAATTATTCGCGCCGGAAAATCCCGAGTCGCGTAGCTGAATACCACCGACCCGCTTTCTTTCCACCGATAACCACCGGGTGCTTTTAACTCAAGTTCCAAGTCCCCCGCCACGCCCGACTGCTTCTCAAACACAAACCGGTAAGCTCCGGGTTGGAATTGAAAACGGGAAGGCGTGAAGTATTCAAAAGAAATGGTTTTCTCGTCTCCGGCCTTGACCTCAAGCCAGGCCGTAAAAACCGATTTTCCAAAAACCGGATTTTTCGCCTTTTCCAGCTCGGACAGGTCGGGGTCGGCAACAAAATCGGATTTGGCGTAATCCACCAGCGGCTTAACGGTTTTCTGGGTAGCCCCGGAAATTTTCAGAAGCTTTGCGCCGAAGGGCGCGAAAACCTGTAGATAGTCATGGTTGGTGGAGCGGTACCACCAATCCTCCTGGCCTTTACCTCCGTGACTCCGGGTGATTTGGAGCTTGTTCCTGATCCGCCCGTCCGGCTCGAACTTGCTGGTCAGCCAGATCTTTTGCGTAACAAAGGCGTCGCTTTTGCCTCCGGCAACATTGGAGTTCACCACCGCGAGATAATCCCCGAAGAAACCTTCCGGGAGCGGCAGCACCTCGCCGGCCACCCCAAGAGATTTGAGATATTCCTCCAGAACCGGCTCTTTGAAGTAGGCGAGGATATCTTTTTTGGCAAACCGCGCCCCCAGCCGATCGATCAGGGCGGTCTTTTGGTCCTCGCTGAGATTCGCCAGTTTTTGGAAAATCAGCGGGGTCAGCACTTTCAAGATCCGTTTGGGCTGACCTTGGGTTTTATCGTCGCCGCTTTCCACTTCCTTTTGGATTTCGGCCAAAAAATTATCTTTATCAATGGTCAGGCGGTATTCCGTAACGTCCATTGGACCGAGCACCTCCAAAATATCCCGCAGCACTTCAATATTTACCGCCAGCGCCCCGCCGAATTTTATCCCTTGTTCGCCGTAGATCTTGGAGGCCTCCAAAAATTCAAGAACTTTCCCGGCCGAGGTCGGAAAGTCAAAGAACCAGTTGGCATCCCGCGCTCCCCACTTTCCGGTTATCCCCTGGAGCGCTTTGGGCGGCACAACCTTGAGATCCAGCTGGCCATCGGGGTCGTAAATATCCCGCACCTCCAGATCCAAGAGGTTTCCCTGGAACAGGGTCGCGTGCCCGTAGCTGCCGATGAAGCCGCCGGTCGGCCGGATCTCCGAAGGATTTTGGAAAAAAATAACCAACCGCTGTTTTTTAGGCGCTTCCAACCAGTTCAAAAACGCGGCGAGGAACCGGTCGGTTTCGCTGAGCTTGGCGTTCATCGCGTCAAAATCCGGACCGATCTCATAACCGGCATTCGCCGCTTGTTCTTTGAGTTCACTGCTGATCTTGCCGATTTCCGCGACGCTCTTTTTCAAGTTGTTGAAACGCTCCACGAGAAAAGCGCCTTTTTTATTGAGCATCAGGGCAAGCCCGTTGTTTTTGAGATAATTCAGATCGTCGCTAAAGGCAATGCCAGTCTGGCTAAGGCGGAAAAGGCCGCCCAAGATGGCCGGAACGGTGTTCAGCGGCGCCTGCGCATTGAGACGATCCAAATCCTTATTGGCGGCTTCAAAGGATTGTTTGGCCTCGTCAATGTCAAAATCGAAAAGGGCCTGCGCTCCCTGCTTGAAATTTTGATAGATCTTCGGGGCGGACTGGTCGGCGCTTTGTTTGAAGCGGAACAAATTCAAGCCAAAAAACCCGGCGATCAGCAAAAAAACAGCAAGAGCGCCCACGACCGGCATTTTAAATCTCGCCTCCTTCGTGGAAACTGGCGGTTCAATACAGATGTAGGGTATGTCTTTGGGAACTTGAACGACCCGCGGGGTTGGTGACCGGTATTTTGGGGACTTGATATCAAAAAACTTTTTAGCCATTTAGAGAGTCAAAAAGCGATTTGGTTGCCGCGGCCGTTTTCTTCCAAGTGAACCGGGCGGCATTAGCATACCCGGTGGCGATCAACTTTTCCCGAAGGCCGCGGTTCACGGCGACTTCCCGGATAGCGGCCGCTAGTTCTTCAACTTTCCAGGGATTTACCGAGAGGCCGCTCTCGCCGATAACCTCGGGCAAGGAGGTGCGGTCGGAAACGATCACCGGACAGCCGCATTTTTGCGCTTCGAGCGGCGGGAAACCGAATCCTTCAAAAAGCGACGGGTAAACAAAGACCTCAGCCGAATTATACAGCAAAACCCGCTCCTCCGGACTCACCGCTCCCTTGAAAATTATATCCCGGCGATAGGGCGAGTCGGCCGCTTCTTTGATGATGCTTTCGTAAAGCCAGCCCGGCTTTCCGGCCAGCACCAGCTGCCAATCCGCAAACGCGCGCTCGCTTTTTAAAATATTGAACGCCCGGATGATCGCCGGCACATTTTTGCGCGGCTCCAACGTGCCGAGATACAAAATATTCGGGCGCGCCCCGCTCGGCTTTGCGGCGGCCTTGGAAAGCCCGTCGGCTACGCCGGAGTAAATAACCGAGATCTTTTCCGGCGGAACCCCGAACAGATCCACCAAGTCGCCTTTGGTGAACTCGGAGACGGCGATCAGACGAGCGGCCGCCCGGGCTTGCGATTTTATGTTCTGAAGCCAATGCCAAAATCTCTGCCGGCGCGAGAAAAAATAAGGATGGTGGATGAAGGAAAGATCGTGGAAAGTGATCACGCGGGGCACCCGGTCGCTCGCCAACACATTGAAGTGCGGGCTGAAAACGAGGTCGGCGCCGAGCCGCTCACCGATCTTGGGAACGCCGATGAACCGCGAGGCTAGATCAAAAACTTTATTGGGAATGGACCAATCGGCGATTTTCGCACCGGGAAAATCGAGCGGTTCTTTACGCCAGCCGTTATAAAAAAGGGTGTATTGATTATCGCGGTCGGAACGCAAAAGCGCGCCCAGCAAATTGCGAGTGTATTCCTCAATCCCCGAAAGGCCGCCTCTCCCGAGCAATCGGACATCGGCAAGGATTTGCATGTTCCGCTTAATTATATTACAATTTCTACCATGATTTCAGTAGAGCTTTTACCGAAAATAAAGCCGGGCGCGAACGTCCGGGTCTGGGAAAAGATCAAAGAAGGCGACAAAGAACGGGTCAGCCGCTTTGAAGGCCTGGTGCTCGCCAGGAAGCACGGCAGCGAGAAGGGCGCCACCTTTACCGTCCGCGCTACTGTCGCCGGAGTGGGAGTGGAAAAAATCTATCCCATCTATTCGCCGCGTATTGAGAAAGTGGAGGTTTTGAATTCTCCGAGGAAAGTCAGCCGGGCCAAACTTTATTACGTTCGCCGGCTATCCAAAAAGGAAACTCGGCAGAAGCTGGGCTCGGCGACCGCGAAGCAAGAAGTACCTGAAAAAACCGCCGCTTAACAAAGCGGTTTTTTCTTGATAAAATAGCGTTTGAGCCTTGTTATTAGGCCCAGGTGGCGAAATTGGCAGACGCACTACCTTGAGGTGGTAGCGCCCGCAAGGGCATGCAGGTTCAAATCCTGTCCTGGGCACAGCTTGACTTTTATTCTTCCGCCGGTTAGCATAACTTTGGTTCTTTAAGGAGTAGTGTCATGTGGGCAAAGTTCTGGGGCGTCGTTGCGATTGTGGCGTTTGCCGTTGTGCTTGCGGGAGTCTGGGCCGACAGCGCTTACGGCTACCGCGCTTCCGCGAAAGAGAGCCCGACGGCAGCCGTAATGGCGCCCGACTCGCAGGAACTGGTCAAGGTTTTCACTCCGACCGGCGCCTCGGCCGAAATGGCCGCCAAGAGCCTTGAGGGCGCCATCAACGACTGGATCAATGAAAAGAACCCACGAATCATCCGGATCACCCAGAGCAGCCAGCAGTTCACTACCTACGTCATCGTCTGGTACTCTTTAAGATAAGAACGGCAAGGACGGTTCAACCGTCCTTTTTTATTTGCCGCAATTTTTGCGCTATAATAATAGCTATGGAAATAAAGGACGCAATAAAGAAAGTGATGCCGTCTGTGGTTTCTATCGTGATCGCCAAAAGTTTGGAAGCGATAGAGAAAGAAATCCCGCCGGAAATACTCCCCTTCCTGCCCTTCGGCCATCCGCATCTCAACATCCCCGAGGACGAAATCGACGCCCATGGCATGATCAAAGTCGGCGGCGGTTCCGGATTCATCGTTGACCCGAGCGGCATCATCCTCACCAACAAGCACGTGGTCGCCGACCCGGGCGCCGAATATACGGTCATCACCCACGACGATAAGAAATACAAAGCCGAGGTGCTGGCTCGCGATCCGGTGGATGACGTGGCCATCCTGAAAATAAACGCCAAGAACCTGCCGGTGGTGGAATTGGGCGAATCGGCGCACCTGGAGCTCGGTGAGTCGGTCATCGCCATTGGCAACGCCCTCGGTATTTTCAAAAACACGGTTTCGGCCGGCATTATTTCCGGTCTTTCCCGTTCCATCCGGGCCGCCACCTCGCCGTTGGTCGCTCCCCAGGAACTGCGCGGCCTGATCCAGACCGATGCCGCGATCAACCCCGGCAATTCCGGCGGCCCGCTGGTAACGCTCGACGGCAAGGCCATCGGAATTAACGCGGCGATCGTCTTTGGCGCCCAGAATCTCGGTTTTGCCATCCCTATCAACTACGCCAAGCGCGATCTCAAAGACCTCAAAGAATTCGGCCACATCAAAAGGCCGCTTCTCGGTCTCCGCTACATGACGCTTAATGAGGATATGAAAGCAAAAATGAAACTGCCGGTTGATTACGGAGCGATGATCGTCGGCCAAAAACCGCACACGGAAGCCATTGTGCCCAACAGTCCGGCCCACAAAGCGGGTTTGAAAGAAAAGGATATTTTGTTGGAATGCGACGGCGAAAAGATTACCGAGAAGCACACCATTCAGGACATCCTTGAGGAGAAAGAGGTTGGCAACACGCTGGTCTTTAAAGTTTTGCGAGGCAAAAAACCGCTAACCGTCAAAGTAAAGCTTAGCGAGAGAAAATAACGCTGTTGATAAGGTTGGCGATCAATCCGCCCGGCTTAACCATCTCTGGGACGTATTTGTACATTGAAAAAAGCGCGAAAACCGTCAAAGCCAAAAATAAAACCGGTCCTAAGTAACGCATAAGCATTCAGTCTACTCTACCGTCACTGATTTTGCCAAATTTCTCGGCTTATCAACATCATACCCGCGCAAAACACCGAAGTAATAAGCAAATAACTGAAGCGGTACGATGTTTACAAGCGGTTCAAGTTGCTCCAGGGTCTTGGGCACGTAGATCACGTCGTCGGCGATCCTTTCTATCGCTTTGTCGCCGGCGGTCGCGATCGCGATGATCGGCCCGGAGCGCGCTTTGATCTCCTCCAGATTGGAAACCATTTTTTCATACACCCGGTTTTTGGTTACCAACGCGACCGTCGGAAAGTTTTTATCCACCAAAGCGATCGGCCCGTGCTTCATCTCACCGCCGGCATACCCCTCGGCATGAACATAGGAAATTTCCTTGAGCTTCAGTGCGCCCTCAAGCGCGGCCGGGTAATTATAGCCGCGCCCGAGGTATAAAAAGTTCGCGTATCTGGAATATTTTTTGGCGAGCGCTTTTATTTTCTCTTTCTCTTTCAAAACCATTTTTATTTTACCAGGGATCATAGCGAGCTCATTGATAAGCTCCCGCCGAGGCGCCGCCCTTTTCGGCGAGAGATATAGAGACATCAGCGCCAGCACCCCCAGCTGCGACAAAAAAGCTTTGGTGGAGGCGACTCCGATCTCCGGGCCGGCGTGGTTATAAACGCCGGCAATGGTCTCGCGGGGAATGCTAGAGCCAACCACATTTACAATCCCAAGTGTCAGGAGTTTATAAGCATTGGCTTTGCGGAGCGCCGCGAGCGTGTCGGCGGTTTCCCCGGATTGCGATATGAAAAGCGCCGCCGTCCCGGGCCGGACGGGGTGCTTGCCGTAGCGGTATTCCGAAGCCAGTATCGCCTCGGCCGGTATTCCGGCGATCTCTTCAAAAAGGAGTTTGCCGACCAGGCCGGCGTAATAGGAAGTGCCACAGGCAAGGATTTCCATCTTCTTAATCTTTTTAAGCTTTCCGGCCACGCCCTCGAGTCCGCCGAGTTTTACGGCATTCTTCTTTGCCAGCAGCCGGCCGCGCAATGCGGAAGCAACCACCTCCGGCCCTTCAAAGATTTCCTTGAGCATGAAGTGCGGAAAATGGCCTTTCCTCGCCTGCTCGGCGTCAATTTCCAGCTTTTCCATCCTGGGCCGGGCTCGCCTCGCTTTCGCTCCGGCGAAGCGGGCGGGGCCAATGGCAAATCCGTCCAGTGATAAAACGCCGCGCTGACGCTCTTTGAGATAAATAACTTTTTTGACCAGCCCGGCGAGCGCGGTCGGGTCCGAAGCCACATAATACTCCCCGCTCCCCACTCCGACTACCAGCGGGCTGCCAAGACGCGCGACGTAAAGCTTTCCCGGTTCTTTTTTAAAGATCACCGCCAGGGCATAAGCGCCGATTATTTTTTTAAGCGCCGACTCCCAACCGTACTCCTCGATAAGGTGGGCCGCCACTTCCGTATCTGTTTGGGACCGGAATCGATGGCCTTTTTTGACCAGCTCGGTTTTTAAGTCCTGATGATTTTCAATGATGCCGTTGTGCACCAAAAAGATCTCTTTCTGGCAGTCGAAATGGGGGTGGGCGTTGTCTTCGGTGGGTCCGCCGTGAGTTGCCCAGCGGGTGTGGGCGATGGCGGCCGTGGCCGGCCGGGATTTATGGCCGGCAATCGCCTTTTGCAGATTGTCCAGCTTGCCAACCGTTTTTATCAACCTGACGTTTTCGTTCTTATTAAAAAAGGCCACGCCTGCCGAGTCGTAGCCTCTGTATTCCAATTTGCGAAGATTGGCAAAAACAATCGGGAGCGCCTCTTTTCTGCCGATATAGCCGGAGATGCCGCACATGCAATTATCCTATCGGCTAGGCACCGCTTAATCAAGCCAATAAAAAGAGCCGCGTCTCAAGACGCGGCTTACTGCTTCCAGCCATTACCTTCTTGGGGGTCTTCCCAAGGCTCACAGATTCGGCCGAGTTTCCTGTCGCTATCTGTCACCGGAGCCCAACCAGTGCCATCGCAGAACGAGCAGTCGGCATAGCCGATTAGCTCGTCCTCGAGCTGGTCCTTGATGTTCTTGAAGTCGGCGATCGTTAGCTCACCTCGCGCCACTCTTTCTTCGGCTTTGAAAAAAAGCTCCCGCATCCGGACAAGAACCATTTTGGGCGCGTTGACCTGCGACCCCTGGCAGAAGGGGCAGGCCTTCTTTTCGCCTTCCATCCGCCGTCTCCTTAAAACAGCAAAATAACCGTCTATATTATGCCTTAAACTATGAAATTAATCAAGCGATCTTGGACGAAAATAACTTTCTTCGGCTGGCCGCCAATCCACTTTTTAACTTCCGGATGCGCCAGTGCTTGCACGGTTGCCTCCGCCTCGCTGATGCCTTTTTTGACGCTCACCTTGTGGCGTAACTTACCGTTTACCTGTATCAAAAGCTCGAAGGACTCTTCAGTTACCAGCGCGCTGTCCCACTTGGGCCACTTCTCGTAATCCAGAAGCGTTTTGTTGCCAAGCAAGCTCCACAATTCCTGAGCAAGGTGCGGAGCGAATGGGAAAAGCAGCTTGCAATAATCCTTGTAAAACTCGCGGGGTAAAATGTCCGCCTTTTCGGCTTCGTTGAGGAGAATCATGAGCGCGCTGATAGCCGTGTTGAAGCGGAACCCCTTGACGTCCTCGGTGACCTTTTTGATGGTCTTGTGAATCAGCCGTTTCGTCGCCTCATTTTCGCCGAGCTTCTTCCCCTCCCCGAAATTCCAGATCCTGTTCAAAAACCGGTGGAGGCCGACGATGCCCCGCGGGTCCCAGGGTTTGGCATCCTCGAGCGGTCCCATGAACATCTCGTATAGGCGGAGCGAATCGCCGCCGAACTCTTTGATCATTTCATCTGGATTAACCACATTGCCCCGGGATTTGGACATCTTTTGCCCGTCCGGGCCAAGGATCAGCCCCTGGTTCACCAGCTTCATAAACGGCTCTTGCGTGGAAACCGCCCCGAGGTCGTATAAAAACTTGTGCCAAAAACGAGCGTATAAAAGATGTAGGACCGCGTGCTCTACTCCGCCGATGTACAAATCCACCCCGCCTTCGCCTAAGCTTCGGAGGGCAGGCGCCATCCAGTATTTTTCTTTCTTCTTATCAACAAGCGATTTTTTATTTTTCGGGTCGAGATAGCGCAAATAATACCAGCAGGAGCCGGCCCATTGCGGCATAGTGTTGCTCTCACGCTTAGCGGGACCTTCGCACTTCGGACACTCCACGTTGACCCAGGCCGCTATGCCGGCGAGCGGCGACTCCACTCCGCCCGTCGGTTCGTATTTTTTGACTTTCGGCAACTCCACCGGCAGATCTTTTTCCGGCACCGGCTGGTTGCCGCATTTTTCACATTTGATTATCGGGATCGGCTCGCCCCAGTAGCGCTGGCGGGAGAAGATCCAGTCGCGAAGTTTGTAATTGACTGTTCTCTTGCCGCCGACTTTCGCCACCACCTCGTCTTTGGGGATCAGCGGCTCGTCAATTATCGGGAGTTTGAATTTTTCGGCGAATTCGCGGTCCCGCTCGTCGTGCTGGGGCACCGCCATGATCGCTCCCGTGCCGTAATTGACCAGCACGTAGTCGGAAACCCAGACCGGCAATTCTTTGCCGTTGAGCGGGTTGGTGGCACGGATTCCTTTTAATTCCACGCCGGTTTTTTCTTTGTTTTCCTGCCGCTCCCGCTCGCTCTTGTTTTTGGCGGCGGTGATGTATTTTTTGACCTCATCAAGATTGCGGATGCGCGATTCCAGCTTATCAATGAGTGGATGTTCCGGAGCGAACACGAGATAGGTCGCGCCGGCCAGCGTGTCGGCCCGGGTGGTGAAAACATCGATCTCGTCTTCAGTGCAGACCCGGTCGCAGACCAAATGAAACTTGATGAGCGCTCCCTCGGAGCGGCCGATCCAGTTCTTCTGCATTTCTTTGACCCGCTCCGGCCAGTCCAGACCCTCCAGGTCTTTCAACAAACGGTCCGCGTAGGCAGTGATCTTCAAGATCCACTGCTTAAGTTTTTTTCGCTCCACTTTGGTGCCGCAGCGCTCGCAGCAGCCGTCAGCCACTTCTTCGTTGGCAAGCACCGTTTTGTCGTTCGGGCACCAATTAACCGGGATCTCGGCTTCATAGGCAAGGCCTTTTTTAAAAAGCTGGAGGAAGATCCACTGGGTCCATTTATAGTAGCCGGGGTCAGTGGTATTTACTTGCCTCTGCCAGTCGTAACCTAAGCCCAAGCTATTGAGCTGTCGGGTAAAGTTTTTGACGTTGTTTTTAACCACCAAACTCGGGTGGATCTTCTTTTTAATGGCATAATTCTCCGCCGGCAGACCGAAGGCGTCCCATCCCATCGGGTGAAGCACGTTGTGCCCGTTCATCCGCAAAAAGCGGCTGTAAATATCCGAGGCGGTATAGCCCTCGACGTGGCCGACGTGCAGTCCATCGCCGGAAGGATAAGGAAACATGTCCAACACGTAGGCCTTCTTCGGCCCTGAATCGGCCGCATGCCAGATCTTATACTTGTTTTTGGCCCAGATTTTTTGCCACTTGGCTTCTATCTTTTTGAAATCGTACTTGGCCATTTTTTATAGTTTAAGCGATTTTGCCGAATAAAAAAAGCCGACTTTAGTCGGCTTTTAGGAACTTTCCGATCTGCGCAAGGACTTCTGCTTCTCTGTCAAGATCCGCCGGATCTCTCGGGAAAATGCCGGTTCCGCCACTCAATTGGTAGCGACCTTGGCGCTTGAACTGGTTATAGATAGCTTCGCGCAATTCCCTGATGCCGTAGCCATAACCCTGGAAATAAGCGTCATTGACGCTGATCTGGGGCTGGTCATCCCGCTCCCAATCCGTCCAAACCTTGAACCCTTGGTATAGGCACGAGTAGATGTTCAACATCTCGCTGTGCCAGGTCACCTTGTCGACATCGGTGAGCTCGATGAGCTTGCGGACGAATTGTTCCACCAGCGTGGCGCCTTTGGTCATCACTCGCCTCCTCAAAAAACTGGTTGAATTATACTGCGATTCTGAATATTGTCAAAGCGTTGGCGGTTGTTTGTTCGGCTACTTCTTCAAAACTGACGTCTTTTAATTCCGCGAGTTTTTTCGCGGTTTCTACTACATAAGCCGGTTCATTACGGCGGCCGCGATAGGGCTCCGGCGCGACATACGGCGCGTCGGTTTCCAGCAAAATTCTGTCGAGCGGAATAAGTTTTATGGATTCATCATAGTCGCGGGCAAAGGTGATCACGCCGCCGAAGGTGAAATAAAAACCGGCTTCTACCAACTTGGCAGTAGCTTCCGAACCGCCGACATAGAAGTGGGCGACTCGCGGCACTTTGACGCCCACAAACATCGTGAGCAGGTTTTCGTAGGCATCGTTCGTGCCTCTGGTAGGCCGGCAATGGATCATCAGGGGCTTCCCCAGCTCTTCAGCCAATTTCACTTGAGCCGAGAGAACTTCTTTCTGTTTCTCAATTTGCGCCTCCCGGTTGGCACCCAATCGGTAATAATCAAGGCCGCACTCACCGATCGCCACCGCTTTCGGATGCTGGGCGAGCTCCCGCAATTTGGCGATATTAAATTGCTCCTGCTCAGCCGACTCCTGCTCTTTGGTATCGTGATGCCAATGCTCGCCAAGATGATTCGGGTGAAATCCAACTGTCGCCCAGACGTCATCCGGATTTTGCTCGGCCAATCTTATCGCGGCCTCCGAGGTGGAAGCTTGCGTGCCGACGCAAATCATCTTCACGCCAGCATCTTTGGCACGCTTTAAAACCGCTTCGCGATCCGAATCATAGGCAGGAAAATGAATATGGGTATGGGAATCTATGAGCATGGCGCGGACTGTTTCGTCCGAATTAACAATAACTTCTTATTTTTAAAAAAGAAAAGCCCCGCAAAGCATTGCTTTGCGGGGCTTGAGTCCAACGGACCAACGGTCTAGGCCTGCCCGCCTACTGGCGGGACTCGCGAACGACCAGGAACCGATAGAACTCGTTCCAGCCGTCCCCGAACCAAGACAGGTTCAGGTCCCGCTCGTCGGCGAAACTCCAGAGACACGGAACGTACCGATAGCCATCCGGGAGACGCCAGACAGAGCCGAGAGCCACGATGGGGGACTCCCTCTGTTTGTCCGGATACGCGGCTCCAAAGGCGAGGAGTTCCGGTAGGGTGGCGGGTCGCAAACCCTGCTTTTTGAGCTCGGCCAGGACCTGGTCACTGGTCATTACCTTGTTGAAATGAACCAGCTCCAGGTTGAGCTTAACCTTGGCCGGGAGACCGGCCGGGATCTTGGGGATCGGGAAGTGCTTCTCGGTAATGTCCGAGTTGATATAGCCGTCGTACTTGCCGGCGGCGATCATCTCGTCCAGGGGCTGGCCGTAGTCCACGACTACCTTGAAGACGTTGGCCGCGGACCACTTGGCGCCTTTCAGCTTTGCCATCTGACCTCCTTTTTATTTAAGATCTGCTTGCGATTATAATAAATCGCGCCCCAAAAGTCAAGTTTTCTTTATAAGCTCTTCAAACTTCTCAATAATTTTCGGGAGTTTTTTGAATTCTTTTTCATATTCGCCGAGAAGATTGGCGTTCCTAAGAATCGCCGCCGGGTGGTACATCGGGACAAGGAGCCGGCCGTTCATCCCTAAACCGCCTTCGGCGGTCGGGCGACCCGAAGGGTTTAGCCTAAAAACCTTGCCGTGGTCGCGGCTGATTTTAAGATTCGGGTTGAAGTAGTTCATGGAAAACCGCCCGAGGGTGACGATGATTTTGGGGTTGATAATCTCGATTTGCCGCGTGAGATACGGCTTGTAGGCCTCGATCTCCTCCGGCAATGGATCGCGGTTGTTGGGCGGGCGGCGCTTGACGATGTTGGTAATATAAACGCCCTCGCGCTTCCAGACGAGCCCGCAGATTGCTGTTACGATTGTCGAGGTTGTACCAGTTGACGTAAAGCTTGTCGTAATTCGGATTCCAGTTCACGTTCGGCACCCTGACATAGCCATCGGCATTGGTGTAACGCGAGCCGCTTATTGCCCAACTCCATCCCATACACCGAAAATCTTGTACAAGATTTTCTGAGTTAACCAGCAATATAGCTGGATTTATTTTTGTGGCAGCTTGTTGTCACCCACACCAGAATTGAGCAAGCAGTTTCTTTTTTGGCAAACCGTTATCCGTAATTTGGATCGGTTT
>Ga0247727_10006522_pt1 | contig 22897 bp, 15 predicted proteins | sample WisWelCaveWW1625_FD_202498 | JGI IMG/M metagenome (GOLD analysis project Ga0247727, IMG submission 202498) | Biofilm microbial communities from Wishing Well Cave, Virginia, United States - WW16-25 | ecosystem: Environmental > Aquatic > Deep subsurface > Groundwater > Cave microbial mat | place...
ACCAGCGAGCCCTCGAGCTCGCGGATATTGCTCTTCATCGTCGTGGCGAGAAACTGGATGACGTCTTCCGGCAACGTGACGCCCTCGTCCTCGGATTTTTTCCGCAAGATGGCAATGCGTGTTTCAACGTCCGGCGGCTGGAGATCTGCGATCAGTCCCCATTCAAACCGTGACCGCAGCCGTTCCTCGATATCGGGCATGTCTTTGGGAAAGCGGTCGCTCGAAAGGACGAGCTGCTTGTGCGCTTCATAGAGAGCATTGAACGTGTGGAAAAATTCCTCCTGCGTGCGCTCCTTGCCCGCCAAGAATTGAATGTCGTCGATCATCAACATGTCGATATGACGATACCGCTTCCGCAGATCCATCATTTTGTCGTATCGAATCGAGTTGATGACCTCGTTCGTAAACTGCTCGGTCGTCAAATAGACAATCCGGAGATCGGTCCGCTCTGCCACATAATTTCCTATGGCATTCAAGAGGTGCGTCTTCCCCAGCCCAGTCTCTCCGTATATAAAGAGTGGGTTATAGGCTTTCGCCGGCTGTTCGGCGACCGCCATACAGGCGGCATGGGAAAACTGATTTCCCGCTCCCACTACGAAATTCTTGAATGTATACTTTGGGTTGAGCTGTATTCCCCGTTTCGCCCGTGCTCCGATGTTTTGGCGACTGGTGGCAGCGGTACTCCCACTATTCTCAAGCTGCCTCGTCACCTGTTTATGAAAGATGACGAACGTGATTGCGGTCTCTTCCCCACCTCTGGCAGCAGAGACGGCTTCAGCCAGGAGGGGCCCGTAGTGTTGGCTTAACCAGTCTCCAAAGAACCTATTCGGGACGCCTAGTTGGGCCGTGGAGTTCTCAATCCGCTCGATGTGAACCGGTGTAAACCACGTATCATAAACCTGTTTTGGCACTTTCCCTTGGATATAAGCCAAGGTATCCTGCCATACGCTTAAAGTAGTCATAATCCCTGTATCATTCTTAATACACAGACTTATTCACACCTGTTGATAATCTGGTTCTTCTTGCGGTCTTCCTCTTTTAGGCTCGATCATTATCAGACCTTAAATGGGTCACGGCAATAGCCTTTACATGACTGACCACAGATTATGGACTCTGCATGCAGGGGTTACTCAGAGTCAACTCCCAACTCTCTCCACAAAGACAGCGGTAGAGGAAACGAGAAAATTCAACTCCTTAATCTCCATCCACAATATCCACGGAGCCTACTCCTATTCCTACTCCTACGACGACTTATCTCTAGTACATAAGATTTCAGAAAGAGCGCTGATAATACACCTATACAACGATGATGTGTTCGGATGAGAAAATTTTTTTGAGAAGGTCGTCATATGTCATCATCGGATGTGAAGGTCCAACAACCAGTCCCTCAGTAACCACCACGATCCCCTTCACAGAAGAAGGGAGTATTGATGATACTTGGTCCATGAAGACGATATCTATATCTGCATCACTAACTCGGAAGAGCGATGAAGAGATACGATCCGGATGTTGACGAAGAAGATAAAGTGTCGAACTCATAAGAATATTGATATATCTCTTAAAAAATGAGACTTCTGTCAGCCGACTGAACCACGTGTCTAATTTCATCTACTGTTCGAGTTGTCACGGAAAAATCATCCGACCAAGCGTCCATTGCCGTCTCTGGCTCGACGATAAATGGGACTGATAAGTGTTTAAAGGAAGGCAGATATTTTTCAAGAATATCGACATCGACTATATCTTCCGAATGCTCCCTTAGAAGAAAGGGAGCGCGTCCTAGGAGGACGACGGTCGTCTCATGGTCACCGGCACAAAGCCCCAGCGCAATACGAAGCGCTTCAACGGGGCGAGCCGTCACGAAAGGATCTTCTGAAATCACCACAGCGATACGTTTCGACATAGAAAAGTAAACATAGTGACAACAACTTTTTATGTAAACGCGAGAAAGCGATCGCAACTATCAATGATTCCTGACAGGACAACCAGCCCAGACAAAGAAGCCCTCGAATCGATAGTGGTCGTGAGAACACCATGTTGTTGACAACCATAGGCACAGACAGACATCTTCACCCCGGCATCGATCAAACCAAGATAGCGTTGATCCACAGCCGTCTTTACACCTTCATCGATGAGATAGAGATAGACGTCGACGCCTCTGCGCAAAGCAGCCTGAGCCAGCTGGACAACAGTCTCAACACTGGGATGAGAAGGGGGTGTGGATAACATGAGACCTAATTTGAGAGCCGCCATAGAAATAAACCAAACACGTCAATACAATCAATTGTTTATGAAGTATATTGTGTGCGAGACTACGAGGTTTTTTTCATAAAGTCAATATCAAAAAATTGGTCTTTTTATGAGGGAGAGGAACGAGTTTTAAGGAGAGAGGAGAGACTGGCCAGAGGGAGTTCCTCTTGAGCCTTCGACTCAAGGTTGCGGAGAATCACCGAGCCACGAGCAGCCTCATCATCACCTAAAAGAATGGCGTAACGGCACTTCGAACGATCAGCCTGGCGAAGGTGAGCCTTGAGCGTGGTGGCACGATAGTCACATTGGGCCGAAAGTCCGACTCTGCGGAGCCCGTCGAGAAGCACAAGCCCACGCTTTATCCCTTCCTCTCCGAAAGCCGCGACATAATAGAGACACTCGTTTACAGAGGACGATGATGCCTCCGGGAGCATCAACGAGATACGCTCAAGCCCGACCGCGAATCCTACAGCCGGAACAGATGGACCACCAAGCATTTCTACCAAGCCATCATAGCGGCCACCAGCTCCAACCGCGTTCTGAGCTCCCAAATGACTCGACGTAATTTCAAAACTCGTCAAACAATAGTAGTCGAGCCCTCGGACTAACCGAGGGTTGAGTCGATACGGGATCCCAATGGCAACAAGACCTGCGAGAACCTGATCAAAATGTGTACGGGCTTCAGGAGAGAGATGGTCCGTCAGCCTGGGCGCTGATTCGGTCGCAGCTCGACAGTCCGGCACCTTACAATCCAGCACCCGCAAGGGATTCGTTTCCATGCGGCGCCGACAGTTTGCGCAGAGGCGGGATTTCTGCTGTGAAAGGAACGAAAGCAAGATAGGCTTGTAAGCAGCGCGGTCACTGGAGCTTCCCAGGCTATTGATCTCAAGTGTCAGATCAGGCAGCACCAGATCCGATAGCAGGCGCCACAGCAGTGCAATGACCTCGATGTCTGCACGAGGGTCCACCGTGCCAAAGAATTCGACACCGAATTGATGGAACTGCCGCAGGCGTCCTGCCTGTGGCCGCTCGTGGCGGAACATCGGACCGATGTAGAAATACTTCTGTGGGAGCGGATCGGCCGCCCGATTATGCTCGATGAAGGCGCGGGCCGTGCCAGCCGTGCCTTCCGGTCGTAAGGTCAGCGAGGTCCCATCTCGGTCGGGGAAAGTATACATCTCCTTCTCGACGATATCCGTCGCCGAGCCGATACTCCGAGCAAAGAGCGCGGTGAGTTCGAAGATGGGGATACGGATCTCCTGATACCCATAACTGAGCGCCCAGCGCCTCGCTGCATCCTCAATGAAACGCCACCGAGGCGTCTCCTCCGGAAGGATATCCTTGACGCCCTTGATGCCCTTGATCGTGTCCATATTCAGCGACCATCGTGAAAGATGCGGGACTATAGCGATGGGTGGCAGGCAAGTCAACGCGCACAGAAGTGGCAATCGTCAGTGGTCAAGAGGCAATGAATTAGGTTCTTGCGCAGGCATTCCCGCGGGCGTATAGTTCGCGGCCTACCTGCCGCTTTGGGAGGCCTCATGAGTGTAGATCAACCGACCCGCCGCGTCATCGCGCTCGCACCGATGCCGCCCGAGAAGTCGGCCTACGCCCTGGCCCGTTACAGCCGCTCGCCCGACTCTATCGAGAACAGCCTCCGCTGGGTGCATGGTCATTCGGCTGAAAAATTCTGGGATCAGTTCTACTTCGACTACGGCCATGCGTCGATCGCCGATCTGGGCCATGTCATCATCTGTTTCGAGGACATCTCCGAACTCGCCGCGATTCGACTCGAAGATGAACCTTTGTGGGATGGCCAGGCGAAATCGAGCCGGTATCAGAACTTTGCCTCCGGCGGGTGGTTCGTGCCGGATTCCATTCGAGGGTCGGAGACGGAAGGCACCTACCACGGTATTCTCCGCAGTCTCGCCGAGATCTACCGGCTCTTACACCAACCCTTGACCCAATTTCTTTCGGAGCGTGAGCCGCGCCCCGAGTCGATGAAACCGGCCGATTACCAACGGACGATTGCCGCTCGCGCGTTCGACGTGACACGGTATCTCCTACCTCTCGGGGCCAGGACGAACGTCGGGCAAGTCGTCAGTATCAGGACGTTGGAGAAGCAAATCACCAGACTGTTGTCATCACAACTACCAGAATTGCGCGCGATCGGAGACGAACTCAAGGATGCCTGCCAACGGTCACCGGTGAACCTCTGGGGCGAACTCTGTGGGCAGCCTGCCGGAGCATATGAACCCCTCGCGCCGACGCTCGCTCGCCATGCCAAGTCGAATGATTATCAAGCTTCGGTCTACCAGGACCTCGCCAAATACGCGAAGGACGCACTCCGGGGAACCGGATTAGATCAACCGGAGTCCTGGGGTGCAGCGGAGCCGGTAGACCTCATAGACTCCCACGATCCATTGGACGAAATCGTCACTACCCTGCTTTACCGTGTTTCGCATGCGCCCTATGGGAGTCTCCTCGGGGTCGTCCGCACCTGGACGGAAAAACAGAAGCAAGAGGCCGTCGACGTGGCGATGAGCGCACGAGGACCCTACGATGAACTCATCAAAGAGTTTCGCAGCGGTTACGCCTTCACATTCGACGTGCTGATGGACATCGGAGGCTGGCGCGACATGCATCGGCACCGGCGTTGTCAGCAGATTCAGCAGAACTTTACGACGGTGCACGGGTATGAAGTTCCACCGCCGCTCGTGCAGGCGGGACTGGATCAGGAGTATCGACAGGCGATGGACGCGGTCCGTTCGGACATCGAACAGCTCAAGAAAACGAGCGCGGAGGGATCGCTCTACGCGACGCCGTTCGGATTCAAGGTGCGTTGCCTCTTCAAAATGGACTATGCCGAAGCCGAGTACATCGCGAAACTTCGCTCCGGAGTGAAAGGTCACTGGTCGTACCGGACTGTGGCCTGGCTGATGAAACAAAAACTTGCGGCGCGCTATCCTTTACTCGGTGATCGCATTCAGGCCACTTCGCCGGACGTGGAGGACACCCTCACCAGATAGCTATTACGACCGACCCCGATGGCAGACTACCAAGCACAATGTGAAACGATGCTGTCGGAGGGCCAATGGGATCAGGCGCAGCATGCCGCACTGGCCTGGGCCAGACATCACGCCGCCGGCACAGACCGAGATCCTCGACCCCATTTCGCCCTGAACGTGATCCACCTGCTCCGCGGAGAGTTCGCCGAAGCCTGGAATACTCACCCGAAATGTCTACAAGAACCAGAAGACATTGCCCAGGTCAAAGAGTGGATCGAAGGATTCGTTGCGCGACAGTCGGAGCAGGCCTATGCACATCTTGTGATGGGGTTGTTCCTGGCCCAATCAGGCCAATCCGAACAGTCGGTCGCGTCCTACAAGGAATCGGCCAAGCTCGCTCCACAGTCCGCCTACCCTCATTATTTTCTCGCACAGATTCATGAGCGGGCCAACCACCTCGAAATGGCCATCAAGGAATACCGTGAAGCTGTGCGACTCGATCCTTCCTATGCGCCGGCGCGGACCAACCTGGGCGTGGCCTATCAAGAACAGGGCCGGTTGGAGATGGCGATTCCGCAATATCGGGAAGTGATCAAGCTGACGCCGAACGATGCGACTGCCCATGCGAACCTCGCCTGCGCCCTTGCGGAACAGGGCAAGATGGAGCCAGCGCTGCAGGCCTACAAGGAAGCATTACGCCTGAACCCCAAGGACGCAGAAGTGCATTTCGCGCTGGGAGGTCTTTACGAAACGAGGGAACGCCTGGACCTGGCACAGAAGGAGTATGACGCGGCCCTCATCGCCGATCCAAACTTCGGTCCGGCGCATTCCGCGATCGGCTGGTTGGCGCTGGGCAAGCAGCACATGCAGGACGCCTACGAAGCCTTCAATCGAGCCCTCAAGTCCAACGAACAAGACCCTCGGGCCTACCACGGCATCGCCGAATACTATTCCCAAAAGGGGAAGCGAGAGAGCGCCCTGGACAATTTTGCAAAGGCGCTCAAGTACTACAAAGATCCTGAAAAGAAAAATGCGATACTGAATCAGCTTTTTCAAGAAGGCCAGATGGCAGATTGAGGGCCCGAGCCCCCTTCTTCCTTTCCCAGGTGGGGTACGGTGAGGATTTATCGAGACGAGAACGAAGCTGGGTGTCTATTTCGGAGACTTTAGAGGCTGCTGAAAATTTCCGCCAGCCAGGCCGCAGGAAGCGGGACGACTGAGGCGTACCCTTGCGGTACGTCGCAGGGAGGCACGCGATTGAGAACGAAGCTTGGGAAAGGGCGCGTCTTGGCGCGCCAGGGCTGGGCGGGTGATAATGACGGAATTTTCAGCAGCCGACTAGAGGTCGCGGATGGCGCCCTGGAGGACCGTAATCTGTGTCACCGGATCGCCGGAGGATTTCAGTACTGTGCGGATCTGCTCTTTGAGGTAGGAGGAGTACCCGACACGATCGATCAAGAGGTCGAGAAACCGTTCGACGGGGAGCAGACTCTGGGCCTTGAGTTCTTCCACGATTTCATCGGTGACGGGCACGTAGCTGCTTCCCATGTGGAACACCACATTGTAGTGACGGTTTTTCCCGATGCGCTCGAACCTTAGACCCTTCACCGACTCCTCCTCGGCAGGATGTTGAAAAAACCGCCAGCTTCGTTCTCACATCGCTCTCGACACCCGTGAAGCGTATCTCGCAGGACGATGGACGATTGATCCATTGCACCATTGAATCAATGGTCCGATGAATCGATTCATGCACCGGCTGATGCTTCACGAACGACGAACGAAAAGGACGGCCTTTTGGAACAGCCTGCAAGCCCTGTAAGAGGGCCTCATTCTAGACAAGCAGACCCTGGAAGACAAGACCGGATCTGTGTGGGAGACGACGGCCGACAGGGCCAGCATCTCGTCATGGATTGGGCCAGTGGAACTGTTGGTCAGGCGCCGCCCGCCTTCTTAGGGGTCTTACCGAAATATTCCTCGCGGCTGACAGCCACGTCGGTGACTAGCATCATGCCGGAGTGGCGTTCGAAGAGCGGCCGAAGCCCCGCCAGGATGGGCTCCACTTTTTCTTCCGGGACGATCGTCATGATCATCTCGAGACTTTCCTGCTCGCTGAACATGAAGTGTGCTTCACGCGCGCCGTGATGGCCTTTCCCCGACACATTGCCGATGATCGTATAGCCGGTCGCTTTAACCTGATCCAGCAACTCTGTCACAAACGCCCGGTGTTCCCCCGCCACGATCACACGTATTTCCTTCATCGGATGCAAGGTCAACGCACCCACAATTGAACTCCTTTCTCGGTGAGTTGTCTCATTATGGCCCCGCTATCCGCGGCCAATTTCATCGCCCATTCTAACCCATTCGCCCGTCGGTCGATAGCGATAGAAGATACCTTCATCCGGTTCCAGTGCGACCAGGTGGACCCATCCGTTATGATAGTAATGTTCCAACATCTCATGGCGCGTAATCAGCTTCTCGATCCGTTCTCGCGGCGCTTCGATGACGGTCAGTAACCGCATCGGCTCATGATACGGCACGTCGCCGTTCATCACCGTTTGTCGGGCAAGTCCGAGCCGGAGATCGCTCCAGGGTCCTGACATGATGCCGATGCGCCCCACGACGTTGTGATAGATCTTACTCCCGCCGCCATACACGTCGTTGTCCACCGTTGAAAAATAATGTTCCATATTGATCCATTGTGCCACCACTTGAGGGCCGGTCAACAGGACTTCGAGCAACCGATTGCTCGGGTCTTCGCGGTAGTCGTACGAATGCAGGAAGACGCGCCCGTCCAGATTGAGCGCTTTGGTGAGATTCCGTGGGCCGATGACAAACGCCGTATTGCCCGACAGGCCCCACTCCGGTCTCACCTGGCTCCAGTCCACGCTCCGCTGGCGCACATGCGCCGCCGCCTTGTGCGCCGGCAGAGTCGTCGTGACATCGGGGAGGCGGGTGCATCGCTCTTGACTTGTCAGTCTGGTCGTGTTTTTCAGGTCTTCGCGCAACCGCGCAATATCCGCGCGATGGGTCGACGGCGCATCTTCGAGGTCGAACAGGTGCACATCATCGGTTGTGGTATCGACCTGGCCGGCGAGAAAGTGGGTGTCGGAAGGAATGTCGAGGCCATTCTTCGCCAGCCGTTCCCGCACTTTCTGATTGTTGGCCATCATGGCGAGAACGCGGGCGTTAGCTTTGCCTTCATTGCCTCCGCAAGCCCCGCAGTCCAACGCGGATTCGAACGGATTATTCTCAGAGGTACTCCCGTGGGCGCAAAATAGGACAAGCCGGGCAAGATGTTTTGTCAATCCCATCATGCGCAAAGCTGTCCCTACAGTAAGCACCTGCTCTTCAAGAGTGAAACCGGTCCGCGTGATCCGTTCCTTCTGTCTGGAAGCCGAGCGCTGATTGATCTCGTAGCGCTGCCGCAAAGCAGCTACGAATGCGCTCAGGGCTTCAGACGAGAGCCTTGCGTTTGTCGCTGACGTGGTCAAAGGAGGTTCCGGGTCACCTTCTCCGCTCAATGCCCGCTGCCGCAAGGCCTCGACCAGCTCTGGCGTGATCTGAGAGCGGCGCATGCCGGTTCGCTCTTGCAATGCCTGCCGTACGGTAGCCTGTTGCGCTGTCGCCAGCATTTCTGCAGTTTCGGCCGGTGCCAGTTTATTGACGGTAAGAGTCGTGGCGATCGACGGGAGGAATATTCTGCCCAACCAGGCGGTCCAGCGACGGTACAACAGGGGCAGTAAGGTTTTCCCGAAGATCGGAAGACCGTAAAACCATCCCAACGACTCCACCATGACATAGGGCGTGACGACATTTTCTTTCAAGTCGTGCAGAAGCGTATGGCCCGCATGAACCATCTTGGTTCGGGACTCGTGTTTCGACACGACGTGATCCAGATAGCTGCGGGGGATCTCGTGCACCTCGTTCTTTGCGCGCATGATGACCGGGAATTGTTCGGTGTCATGCTCCTTGCCCCAGGCCCGATAACGGATAAATGCGGCGAAGAAGCCGGCAAACCCGTAGGTCTCGTTTGCGCCGGTGTATTCCAGGTGACGGCGGAACGGTTCGGAGCGCACATCGATGCAGAAGACCGATTGGGAGTGAGGGCGCAGGTATGCTTGATTCTCGGGTGGAGCCGGTGCGGCTGACGTGGTCCTCGCCCGAATCAGCGTTCCGAGCAGTCGATCCTGATACCCTGCCTCGAAGGCCTTGAGCCAGACTGGGCCATGGTCCGATTCAGGGAAGGCTTTCATCCAATCCACGAGCTGCTTGAGATCGACCGGCGAACTGTCCAGCAAAGCAGCCGGATCGATGTGCAGCGCCAGGGCGAGCGAACACAACCGCTTGGCCGAGCCGTGCCGAGCGACTCGTTCCTGGCGCGGAACGACATCCGTCCTGTAGCGATCGATTAACCCTTGCCAGCCGTTTCTCTTTTGATGATGCAAGAGGTCGACTTCCTCTGCATACGCAGCCGGTAGACGCCCAGCGACCCGTTCCCTTCTCAGAAAGTACTCGCTTGAATGGCTCCGCATATAGTCCGTGACTGCCTGGTACTGTCCGTCAATGCCCAGCTCCTCCTGGCAGGCCTTCTGAACCAACTCGCGCGCATACCAGAGACGGATCGCGAGGTATTTCACCAGACCAACCGGATAGGCCTGTTGCCACGCGTATTCTCGCTCTTCCGCGCGCCACTTGATGAATCCAGCCCAACCCGGCAGCGCCGTCAGTTGGAGAGCCAGGTAGTCCTGCCGAAGTTCTGTAGGAATAGCAAGGGCATCAAGGCTCTCCAACAAAGCATCTTCCGGGTGATCGGGCAGCCGCGAGATTTTCCTTCGGCTGTCTGCAATCCCGCAGAGCGACCATTCATGTGCCGCGAGGGATTTCCAGGCTCCGTACAATCCTTTTTCTCGGCCCGGCATAGGCCAGGTGGCATGGCCTTCGTCTAGGAAGGCCTCGCACCACTTGATCAGCTCGCTGTTGATCTGGCCGACGATCTGCGTGTCGAGCGTCTGATCGCACCAGTGCGAAAGCGTGATCCAACGGCCGAGCGCGGACTGGTCCCCTTCCGCAATAGCCTGAATCTTCTCACGCAGATCTGGAGAGGTAAGGACGGAAACGAGGCGGCCGGCGAGCGAATCGACCAGCTGCTGATGAGGATCATGATTCCACTGAGCATCGAGCGGTTCTTCGATCGGTGTACAGAGCCCTTCGGCCAGGCACGCACGGAGGACCTCGCCGTGAGAGACCGTGCGAGATCCGATGGTCACGTGCTTGTCATGCACCAACGGCGTGAGGGCGGCATCGAGATGCCCGAGCTGAATCCTGCCGGAGCGGAGGTAGCCGCGATAGAGGTGGCTGGGAAGATAGCCGTTTCCCCCTAAGAATTGTTGGCCGCGCCTGACGGCTTCTTCAAAGGGAAGATACTCGAGGCTATGGAGCGGATTGTGATGCACGAAGGTCCGCATCGGCCAGTACTGGGCAATGACCTCGCCTGCGAGGCGGACCACGCCTCGGAGTTCCATGCGTCTGGTTTCGATGTCGATCGAGTGGTCTATCGGTTCCATATGACGGATTCCATGACGACTCCGGCGCGCGGCGGCTGAGTCTGAATTCCGAACAGGCTGACCGGCGCGATGCCCAGCGCGATGACGATCAGAACAACCATCAGCAGAGAGGTGAGTTCTGCCGGGCGAAGCGTTTCATAGCGGAGATCCGATCGCTGCCGGCCAAAGAGCAACCGTTGCACCATATCGAGGATGTACCAGGACGCAGCCAGCCAGGCGACCACAATAACAAGCAGGGCGGCAGACGATGTGATCGACGAGGTGAGGAGAAGACCCATGAATCCGGCGAAGACCCCGAACGGGGGCAGGCCCATGGCCGCCAGTGCCAAGAGCGACAACAGGACGGCGAATTCCGGCATCGGCGAGGCAAGCCCGCTGATGGCTCGAGGGTCTACGTCGTTCCCATACCGCGTACGAACGACCTGCCAGGCAAGCAGGAGTCCACTCGTTGCAAGCGCCACGGAGCCCAGAAAGACAGCCGCCTGAGGGGTGACGGCACGCGAAGCGGCCACAAACCACCAGAGGATGGAGAAGAACGAGAGGCTGCCGTAGGCGAGGAGCAATCGTACGCGCGATTGCGCCAGCGCTTTGACCGAACCGTACGGGGCGCTCACCAATGCCAAGATTGTCATCGTAGAAACCGCGACATCAGGCACCGTCGGCAATACCGCAGCGAGGCCGTGGAGTCCGATGGCGGGGAGCAGCAGCACGATGAAGGACGGCAGACTGCCGGGCAATCGTGTGAGCGCGGTCACGAAGCCGTCATGGAACGGCAGGAGCGGCATCAAGATGGCGCAGGCCGCCAACGATGCAACGGAAGAAACGGGAGGGTCGGTAATCACCGCGAGCCCGGCACAGAGTGTACCAAGACCAAAGGTGCCGATACCCAACCACGAGGTGGGCCAAAATGGATCATGATGCCAGTTGAGGAGGAACGTGATGAGACCAAGGAGCACAACCAGAGCGAGCTGGCCCACGACGTGCTGGCTCGTGAGGAAGCCCAATCCCAATCCAAGGAACAGCAGGGTCATGACCCAGGCGAGCCGATAATCCCGATGCACAGGCTGTCCCAACAGAGAGATACAAGCGGCCAGTGGGAGGAGATAAAGGAAGAGCGGCCCTTCAGTCGGTACCGTCAGACGTCCGGACGTTCCGATCACAGACAGCAGACTCAGCACGGTCACAATAATCGACCAGATCCTCAGCTTCTCCGGCTGAGACCAGACCACGAGGCCCAGCATCGCTCCGATAATGGGAACCGCGGACAAGAGCCACGGAATGGTCACTACGTCAGTCATTTCGACCACCCCGTGTCACGCTTATCGATTCTATGGACGACACGCATGACCACTCGACCCAGCGCTTGATAGCACTCATCCGCATAGAGCCGGTTCATGAACAGGACGTACAAGCGGAGACGAAAGCCTTCTACCCAGTCCGGCACCCACATCGTTCGTCCACGGGCTTGGGCATAGATATAGAACCACCCCAGAATGATCACCAGGGCCGTTCCGACGATGAGACCATCAAAGAGCCAATTGGGGAACGCCGCCGCCTGGAAGTAGGACGCCACCTCTTCCGGATTCGGATAGAGGAATGCGGTGAAGGACTCGACGGCGAACAAATAGATGAACACGACGAAAAGCAGGATCAGCAGCATCGCCGCTGATACCTTCCATGATGCGACTGCGCGCAGGCGGATGAGCGTCAAGATGGCTTGGGAGGACGTGACCCAGATGAAGAACAGGAAGATGACGGTTCCTTGGGAATCCCGCAACGGGATGTGCAGCACACCATGGGACACCAGGAGGATGACAAGCGGAATGAGGAGTGTCGTGAGAAATCCGGTCGCCCAGGTGAGGCGTGAGAACTCCTGTTCTTCAGCACGAGGGTCTGCATGTGGGAATGCCGGTTCCTGGCGGGCCTTGTGGATAACGTTCCCGCAACTCAAGAACACCGTCGCTTTGAAAAGTCCGTGTGCGATGAGATGGAAGACGGCCAGCGAGAAAGCGCCCAATCCACATTCCATAATCATGTAACCCATTTGGCCGATCGTCGAGAAGCCGAGCGTCTTCTTGATGTCGTTCTGCACCAGCATCATGGTGGCGCCGAGGACCGCGGTGACCATGCCGACCACGAACGCCACATGCAGCGTGGTCGAGCTCTGACCATAGAGCGGGGCCAAGCGGTTGATCAGGAAGCCACCAGCATTGATGATCCCGGCGTGGAGCAACGCATGCACCGGCGTCGGGGCATAGAGCGAACGGGGCAGCCAGATATGGATCGGAAACTGAGCCGATTTGCTCATAGCGCCAATGAACAGGAGCAGCGTGACCGCCGTCGCGCCGCCGATCTCGATGCCTGGTAGGGGCGTGAGCGTGACGGGCGATTCGGCGGCCTTGGCGAAGAGCGCTTGGAACTCCAACGTGCCGTAAAGCTGATAGGCGAGAACGATGCCGGACAGAAATGCCACGTCGCCGACCCGCAAGAGGGTAAAGGTTCTGAACGCCCCCTCAAGCGTCGCCGCATGGGCATGATTGTGGGCAAGAAGATAGAGCATGTAGCTCAGGACTTGCCAGAACAGGAACAGCATCATGAGGTTGGCACTGGATACCATACAGAGCAACACAGAGGTCGTGAATCCGATGAGCGCCAGATACCGGCGATCGTGGAGATCCTGATACATATATCCGATGGAATAGGTGTAGATGATGGTGCCGACACCGGAGATCAATACCATCATGACGGCGCTCAGGCGGTCGATATAGAAACCCATGGGGAAGGCCAGCGTTGCGAGAGAAGCAGGGTCGTAGAAACGAATGGTGATGGGCCCCTGTGTCGCCACAAGCCACAGAGTCGCAATGGCGCCGAGAAAGGCCGCTCCGATGGGATAGGCTGCGATTTTGGCGCGCTGATGCCGCGAGCCCTCGTCGCCCACCAGCACAATGAGCGCCGCGAGGAGCGGGAGCAGAGGAACTAGGATGACAGCAGACACCGGAACCTCTTGACGTTCACTCCATGACCTCAGAAAACAAAAAAGCCAACCGGTTCCCTGGATTACTGTCCAGAATAAACCCGGTTGGCTCGTACTGTAGCAGGCCCATCACGGAGCCAGGTACCCTACCGCCTATGTGATATCGAACTCGACCATTCCGCCTGTCCCCTGAGAGACAGGGAGCACAATCGAACGAGTGCGCACAGGTTCACTTATCTCCTATCCTCCCTCGAAGAGTCAAGACAGAAGGCAATTTAGTTCAGCCGAACTGGGTCTTTGGGCCCAGGGAGACCCCTTCAGACTCGCCCATCAGCGACTTTGTCCTTGTGGCGCTTCGTGGGCCGCCTCTATAATTGGCACCGTTGCCGGTGGAAGGAGCTGCGAGATGAACAGTGGACGAACCAAAAGTGAAATCGAAGGAGCGATTCGGATCGCGATCATCAAATTCGAGCAGGAGTTCATGGGGCGTGGCCCGGATGACGTCAAAGCGTTCGTCGTGCGGGACCTCGTCGTGGTCCGGCTCAAGGGGGTGCTCACGCCGGCCGAACGTCAGCTGGCCAAAACGGTGGAAGGTGTCGACATGGTGAAGCGATTGCGACAGAACTTGATTGCGCAGGGTCGCGACAAACTCTGTGAGCAAGTGAGCGAAATAACCGGCGCCAAAACCATCGCGCTCTTTACGGACATTGACGTGCAGCTCAGCGAACGGGTTTTTGTGTTCACGGTCGATCGCGACATTCAAAACGAAAGTCGATAGGACGGGTCCGCACGGTGGAAAAACTTGTCAAAGGCTTCCTCAAATTTCGGACCGAGGTGTTCGGCAAGAAGGTGGTCATACCGATTGCGGTGTCATGAGAGCCCTCTTACATCCAGAGGACGTTCAAGACTTGCCGGCCGTCAAGGAGTGGGTTGGGCAGGCCGAAACCACACGCCGCTTGATGCATGAGCACTATACCAATCTCAAGGGCAGCGACCGGCTGATTAAGACGACGCAAGAAAACGTACGATCCCAGCTCGACCATCTTCGTACACACCCTCAGTCGCCCTTCTTCTGCGTAAGAAGAAAGTGGATCTTCATGGGTGGGTCTATTCCATCTCGACTGGCGATGTCTGGGTCTATGATTTCGACTCCGAGCAATTCACCTCTCTGCTGGATGACTCCTCTCCTCGCTTGAAAGTGGCGCGCTAGTCCTGGCATGCTCCTTCAATGACCAGGGCTCAATTGGAAACTCTTTCCTTTGACAACACCTATGCCCGCCTGCCCGAGGCGTTCTATTCGAAGTTGAACCCGACGCCGTTTTCCGAGCCTCCCCATCTCGTAAGCTTCAATCCCGCGGCGGCCGGACTGATCGACCTTGATCCTGGGCAAGCGAAGCGACCGGAATTTGCCGCTGTGTTCGGCGGGGGCATGCTCGTGCCAGGCATGGAACCGCTGGCGATGCTCTACTCTGGGCATCAGTTTGGGGTCTATGTCCCACAGCTGGGAGACGGGCGCGCAATTCTCCTTGGAGAAGTACGGAACGAACGGGGCGAGAAGTGGGATCTGCATCTGAAAGGGGCGGGGCTTACGCCGTTCTCGCGAGAGGGAGATGGCCGTGCGGTTCTGCGTTCGACCATCCGGGAGTATCTCTGCAGCGAAGCCATGCATGGGCTTGGCATTCCGACGACTCGGGCGCTTTGTCTCGTCGGGAGCGATCACCAGGTCTACCGCGAGCAGGTCGAAACCGGCGCGATGCTCGTACGGATGGCGCCGTCCCATGTGCGCTTCGGCACTTTTGAGATCTTCTATTACCGTAAACAGCATGAGCAGCTCAAAATCCTCGCCGACTATGTCATCGAGAACCACTTTCCCCATCTGGTGGATGCGAACAAGTACGCGCGATTCTTCTCCGAGGTCGTCGAGCGCACGGCGAGGCTGATCGCTCAATGGCAGGCCGTCGGATGGGCCCACGGGGTAATGAACACGGACAATATGTCTATCCATGGCATCACCCTCGACTACGGTCCGTTCGGGTTCATGGACGACTACGATCCCGGTTTCATCTGCAACCACTCCGACCACAACGGCCGCTATGCCTTTAATCAACAGCCCTATATCGGTCTCTGGAATCTCAGCTGTCTGGCGCAGGCGTTGCTCCCGTTGGCCGAGAAGGAAGATTTGAAGGCCGCACTTGACCGCTATACCCCTCTCTGTGAAGGACAGTATATGGAGTTGATGAGGGCCAAATGTGGACTCATCGAGACGAAGGAAGAGGATGCCTCGTTGATCCAAGACCTCTTGGCACTCATGCACCTGCACCATGTCGATTACACGATCTTCTTCCGTGCATTGGGCTTGTTTCGGACCTGGTCCGCATCGCTGAATGAGCCGCTCCGCGATTTCTTCCTGGATCGTGAAGCCTTCGACAAGTGGGCTCATCGGTACGAGGACCGGCTGCGCGAAGAAGGAAGTCGAGACGACGACCGACTGGTACGCATGAGTCGCGTCAATCCCAAGTACGTGCTCCGCAACTATCTGGTGCAGACAGCCATCGAAAAGGCTCAGCAGAAGGACTTCTCTGAGATCGATCGGTTGCTCACCTTGCTGCAAAATCCCTACAGTGACCAGCCAGGTATGGACGCCTACGCAGCCCCGCCTCCCAACTGGGGCAAGCACTTAGCGGTCAGTTGCTCGTCGTAAGCCATCCCGCCCGCCCGGCATTCTTTATGCTCCCCTGAGAAGCAGCGTTCCACTGAGGGGTTGCTCGGCTCATTGTTACGGTGGGTTCACAGAGTGACCTCCCGTTTCACCGAGCAGGTATATGACCATCGCGGCACACAGCATCATTGTCCGGTCCCTGGCCCTTGCGGGGCTGGCGCTCATTCTCAGCGCCTGCACGGAGAGTGGGGGTGGGGCAAATCCGATCGCCGCGACGAATTCGGTCACAGTCAGCGGGACGGTGGGCGGAACGCGCATTGTGGTGATGAACGACAACGACCAAATCGTTGTCGAGGACGACACGGCCGGTCGGCCCCAGAGTGCACCAGGCCGTTTCCCATTTACCCTGGCGAGTTTGCCGGTCGGATCGAATCTTCGTCTGTTTTTCATCAGCAACGGCAGTCTGTTTCCTTTCTACCTCGGCGGGACGAACGTATTCACCTTCAACAGCGCGGGACCAATCAACCTAGGTTTCGTCACGATGAATGCGGGGACAGGCCGCTCGACGCCCGAGTTTCCCCCGGTGAACGTAACCCCCCAACCCGAGAACCCTAATACCCCGCCTGGTCTAATTCCGGGTATTGCGCCGACGATCGCGATTACGAGTCCATCGGCCGGGGCGGCCGTTCCTGTTGGACCGGTCACGGTTGCCTTCGCAGTTCAGAACCATACGATCGGGAACCCTGGAACATCGCATCTCCATTTCTATCTTGATACGGACGTGACCGCCTATAACGTCTATGGAGGCAGCGGGATCAACGATAACAACGGGGTCCTCTACAACGGCGTCCATACCCATTTCGTCCATTGGAAATCGGCGACATCGTTCGATATCTTCGGGCTGCCATCCATTGCCCACACGATCCGTTTGGTTCTAGCCGATCAAAACCACAATGAATTGACGAATACCGAGGCGACGAAGACGCTCAACTTCTCCGTCAGCCAGCCGCCGACAGAAGATTTGCAGTTGCAATCTGTCCTACCGGGCCTCAACTTTCCTGTGGGTATGTCGTTGGCGCCAGACGGCCGGGTCTTCTTCAACGAGCGGCTGACCGGGAAAATTCGCATCATCAATCCACAATGGCTGCTCGTCCCAACGCAGTTCTGTCAGATCACGATTGCGACGAGCGGGGAACAGGGTCTCCTCGGACTCGCGCTCGACCCAGATTTTGCGAACAACAAGTTCGTGTATGTGTATCACACCGCATCAAGCCCCTTGCGCAATCGTGTCATGCGCTACACCGATTCCAGCGGCTCTTGTACGCAAGAAACGGTCATCCTCGACAATCTTCCGGCCAGCACGAACCACAATGGCGGGATCATTCAGTTCGGGCCGGACGGGAAACTGTATGTCATCATCGGCGATGCGGAAAATACGGCTAATGCCCAGAACGTGACCTCGCTGGCAGGAAAGATCCTGCGCGTGAACCCCGATGGCTCTGCGCCGTCCGACAATCCGTTCTTCTCCAACGCGAACGCCAATGCGAAACTCGTGTTCAGCCTGGGCCATCGCAACAGTTACGGCTTCACGTTCCATCCGCACACCACCCATCTCTGGGAGTCGGAAAACGGTCCTGCGGACAACGATGAAATCAACCGCGCTGTGGCGGGGGGTAACTATGGCTGGCCGACGGTGAGAGGTATTGCCAACAATCCCAACTTCCGTGATCCGATCTTGGCCTACACCCCAACGATTGCGCCCACCGGGATCATTGCAATTCCCGAAAACTCCACCGTGTATCCAGTGGCTTACCGTAACAATCTGCTCTTCGTGGACTTCAACGGCGGCAAGATCCGCCGCGTCGTGTTGAGCGGCGCCGACTTGACTCAGCTCGGCACCTCCAGCATCGCCTACAACGGCGGACAAGGTTTCCTCCTCAGTCTTATGCTCGGCACGGATGGCTACGTCTACGTGTCAAATGCCAGCGGCATTTTCAAAGTCGTTCCAGTCGTTCCGTAGTAAAACCCCAGCCGTTTCCCTCTTCATTTAGTCTGCCGAACCTACCTGCACTGTCAGCTGACTCCCGTAAAACACCTTGCAGTCCCCCTCACTGTCTGTTGTAGAGTGACGGCCTCCGTCTGAGCTTGGACGACGGAAAGGCCAAGCGAGTTTATGGCAAAAGGACGTGGAGAATCGAAGCTCGCCCTGGTGGGGGTGGTCACCCTCGCAGTTGCGCTCGCCGGCGTGTTGTTGGTGAAAGAGCCTCTGCGCAGTTCGCGGCCGGTAGGGACCGGGTTGGATGTGAAACAGACCACCGGCGAGCAATCGATCCGTGCGCGGCTGTGGGAAGATCCGGTGGCAGCGGTGCAGCGGGGCATGCGAGACGCTCTGCCACCGGCAATCGGGTTGCCCAAGTCCGCGCCCAGCCAGTCAGCTGAATCCTCCCTCACGCAGCGTCTGAGACCCCTGCGGCTCGCGATTGCCGACCGAGTCAAGAAGGGCGAGCAGATCACGGTCTTACTGGTGACCATGAGCGGCGATCCCTATGCGGAGAGTACGGAGTCCCGCATTCGAGATCGCTATGCGGTCGGCACCGCGTTGGGCGTGGCCTGCTATGTCCCGGAGGACGAGGGGCATCTTTCGTTTATCGAAGGGGACAGTCAAGGTGTCGGTCATGCGTTGCCGTATGAGTGGTATCAGCTCCGCAAGACCAAGGTCTGTGGCGAAGGACAGGATCGAGCCCAGAACACCCTCGTGATCTGGATCCCTGATGACGCCCTCAGCCGAGGGTTCTTGGCCACCCTGACCTCGTTGTCGCAGACCCTGGTGTGCGAAGAGTCGAAGCAGAAAAGCGAATGCCTCCTGACCGACGACCGGCGCAAGCTGGTTCGTCTGAATCCGGCGTTGCAACAGGCCGTCACGTTCAAGCTGGTAGGGCCCCGCAGTTCCTCCGCCCTGCGTCATCTCCTGGATGAGGCCGGAGCCTTGTATGCCGAGCCCCATGAAGGGGTCGGGGCCTGGCCGAATACGGACGGGACCATCGAGCTCTATTCGCCGTGGGCCAGCGCGATGAAAGGGATCCTGGCCTATGGGCTGAAGAAGGAAGAAGGGAAGGGACCAGCGTGCCAGACGTATGAAGCCTGCGAGCAGGAGTTTTTTCATCGGCTGGCGGCCGCGAATGTGCGGCTCATCTATGAGATCGGATCCGATGACCGGCTCTTCGCCACGCTGATCGAGGAATTAGAACGTCGCCAAGTGCGGCTCGGCTGGGATGCGGTGATCCTCATTGGAGAGTGGGATTCGTTCTATGGCCGAGCGTTGCCCATCGAGTTCCGCGCGGCGGCTTGCGCGAAAGTGGCGACTTTCACAGAGGCTGAGCTGAAGCAGATTCAAGTGCCGACGACGATCAAGGTCTGGTGTCCCACCGTCCCGCGCGCGATCGATTTACAGATTCAGCGCCCGGCCGACTACGAATCCTTGACCTTAAACATCCACCGGTACAGCTACCTCAGCGGTCTCGATGGGGAAGTGCCGGGCGACGACAATGTGAAAGTCGGGCGTGGAGAGAAACCCAAAGCCAATGAGACAGCGAAGGATGCTCTGGCCGGTGGGCTGAAGGAACGTCCCGAAGGCACCAGTCAACTTGATTATGTGCGCGCCTTGGCTGCGAGGATCCAAGACGAAGGAGAAGGGGCTAAAGCGATCGGCATCCTGGGAACGGATCCCTACGATGCGCTGCTCATTCTCAAAGCGCTGCGGCCTGCCTTCCCGCATGCCATTTTCTTCACCGTCGATCTCGACGCACGCCATCTCCACGCAGGCGAGTATAAGTGGACCAGGAACATGGTCGTGGCCTCGCCGTTCGGCCTGCAGTTGGACGGCGGATTGCAACGCGATGTCCCGCCGTTTCGGAGCAGCTATCAAACGGCCACCTACTTTGCCGTGCTCCGGTCGGTGAATCACGTTGCCTGCCGCGCAGCGGGCGATCGACAGAAATCGGCGGCGCCCTGCCAGGCGGGGTATCACGTGGCACTGACCCCGGAAGAGCGGGTCTACGACGCAGCTGAACATCCTCGGATCTTCGAAGTGGGTCGAGAGGGCGCTGTGGACTTAAGCGTCGTCGACGTCGAAGGTGTGAGAACGATCCATCCCTTGCGCGCGGATCTGGAGCATACGGACAATCAGGGTCAGCTGAAGCAGGGCCTCAGTCCCGGCAGCACCACCATGATGGCGCTGGTCGGGATTGGGCTGTTCGTCGGAACGGCGCTCGCCTGGACCAATCAGAGACTCTGGCTGCGGGTCTCGCGCTCCTGGCGTCTGTTCGCCGCGGCCGGTCTCATCATCTTGATCGGGACGGCGGTCTTTTGGACCACGGGTGGCGGGACAGCCCTCATGGCCCATCACGATGAAGGCGAACCCTTTTCGTGGACTGCGGGCGTGAGCATTTGGCCCGGTGAGTGGCTCCGGCTTCTTGTGGCGATGTTGTGCCTCGTCTTTCTGGTCAAAGGGTCCCGCGATCTGACGAAGAACAGCGACCACCTCACCGAAGATTTCTTGTTCCGCATCGATCAGGGCCCTCGCTCCCGGTTCACCCTGAGGACGTTTTGGACCAATGTGCAACGGGTCTATCATCCGGCTGCCACCAGAGCGGCCACCACGGTCGATCAAGCCTGGTCCTGGTACCTCGACGCGGCAGGCCCGCTGCAGCGGGCGGCGCGCGTGCTGGTCCTGTTCCTGCTGTATGGCGCGATCATGATTTCCCTGGATCACTGGGTCGTTGACGAAGAGATGATTATTCCCTGTCGGGGATGGCTGAGCTGTCGCGTGGACGTAATCATGACGCTGGTCAGTATGAGCCTCGTGGTGCTGCTGAATCTGGCCGTGTTCGACGAGGTCATGTTGTGCCGCCGGTGGGTCGGTTGGGTGAACACTTCGAGCGGGGGGTGGTCGGAGCAGGTGCAGCTGGAGTACTTGCGCGAGTACGGATTGAGCCAGAGCCATAAGGCCGAGTTTGAAAAGCTTAAGTACTTAGCCGGCATCGACCTGATCAGCCGACGGACGGAAGCAGTCAATCGCCTCATCCGATACCCCTTCATCGCCTTGCTGATTATGATCGCCGCGCGCAACGACTACTTCGACATCTGGAACTACCCACTCTTGCTGCTGCTGGCCTGGGCGTTAAATGTTATCCTGGCGCTGAGCGGCGCGTTGTTGCTTTATCGATCTGCCGACCGGGCGAAACAGGCTGTCTTGGCCGGGCTGAGCAAACAAATGATCCAAGCCCTCGGCCTCGGCAAGGACCACGAAATCCGTGCGAAGCAAGTCCAGTACATCATCGACCAGGTCGAGGCCAACCAGAAGGGCGCGTTCGTTCCCTTCTACCAACAACCAGTCGTCGAATCCTCGCTTTACGGCGTGGTCGCGTTACTGCAATATCTGTATCTGAGATAACGGGCCACTCATGCGCGAAGAACAAATAGGCGGGCTGCGGACGCGGGTCACGGGCGGCACTGATGGAAGGGGAGGCGGGAACGGCCCTCTCGTCCTGCTCCTGCACGGCTTCGGCGCGCCGGTGGACGATCTTGTGTCGCTGGCCGACGTCCTGCAGGTGCCGACCGGGACGAGGTTTATCTTTCCTGAAGGCCCGCTCTCGTTGAGTTTTGGCCCGAGGGATGCGCGCGCCTGGTGGCTGATCGATATGGCGCGCATTGCAGCGGATCAAGCGGCAGGCCGGGTTCGCGATATCTCGCAAGACATTCCCAAAGGCCTGGCTCCGGCGCGCGAGACTATCCTGACGTTCCTCAAAGAAGTCGAACACAAATTCGGCGCGGATCCGCGCAAGACCATCCTCGGTGGGTTTTCCCAGGGCGCGATGCTTTCTTGTGACGTGATGCTCAGAACGGCGCAGTCCTATGCCGGGCTGATCCAACTGTCCGGAACGCTCCTCGCCACACAGGAATGGACTCCGCTGCTTCAGAAGCGCAAAAACTTGCCGGTATTTCAAAGCCACGGGATGCAGGACGAGCTTCTGCCTTATGTTGGGGCAGAACGGTTGCGAGACACTCTTATTCACGCGGGACTCTCGGTTGAATGGCACAGCTTTCGTGGTGGCCATGAGATTCCGAGAGCGGTTCTGCAGCGGCTGGGGCCGTTCATTACCAAGGCGGTCACTCATCCATGAGCGGCTTGAGCTTGTTCGAACTCAAAGCAACCGACGGCAAACTGATCCGCGGGGATCGCTCAATGGGGAAGGATCGCCAGATTCTCTTCATTACCGGTTTCCTCTCGAAACGCTGGGGCAACAAGAGCAAGGCATTAGCCGAGTGGTGCCGTGAGAAAGACTGGGGCTTCTGCTGCTACGATGTGCGAGGCTTTGGAGAATCTGAAGGCACGTTCACCGACTACACCCTCTCAGATTGGATCGCCGATGCCCGGTTGGTGATG